>ERZ780053.628-NODE-628-length-12617-cov-2.03391_pt1 | contig 12617 bp, 8 predicted proteins | sample MGYA00511088_ERZ780053 | MGnify/ENA primary metagenome ERZ780053 (study PRJEB29588, sample SAMEA2150866) | human gut metagenome | biome: human gut; feature: human-associated habitat; material: faeces | place: Denmark | collected 2008/2010 ...
CACATTGGGCATGCACCATACGCGAAATCAAACGCCTCAATCCGGAAACTACCATCGAGGTTCTGATCCCCGACTTTCAAGGAAGAAAAGAATTAGTATCCCAGGTTATTGAAGCACAACCGGAAATTATCTCCCACAATATGGAAACGGTGAAACGCATCACTCCACTGGTACGTAGTGCAGCCCGCTACGAAACAAGTCTGGAAGTAATACGCCAGATAGCTGACAGCGGAATCACAGCAAAATCAGGAATCATGGTAGGATTAGGCGAAACTCCGGAAGAAGTGGAAGAACTGATGGATGACTTGCACCGTGCAGGATGTCAAATCCTGACCATCGGACAGTACTTGCAACCTTCACATAAACATTACCCTGTGGCAGAATACGTTACTCCCGCACAATTCGCTTCTTACAAAGAAACCGGTCTGGCAAAAGGATTCGATCAGGTAGAAAGTGCACCTTTGGTGCGTTCTTCTTATCATGCCGAAAAACAGGTACAGTTTTACAAAAAAGAAACGAAGTAAAAACCAATTGCTCTACTTATTTGTTATCTATGAGATAACGACAGAATAAAGTTTGCAATGTCAAAAAGAGGAGTTCTATCATCTAAGTTTAATATGTCTTTGGGATTTATCCCGGTTATCGTATCTATTATATTGTGCGAATTTATAACCCAAGACATTTCCATCTACATTGGTGCAGGTGTAGGGGCCCTTTATAGTTTATATACCTTATGGGGAAAAGGAGCAAGAATCCCCAACTTCCTCCTTTATTGCACTCCCGGAATGCTCTTGCTTTTGAGTCTGACCACTTTAATCTTCGGTGATTGCAGTTCCCGCGAAATGTTTCCACTGACATTGGAGATCAGTACGCTCATACCCGTAGTCATTATCTTCCTGAACAGGAAAAGATTTCTCGCTCACCAGATTTCCCAGTCACAGAAATGTTGCAAACAACTTTTTGCGCAAGGGGCAGAGTCTGCCATTGTAACAACACGGGTAGTTGTCATCATCGCTTTTCTTCATTTCCTGGGAGTCTTCATCACAATTCTGTTACCCGGTCCCTTAAGTGAAACTTCCAGAGATGTTTTATTCCGGTATTGTCCGCCAGCTGTATTTATTCTGAGTATATTATTCAATCAGTTCGGAATCCTCTATTTCAATCAAGTGATGGAGCACACAGCTTTCGTGCCCATTGTTAACACCAAAGGGGATGTGATCGGCAGAAGCCTGGCAGTGGATGCTATCAACAAGAAAAATGAATATATCAATCCGGTAGTCCGTATCGCTGTATCTCACAACGGTATGTTGTATCTTCGTCCACGCCCCCAACGCTGTATTCTCGACCGGGGGAAGACTGATATACCCATGGAATGTTACCTTTTATATGGAGAAACCCTGGAACAAGGCATCGTCCGGCTTGTGAGACAAGCTTTTCCACAAGCACCGATACAAGATTTACAGTTCAATATCATGTATCACTTTGAGAATAAAGTGACGAACCGGCTGATCTATCTTTTCATTCTTGATGTAGAAGACGACAATCTTCTACGGGACAAGCAGGTAAAAGACGGAAAGCTTTGGACTTTCCAGCAAATAGAGCATAATTTAGGCAAGAACTTTTTCAGCTGCTGCTTTGAAAACGAATATGAGCACCTGAAAGATGTTATTTGTACAAGAGAAAAATACAAGGAATTTTAGAAAGATCGGGCACTTTTCCCTGCCACTCCTTCACTGTCTTGGTTTTGATATATTCTCCCTCACACGTAATGTTCGCAGCAATACAGAGTTTGGTTTGCGGACGACAATTTTGCAAGATGTCTTCCACCATTTTATTATTACGGTAAGGTGTTTCAATGAATAGTTGAGTCTGGTGTTCGGCATAAACCCGCTGCTCCAGAGTCCTTATTTTTTTGGCACGCTCGCCCGGCTCAATAGGAAGGTAACCGTGGAAAGCAAAACTTTGCCCGTTAAAGCCTGACCCCATGACAGAAAGAATAATTGAAGAAGGTCCCACCAAGGGCACTACTTTCAGATTCTTCCGTTGAGCAATCGCCACTACATCCGCTCCCGGGTCAGCGACTGCCGGACAGCCGGCTTCGGAAATCACTCCCATAGACAATCCCGCCATCAACGGTTTCAGATATCCCGAAATATCTTCAGGTGATGTATGCTTGTTCAGCGGGTAAAAAGTCAGTGTATCAATATCTATTTCCCGGTCCACCTTCTTCAGAAAGCGGCGTGCAGAACGCACATCCTCTACTATGAAGTGACTAATCCCAAGTATGATCTCCTTATTATAAGAAGGCAACACCGTTTCAATCGGTGTATCACCCAAAGTGACGGGCAAAAGATAAAGAGCTGTTTCCACGTTGATAAGTGATAAGTTATTAGTGATAAGTGATAAATGAAAAAAATTAGTGATGAGCGGTTCATTTTGCTATGCCATTATACTGCATAGCCACTAATCACTCATCACTAACCGTTAATCACTATATATTACCCATAGATAATGTTTCCATTCTCATCCATATATTCATCCAGTCCTTTTTCGTAAGTAGCCATGGCACGCAAGCTCATACCCACGCTGGAGAAACCACCGTCATGGAATAAGTTCTGCATGGTTACCTTACGGGTCAGGTCGGAGAACATTACGATGCAATAATCAGCACATTCGTCAGCTGAAGCATTGCCCAGCGGAGACATGCGGTTGGCAAAATCGAACAGCTTATCCATACCCTTCACACCGGAACCGGCAGTAGTCATAGTCGGAGACTGTGAAATGGTATTGACACGTACATTATGTTCGCGGCCATAGATATAACCGAAGCTACGTGCAATGGATTCCAGCAAAGCTTTTGCATCTGCCATATCATTGTATCCATAGAATGTACGTTGTGCAGCCACATAACTCAATGCAAGGATTGAACCGTAATCGGCAATTGCATTCAGCTTTTTGGCAGCCTGTATCATCTTATGGAAAGACACTGCGGAAATATCGAGCGTCTTGCCCAGCATATCATAATCTAAATCATCATATGTACGTTTCTTGCGAACATTCGGAGACATACCAATGGAGTGAAGCACAAAGTTAATCGGTCCGCCCAAAACTTCCATGGAGCGTTTGAATACATTTTCCAAATCTTCTACGCTGGTTGCGTCAGCGGGGATAACTTCACATTTCAATTTATCTGCCAGTGCGGAAACTTCGCCCATGCGAACTGCTACCGGAGTGTTTGATAAGGTGATCGTTGCACCTTCTTCTACTGCTTTTTCAGCTACTTTCCAGGCAATGGACTGCTCATTCAGAGCACCGAAAATAATGCCTCTTTTTCCTTTCAACAAATTGTAACTCATACCTATAATATTAAAGTTGACGGGTGTCTAATAAACAAATCAACAAGGAAATTGCTCTTATTGTTCGCTTCCTCATCAACTTGCATCTTATCACCACGTTTACTATTTTGAGGCTGCAAAGATAGCGCAAATTGAACGCATAGCAAAATAAGCTTGCTTATTTTTGCTTTGCTGAAATGCCGCCTATCTTATTTAAAGATATGAACTTTCTGCATAAAAAGCCCGTAAGTGTGCAAAGAAAAGGACAAAACCACAAAAAATCCACCTAAACCAACAAATTGTGCACATGGTTTTAGCTAAAGCCCGATACATTTGCAACCGGTAATTAAGAGGTTTTTTCATAATATTTATTTAAGGTTAGAATTAGGTTAACATGAATCATTTATTATTTCTTTCGCAGGCCACTCGGGAGAGCCGCTTGCGGGAGGATAATAAAAAAGGAAAGAAAATGAGAAGTTGAAGAAGCCTGTTAGTTAACAACGAATAACTGATAACTAATAACTTATAACTAAATATAGTATCACGGATGAACACATTTATCAAAAAACTATGGGTGCTTGTTGCACTGGCCCTTCCGTTGTTACCTGCACAAAGTACGGTAAATGCCCAAAACGGAAATTATATAGATGAAAGTATCTATGAGAATTTACCCTTCAATATGCCGAAAGTGGAACAACCCGCTTTTCCGGATTATACAGTCAATATTGTAGATTTTGGCGCTAAAGGAGATGGTATCGTACTGAATACCAAAGCTATCAACGACGCTATAAAGGCAGTAAATGCCAAAGGTGGCGGTAAAGTAATTATTCCCGAAGGCTTGTGGCTGACCGGCCCCATCGAGCTGCTGAGCAACGTCAATCTATATACTGAAATGAACGCCCTGGTGTTGTTCACAGATGATTTCGAGGCTTATCCTATTATTAAAACATCTTTTGAGGGGTTGGATACGCGCCGTTGCCAATCTCCTATTTCAGCATGGAATGCTGAGAATATAGCGATTACGGGACATGGTGTATTCGATGGTTCAGGTGATAGCTGGCGTCCGGTAAAAAAAGGCAAACTGACTGCGGGCCAATGGAGTAGCCTGGTAAGTTCAGGAGGTGTAGTCGATGCATCCGGTAGCATCTGGTATCCCACTGCCGGTGCACTGAAAGGCGCTATGGCTACTAAAGATTTCAATAACCCGGAAGGCATTAATACGGACGAGGAATGGAATGAAATCCGCCCGTGGTTGCGTCCCGTATTGCTGAATATCGTTAAGAGTAAAAAAGTATTATTGGAAGGTGTAACTTTCAAGAACTCTCCCAGCTGGTGCCTGCACCCGTTGTCATGCGAGCATATCACGATTCACAATGTGAAAGTTTTCAACCCCTGGTACTCCCAGAATGGTGATGCACTGGACTTGGAATCTTGCAAGAACGCGTTGATTGTCAACAATATATTCGATGCCGGTGACGATGCTATCTGTATCAAATCGGGAAAAGATGAAGACGGTCGCAGACGCGGCGAACCTTGCCAGAATGTGATTGTAAAAAATAACACCGTATTGCACGGCCACGGTGGTTTCGTAGTAGGTAGCGAAATGTCGGGTGGCGTAAAGAACGTCTATGTAACCGACTGTACTTTCCTGGGTACGGATGTAGGTTTACGCTTCAAGAGTACCCGCGGACGTGGCGGTGTAGTAGAAGGTATCTATATTCACAACATCAATATGATTGATATCCCGCACGAAGCCTTGCTGTTCGACTTGTTCTATGGCGGTAAAGGTGCCGGTGAAGAAACGGAAGATGACTTGGAAGGCAGAATGAAATCATCCGTTCCTCCTGTAACGGAAAAAACTCCCGCTTTCCGTGATATCCACATCACAAATGTGACTTGCAGAAGCGTAGGACGTGCCATGTTCTTCAATGGACTGCCTGAAATGCCTATCCGTAATGTACACGTAAAGGATGTAGTTATTACGGACGCCAAGCAAGGTATCGTTATCAGCCAGGCTGAGAATGTTTCTATAGAGAACGTGAAAATAGATACCAAAGGCACAGCATTGCAGGTGAAGCAAGCCAAAGACCTGAAAGTAAACGGGAAAACTTAAATAAATTCGGCAACCAAAGCTTTGAATATCGATTTATAAGGTATATAATACCGCTGGTGTATGAAGAAAAAAGTAATCATACTGATCGCTCTGTGTTGTCTGTTTATCCAAGCAGCACAGAGCGATACTCTTTCCATAACAGACCTTCGCACGGAACAACTGACTAATCCTTTAGGTCTGGATACCCCTCAACCGCGTTTCAGCTGGCGGCTCCAAAGCGGGCAACGCAATGTGATGCAGACAACTTACCGCTTGTTCGTTGCGTCCTCCCCGGAACTTCTAAGCAAGAATCGGGCAGACGTGTGGGATTCAGGCGAGGTACGCTCTGATGCGTCCATTTGGATAAGCTACCAAGGTCCCTCTTTACAACCCAACGAGCGCTATTATTGGAAAGTACAGGTAACAACCGGTACAGGTGAGAGCGCCTGGAGCGAACCTGCTTTCTGGGGAATGGGACTGATGGGAGAAACACGTTGGAAAGGACGTTGGATTGGTATGGACAGACCTATGCCCTGGGATAGTGAAACCATGTTTTCACGTCTGTCCGCCCGGTATGTACGCAAAGAATTCAAACTCAGCAAAGCAATAAAAGAGGCAACCCTGCACATCAGCGGACTCGGAGTTTACGAATGCCTCATCAACGGCGAACGGGTCGGTGACCTTGTACTGGCTCCCGCTCCTACCGACTACCGGAAAACCGTACTTTACAACAGCTATGATGTAACAAGTCTGCTTCGCTCACAAGCGGATAATGCCATAGGTATTACGCTCGGAAACGGACGATACCACTTCATGCGCCAGAACTACCGTACTTATAAAATCCATAACTTCGGCTATCCAAAAGTCCGGATGAACCTGATCGTAGAATATACGGACGGCAGCCGGGAAACGATTGCCACAGATACGAACTGGAAACTGACAGCCGACGGTCCCATCCGCAGTAACAATGAGTTTGACGGTGAGGAATACGATGCCCGGAAAGAATTAGGAAGTTGGTCGGAAACCGGCTATGACGACAGTAGCTGGTTGCAGGCGGAACGCGTTTCCATACCTTCGGGATATCTGCGCGGACAAACCATACCGGGTATCAAGGTAGTGGAGAAGATCAATCCCCGAACCATCCGTAAATCGGCCAATGGCTATATCCTCGACATGGGGCAGAACATGGTAGGCTGGCTGCGCATCCGGGTAAAAGGAAATGCGGGCGACTCAGTACGCCTGCGCTTTGCAGAAACCCTGCAACCGGATGGAGAACTATACACCGCCAACTTACGGTCCGCTAAAGTAACCGACCTTTATATCCTGAAAGGAGAAGGTATTGAAGAGTGGGCTCCCCGCTTTGTATATCATGGCTTCCGCTATGTAGAAGTCAGCGAATTTCCGGGTACTCCTACCCTTGCCAACTTTACAGGCGAAGTTGTAAATGACGACATGCCTCTCACCGGAACATTTGAATGTGACAATCCTATTCTGAACCAATTAGTGAAAAATGCCTTCTGGGGAATTCGTGGTAATTATAAAGGAATACCGCTCGACTGTCCCCAGCGTGATGAACGCCAGCCTTGGCTGGGCGACCATACCAACGGCGCACTAGGTGAAAGTTTCTTGATGGAAAACGGTCCGCTTTATGCTAAGTGGATGGACGATATCCGCGATGCGCAACGGGAAGACGGATGCATACCCGATGTAGTGCCGGCCTATTATTACTACTATACAGACAACGTGACCTGGCCGTCAACCTTCATTTTCATCAGTAATATGCTGTATGAACAATATGGAAATCCGGGAGCCATCTGCAAGCATTATCCCGCCATGAAGCAATGGATGGAGCACATCCGCACAGAGTTCATGAACCAATCGCATATCATCACCCGCGACCGTTACGGCGATTGGTGTCTTCCGCCCGAATCTCCCGAATTAATACATTCAAAAGACCCGGCCCGCATTACTGATGGTAAACTGATAGCAACCGCCTATTACTACAAGCTGCTGCAATATATGATAAAGTTTGCACAGCTTCAGTTAGATATGCCCCACACTCCGGATATTGCCGGACAGTTGCACCACCAACAGTTAGCTGAGGATATTCAGGAATATCGGGAACTGGCAGAACACGTAAAAGAAGGGTTCAACAAGACCTTCTGGAATCAGGAAAAACAATATTACAGCAATAATACCGTAACAGCCAACCTTCTCCCACTGGCATTCGACATGGTACCGGATACGGAAAAAGAAACCGTTGCCCGGCAAATCATTCATAAAACGGTAGACTATTACAATGCCACCATTCAATGCGGAGTTATTGGCGTACAATGGCTGATGCGCGAGCTTGTAAGAATGGGACGCACAGATGTAGCATACGTTCTGGCTACCCATACCAAATATCCCGGATGGGGATACATGGCGGCCAACGGAGCTACCACCATCTGGGAGTTATGGAACGGGAACACAGCTGATCCGGCCATGAACAGCGGTAACCACGTCATGTTACTGGGTGATTTCCTCCCCTATTGCTATCAACATCTGGCAGGTATCCGGAATGCAGCTCCCGGTTTCAAGGAAATCCAGATGAAACCTGCTTTCGAACTGGAAGAAGTAGGATTTATTCGTGCTTCTCACATTACACCTTATGGCAAAGTAACGAGTAACTGGTCACAAACAGCTACCGGGTATTCCTGGGAAATCAGTGTACCTACCAATAGTACGGCTACTATATGGCTGTCCAATGCGGATACCTCCGCCCTCACCGAAAACGGAAAGCCATTGAAGCAATCCGAAGGTTTACAAATACTCCGCCAGGAAGACGGATACACAGTTTGTAAGATAGGTTCGGGGAAGTATAACTTCCAGATTAAAAAGAACATATCATACGGAAAAGGAAGAAAAGGCCTGCTGGAGGATGACTTTATCTGTCGGAAGCCTTCCTTCCCGGAGAGCCATGCGGCTACTATTGTAGAAGGACGTCGCGGAATAGTGGCAGCCTGGTTCGGGGGAACCAAAGAGAAGAATCCCGATTGTTGCATTTGGGTTAGCCGCAAGACAAAAACAGGCTGGACAGAACCACAAATGGTTGCGGACGGTGTATTGGACGGAACCAAATACGCCTGCTGGAATCCCGTACTGACCGAAACACCGAAAGGAGAACTACAGCTTTATTATAAAATAGGTGTGAACGTAGCCGGATGGAGTGGTCATGTCGTTACTTCAAAAGACGGTGGAAAAACATGGAGCAAATCCCGGGCACTTCCCGAAGGCTTCCTTGGTCCCATCAAAAACAAGCCCGTATGGATCGGCAAGCGAATGATCTGCCCCAGCAGTACGGAAGATGAGAACGGTTGGCGGATTCATTTCGAAATCAGCGATGATGAAGGAAAGACCTGGCGAAAGATTGGTCCTATAACTGCTTCCGAAATTGTGGAAACAGATCAGGTGAAGTTCAGTAATCAGAAGCATAAAACCATACAAGTGATACAGCCCACCATCCTGACACATAAAGACGGAAAGTTACAAGCTTTATGCCGTACCCAGAACAACGGCTCCGTCGCTACCACCTGGAGTGAAGACAACGGAGAAAGCTGGAGTCCGGTAACATTCATTGACTTGCCCAACAACAATTCCGGCATTGATGGAATCACGCTGAAAGACGGGCGGCACTTGCTGGTATACAACCACTATCGCTACATCAAAGGAAAACGGAAAGAACGTACTCCCATCAATGTAGCAATCAGTGACGACGGTATGCATTGGAAAGCGGCCGTGGTATTGGAAGATTCGCCGATCAACCAATATTCATACCCCTCAGTCATTCAGAGTAAAGACGGAAAGGTACACATTGTTTATACCTGGAGGAGACAGTGCATCAAGTATGCCTGCCTCGATCCCCAACAGGTGGAAGTCACCTCTTTTGAGGAAGCCGGTTGGAAAGAATAACTCACAAAGGCGACAGTATTTATATCAAAATGGAAAAGGAATTACGGTAGGTTTGCACTACTTTTGTAGCAAATTAGTTATATATTTAAAACCATGAAGAAGAATATCTTTACAGTATTGCTATTATTGTGCGGTCTTTCTGTCACAGCAGAAGCACAAGAACCCCAAAAGAGTTTCAAGGTGGAAGTAAGTAACACCTGGAACAAGGCAAAAGCGGACGAGCCGGTAGTAATCAAACTCAGTGAAATCAATCCACAGTTCCGGGTACGTTCGGCAGTAGTCATGAACGGAAGCGAAGAAATACCTTCGCAACTGGATGATCTGAATGGCGACCTCCGTCCGGATGAACTTGCATTTGTCATCGACCTGCCTGCCAAGAGCAAGAAAACAAGACTTATCCTGCCCGTGTATATGCCGAGATGCTGGTAAGCGACAAGCGAGGCAAGCATGTCCCCGTACATTCGGTAACCATTCCGGGAACCAGTAACATCTACAATCAGATGCATCACCACGGTCCGGCTTTCGAATCTGAACTGGTGGCATATCGCCTGTACTTTGACAAGAAGCAAACAGTCGACATCTATGGCAAATTCAATAAAGGCTTTGAAATCAAAGAATCACAGTTCTATCCCACCGACGAACAACTGGCACGTGGCTTCGGAGACGATGTCCTGTTGGTAGGCGGCAGCTGCGGTTTAGGTGCGCTGAAAGGCTGGGACGGCAAGAAATCCACTCATATCGAACCTGTATCCACGCTTACCGAGCGCATCATTGCCTACGGTCCGGTACGCACCATCGCCGAAATAGAAGTGACAGACTGGCAATATCAAGGTTCGGAACTACGCATGACGAACCGCTACACCCTCTACGGCGGACACCGCGATGTATTTGTAGAAACCTTCTTTGAAGAACCGTTGAAAGACGAAATCTTCTGTACCGGTGTAATAGACATCAAAGGCTCTGTATCTTACTCCGACCACAAAGGCCTGATAGGTTGCTGGGGAACGGACTGGCCCGTAAACGACACCGTGAAGTACGCTAAAGAAACCGTAGGACTGGGCACATACATTCCGCAAAAGTACGTAAAGGCCGAAGTGAAAGACAAGGCTAATTACCTGTACACCATCGGTGCCAAAGGCAGCAAATATTTCACCCACAATATCACATTCACTTCCATGAAAGAAACCTTCGGCTATAAAACTCCCGAAGCATGGTTCGCCTATATCCGCGAATGGAAAGAAGAACTGGAACATCCGGCAGTGGTGAAAGTGATGAAGTGATAGGGTGATAAAGTGACATTCGTAACCAATCACTAATAACTAATCACTAATAACTAAAAACGTATCATGAAAGCAAGAAAGACCTTGATGAGTCTATGCCTGTTGCTCGCCCTTCCGCTGGCAGCACAGCAGAAAAATTATGTTTCCGAGGTATGGGTAGCCGACCAGGGAAACGGTAAGTACAAGAACCCGGTACTCTATGCAGACTATTCCGACCCGGATGCCTGCCGTGTAGGAGATGATTACTACATGACATCTTCCAGTTTCAACTGTTTGCCCGGATTGCAGATACTCCACTCCAAAGATTTGGTGAACTGGACTATCATTGGCGCTGCCGTACCTTACGCTCTGTCCCCAATAGAAACTCCCGAACGTCCTGAACATGGTAACCGCGTATGGGCACCTGCCATCCGCCATCACAACGGTGAGTTTTACATCTTCTGGGGAGATCCCGATCAAGGTGCTTTCATGGTAAAAGCCAAAGATCCGAAAGGACCGTGGACTGAGCCTGTACTGGTGAAACCGGGTAAAGGCATCATCGACACTTGTCCGCTTTGGGACGAAGACGGCAAAGTGTATATGGTACATGCCTACGCAGGTAGCCGTGCCGAGCTGAAGAGCGTAATCACCATTTGCGAACTGAATGCTGAAGCTACCAAGGCCATCACTCCGTCACGTATCGTATTTGACGGACATGAGGCGCACCAGACCTGTGAAGGACCAAAATTCTACAAGCGTAACGGATATTACTACATCTTCCATCCGGCAGGTGGTGTACCTACAGGTTGGCAGGTAGTGCTCCGTTCGAAGAATGTATACGGACCGTACGAATGGAAAACCGTGCTTGCACAAGGTAATAGCCCTGTGAATGGCCCTCACCAAGGTGCATGGGTAGATACCCCAACCGGAGAAGACTGGTTCTTCCACTTTCAGGATGTAGGCGCTTATGGCCGACTGGTACATCTGCAACCCATGAAATGGGTGAATGACTGGCCCGTAATCGGTATCGACAAAGACGGTGACGGTTGTGGTGAACCTGTAATGACTTACAAGAAACCGAACGTAGGTAAGACCTATCCCATCTGCACTCCGCAGGAAAGTGACGAGTTCGACGGTTATACTTTGTCTCCGCAATGGCAGTGGCATGCCAATATCAACGAGAATTGGGCATACTACGCAGGAGACCAAAGCATCGTACGCCTGTATTCTTACCCGGTAGTGAAAGAATACAAGAATCTGTTCGATGTTGCCAATCTGCTGTTACAGAAGGCTCCGGCCCCCAACTTCACTGCTACCATGAAACTGACTTTCAAGCCGGTAGATAAATACAAAGGTGAACGTACCGGATTGGTAGTGATGGGTATGGACTATGCCGGACTGATCCTGGAGAATACGGACAAAGGGCTGGTTCTCTCGCAAGTATCCTGTCTGAAGGCAGACAAAGGCACACCGGAACAAGTAAACGGTACGGTAGATCTGACAGACAACACCATCTATCTGAAAGTAAAATTCAGCAGCGATGCCAACAAGAAGATTTCAAAGAGTGAAGGCGGACATGATCTGCTGGTTATGTGTGACTTCAGCTATAGTCTTGATGGAAAGAAATACCAGCCTCTTGGCAAGTCATTCCAGGCAAAAGAAGGAAAATGGATCGGTGTCAAGGTAGGTACTTTCTGTACCCGTCCTGCAATTACTACCAATGACGGTGGTTGGGCAGATGTAGACTGGTTCCGCATTACGAAGAAATAAGATATTTCTAAGCGTGCAAGTTACGCTATAATACAGAGCCTCCGGATGTATAAGTGTATGACATCCGGGGGCTTTTTTGCTCATAACGGGAAAGGAATGAATAAGACTCACCACAGATTACACAGATTCACACAGATTTATTAATCTAATAATCAGTAAAATAGAATCTGTGTCAATCTGTGTAATCTGTGGTGAATTAATTCATAACCG
>ERZ780053.631-NODE-631-length-12549-cov-1.87858_pt1 | contig 12549 bp, 11 predicted proteins | sample MGYA00511088_ERZ780053 | MGnify/ENA primary metagenome ERZ780053 (study PRJEB29588, sample SAMEA2150866) | human gut metagenome | biome: human gut; feature: human-associated habitat; material: faeces | place: Denmark | collected 2008/2010 ...
ACCAGCGTAAAAGCGGGAGCGATCGGCATTGTACTGATTATCCTTTTCCTTGCAATCGTATATCGCCTGCCTGGTATTGCTGCCGGATGGGCACTGCTCATCTATGTTGAGCTGAATCTGATTGCTTTAAATGCATTTGACCTGACATTGACCCTGCCTGGTATTGCAGGTGTTATCCTGTCGATCGGTATGGCGGGCGGGGCGGGGGGGATGAATTTTTAGCCCCTCGCGGGGGGGGGTTATCATTTATGCCCGTATCGCGGAGGAGATCGGTGCCGGAAAGACGGTTCATGCGGCAATCCGCGACGGATTCAAGAAGGCAGCTTCTGCCATCCTGGACGGAAACGTGACGACCCTGATTGCAGCAGCTGTTCTGTATGCGCTTGCGAGCGGAAGTGTCCGCGGATTCGCCATGACACTTGCTCTTGGTATTGTTCTTTCCATGTTCAGCGCCATGGTTGTTTCCAGACTGCTGGTCAACAGCCTGTACGGTATGGGACTGAAGGATGCGAAATACTACGGAACCAAGAAAGAGCGCAAGGGATTTCCATTTGTGGAAAAGAGAAAGATCTTCTTCACGATCTCCTGCATTCTGCTGCTTGCCGTTCCGGCCAGCATGATTTTCATGCATCAGACAAAGGGAAGCGCACTGAACTTCGGCCTTGACTTCAAGGGCGGTACTTCCATCAACGTTCCGTTCAACGAGGATTACTCCATCGAAGAGCTGGACAAAGAGGTAGAGCCGGTTGTGGAAGGCGTGACAAAAGATTCCAATATTCAGATGACAAAGGTTGTCGGAGGCAACAATGTCATCATCAAAACACGTTCTCTGACTCTGGAAGAGCGTGAGCAGGTTTACCAGGCAATGGCAGACAATTTCGGTGTCGATACTTCTGAAATCACTTTCGACAACATTTCTTCTACTGTAAGTAAAGAAATGAGCCAGAATGCGATGAAAGCAGTTATCATCGCTGTAGTCTGCATGCTGCTGTACATCTGGATCCGTTTCCGCGACATCCGTTTCGCATCGAGTGCCATCCTTGCACTGATGCACGATATCGCCATTGTATTCGGATTCTATGTGGTATCCCGTATTTCGGTCGGCAGCACCTTTATCGCGTGTATGCTGACGATCCTCGGCTATTCCATCAACAGTACGATCGTCATCTTCGACCGTATCCGTGAGAATCTGCCGGAGTTAAAGAGAGAGCCGATCGAGTCCCTGGTTGACCGCTGCATCACGGACACCCTGACCCGAAGCATTTACAGTTCCCTCACCACCTTTATCACCATCTTTGTTCTGTTCGTGATGGGAGTTTCTTCCATCCGCGACTTTGCAGCACCTCTGATGGTTGGTATCGTATGCGGAGCTTACACTTCTGTCTGCATCACAGGTGCCCTGTGGTATGTGATGAAGCACGTTGGAAAAAACAAATATGTGCCGTCCAAAGCAGTACAGAATAAGACAAAAAATAAATAAAAGCAGCAAAAACCATAAAAAGAGAAACGCCGGACCGGAAAAGTCCGGCGTTTCCTGCTAACAGGAAAGAGGAGAACATATGAAGAAAGAACGCTGGGTAGTTTCGGCAAAACGCGCCGATTTCCAGGCAATTGCGGACCGGTTCGGCATCGATCCCGTCATCGCCCGCCTGATCCGGAACCGGGATGTGACCGGGGAGAAAGAGATCGAAGAGTATCTCTTCGGTGATCTGGAGCAGCTCCACGATCCGCTGCTGATGAAGGATATGGAGCGCGCGGCAGATCTGATCGCTGAAAAAATTCGGGAGAAAAAGCCGATCCGCATCATCGGGGACTACGACATCGACGGTGTTACGGCAACGTATATTCTGCTGACCGGCTTAAAAGATCTCGGTGCCGATGCGGATGTGCGTATCCCGGACCGGATTGCAGACGGATACGGCTTAAATGAGCATCTTGTGCAGTTTGCCGCGGATGAGGGGCGGGACACGATCGTCACCTGTGACAACGGCATCGCGGCGGGCAGTCAGATCCGTCTGGCAAAAGAACTTGGCATGACGGTTGTTGTGACGGACCACCACGAGGTTCCGTTTGAGGAGGATGAAAACGGAGAACGCCGCTACATCCTGCCGCCGGCGGACGCGGTTGTCAATCCGAAACAGAAAGACTGTTCCTATCCGTTTCCGGGCCTCTGCGGTGCGGCCGTCGCATGGAAACTGATCCAGACGATGGAGGCAAAAGCAGGTATTCCAAAGGAGCACAGCTTCCGCTTTCTGGAATTTGTCGCCATTGCGACGATCGGTGATGTGATGGATCTGCAGGGAGAAAACCGGATTTTTGTAAAAGCCGGCCTTCGGGCGCTCCATAAAACGCAGAACCTCGGCCTGCAGGAGCTGATCCGTGTGCAGGGCATCGAGGCGGAAAACGTGACACCGTATCACATCGGCTTCGTTCTCGGCCCGTGCATCAACGCATCGGGACGGCTTGACACGGCGGAGCATTCGTTAAAACTGCTCTGCGCAAAGACACGTGAGGAGGCCGCAAAGCTTGCCGGGGACTTGAAAGACCTGAATGAAAGCCGCAAAGAGCTGACGCGCCAGGGTGAGGCGAAAGCAATCGAGCTCGTGGAAACCTCCCCGCTGCAGAACGACAAAGTCCTCGTCGTCTATCTGCCGGACTGCCACGAGAGCCTTGCCGGAATCATCGCAGGTCGCCTGCGGGAGCACTTCCACAAACCATCCTTCGTACTCACCAGAAGTGAGGAGGGCGTCAAGGGCTCCGGCCGCTCGATCGAAGCGTATTCGATGTATGAGGAGCTCTGCAAATGCAAAGAACTGATGACGAAATTCGGCGGCCACCCGATGGCTGCGGGCCTTTCCCTCGCAGGAGAGGAGATGATCGAACCGTTCCGCCGGGCACTGAACGATAATTCCATGCTGACGGAAGAGGATTTCGTCGAAAAAGTTGTGATCGATGTGCCGATGCCGATCACCTACATCACCAAAAATCTGATCCGCCAGTTAAGTCTCTTGGAGCCGTTCGGAAAAGGCAACACGAAACCGCTGTTCGCACAGAAAGGACTGACTGTATTAAATTACCGCATTTTTGGAAAGAATAGAAACGTGGTGAAAGTACAGCTTGCCGATGCGGGCGGATACCAGATGGATGGTGTCTATTTCGGCGAGGGAGAAGCGTTCGCCGCATACGTGGATGCACATCCAACCCTCTCGGTAGCGTACTATCCGTCGATCGATACGTGGAACGGACGCGACAAATTACAGATCAATATCCAGAGTTATTTTTAAAGATGCAGAAAAGCCGCAAATACCTGATTTTTCTGCCCTGTTTTCTATCGGAAACAAAATTGACGCAGAAGAATATTGATGCTATACTGTAAGGTGAATTGTCAAACCTTGACGAAACGGAGGAATATTTTATGAAAAAAGTAGAGGATTACGTAAGAAGTATTCCGGATTTCCCGGAACCGGGTATTATTTTCAGAGATGTAACGAGTATCCTGCAGGACGCAGACGGACTGCAGCTTGCCATAGATGAGATGCAGCATTTTGTAGAAGAAGTAGACTGTGATGTAATCTGCGGAACCGAGTCCCGCGGCTTCATTTTCGGTATGCCGATTGCTTACAATCTGCACAAACCGTTCGTGCCGATCCGTAAAAAAGGAAAACTTCCTCTGGAGACCGTCGAGGAGAGCTATGACCTGGAGTACGGCAGCGCAACGATCGAGATGCACAAAGACTCCATCAAACCGGGCCAGAAGGTAGTCATCATCGACGACCTGATTGCAACCGGCGGTACCGTGGAGGCTTGTGCAAAAATGATCGAGCGCCTCGGCGGCGAAGTAACCAGAATCGTGTTCCTGATGGAGCTTGCCGGCTTAAAAGGACGCGAAAAACTGGCAAAATATGATGTAAAATCTGTCATCCGTTACGATGGCAAATAACGTATCCAACGAAACGCAGGGGTTAATCATGAGAGCGGAGGATACATATGGAAGAAGAGAAAAGAATCAGTGAAGAAGAATTAAAGAAGGATGTGGCGGCGGCAGAAGCCAGAATCCGCAAGACGGACGATTTTACAAGTCCGGAGGAATTATACGGGGAATTGATCGCTTCTGTGAAAAAATATCATCCATCGGACGATATTTCCCTGATCGAAAAAGCATACCGCGTGGCAGCGGATGCACATAAGGACCAGAAAAGAAAGAGCGGGGAACCGTACATCATCCATCCGCTCTGTGTGGCAATTATCCTGGCAGATCTGGAGCTCGACAAGGAGTCGATCGCGGCAGGCCCTCTGCACGACGTTGTCGAAGATACCGTCATGACCGAAGAAGAGCTGACCGAGGAGTTCGGCCCGGAGGTGTCCCTGATTGTAAGCGGTGTCACGAAGCTGGCACAGCTGAAATATTCTGCGGATAAGGTCGAGGAGCAGGCAGAAAACCTGAGAAAGATGTTCCTTGCGATGGCAAAGGATATCCGTGTTATTCTGGTAAAACTGGCGGACCGTCTGCACAACATGCGGACTGCACAGTACTGGTCGCCGGAGACGCAGAAGAAAAAAGCGCGTGAGACGATGGATATTTATGCCCCGATCGCACAGCGCCTCGGTATTTCCAAGATCAAGGTCGAACTCGATGACCTTTCTCTGAAATATCTGGAGCCGGATGCGTACTATGAACTGGTGCAGAAGGTCAGCATGAAGCGGGAGCAGCGGCAGGAGTTTGTCGATGCGATCGTAAAAGAGGTGACCCGTCATATCCACCAGGCCGGCATTGAGGCAGATGTCAACGGACGAATCAAGCACTTTTTCAGCATCTACAAAAAGATGGTCAACCAGCACAAGACGCTGGATCAGATCTATGACCTCTTTGCGGTCCGCATCATCGTGGAATCCGTCAAAGACTGCTATGCAGCGCTCGGTGTCATCCATGAAATGTACACGCCGATCCCGGGCCGTTTCAAAGATTACATTGCGATGCCGAAGCCAAACCGTTACCAGTCCCTGCATACAACCCTGATCGGACCGAACGGACAGCCGTTTGAGATTCAGATTCGTACTTATGAGATGCACCGGATTGCAGAATACGGTATCGCTGCACACTGGAAATACAAAGAGGCCTCCGACGGCAAGAAACCGGGACCGGAGCAGGAAGAGGAAAAACTGACCTGGCTGCGCCAGATTCTGGAGTGGCAGCAGGACATGGCAGACAACCATGAGTTCATGAACCTCTTAAAGAGCGATCTCGACCTGTTTGCCGACAATGTTTACTGTTTCAGCCCGGCGGGCGATGTCAAAACGCTTCCGGTCGGCTCCTGTGCCATCGACTTTGCTTACTCCGTCCACAGTGCGGTCGGCAACAAGATGGTCGGAGCGAGGGTCAACGGAAAACTCGTGCCGATCGAGACGGAACTTCACAACGGAGACCGCGTCGAGATCATCACCTCGCAGAACTCCAAGGGACCGAGCCGCGACTGGCTGAAAATTGCGAAGAGTTCCCAGGCAAAGAGCCGCATCAACCAGTGGTTCCGCCAGCAGAACAAGACGGACAACATCGTCAAAGGCAAGGAAATGCTCACCAGCTATGCAAAGCTGAAGGGCAAAAACCTTGGAATCTATACGAAACCGATGTACGAAGAGGCTGTCATGAGAAAGTACGGCTTCCGCGACTGGGATTCCGTTCTTGCGGCCATCGGCCACGGCGGCTTAAAAGAGGGCCAGGTCCTCAACAAGCTGATTGAGACGTACGAAAAGCAGCATAAAAAAGAGATCACCGACGAGCAGGTGCTCGAAGCGGCATCCGGAGAGAAGGTTCTGCCGGTTGGAAAGAGCAAGGGCGGCATCGTCGTGCGCGGTATCCACGATGTGGCAGTTCGCTTCTCAAAATGCTGCAATCCGATCCCGGGCGATGAGATCGTGGGCTTTGTCACAAGAGGACGCGGCGTGACCATTCACCGCACCGACTGTGTCAATGTCCTGAATCTGCCGGAATCTGAGCGGGTGCGCCTCATTGATGCTGAATGGCAGGCAGAGGACAACGGCGGCTCTCTCTATACCGTGGAGATCAGCGTTTACGCAAACAACCGTACCGGTCTTCTGGTGGATATCTCCAAGATCTTTACCGAGCGGAAGATCGACCTTGCGGCGATGAACGTGAGAACGAGCAAGCAGGGAACGGCTTCCATCGATGTGACGTTCGACGTGCACAACAACGAAGAGCTGAACAGCATCATCGAGAAGGTGCGCCAGGTGGAGAGCGTGATCGATATTCAGAGATCGAGAGGATAAAAAGGAGAAAAGCGTATGATAAAGGTAAATTACCGGGCACTTGGAATGCTCTCGACAAACTGCTACGTTGTGGAAAATCCGGACAGCCAGAAGGTGCTGATCGTGGACCCGGGCGATTCGCCGCTGGAGATTGAACGCCAGATCGACGAGATCGACGGCGACCCGGAGGCCATTCTGCTGACCCATGGCCATTTCGACCATATGCTGGCAGCGGATGCGTTGCGGAAAAAGTACCATATCCCGGTCTATGTCCATGAAAAAGAGCAGCACCTGCTGGGGGATCCAAAGGAAAATCTTTCCGGGCTCTGGAGCAAACCGTACACGATGCAGGCGGACAAAACCGTAAAAGAGGGCGATGTGCTGCATCTCGCAGATTTTGAAATCCACGTTCTTGCGACACCGGGGCACACGGCAGGCGGTGTCTGCTACTATATTCCGGCAGCGAAAACACTTTTTTCCGGTGATACGCTGTTCTGCGAGTCCTACGGAAGATACGACTTCCCGACATCCTCCGGCAGAGAGCTGACCGCGTCGGTCAAGCGCCTGTTAAAAGAGCTTCCCGGGGATGTGACCGTGTATCCGGGCCACAACGATGAAACTACGATTGAACATGAAAAGAGGTACAATCCCCTTGCTTAATATCAGCCTTTGTTTTAACAGAAAAGATTTTGAATACGATGTGTATTCCCTGATCAAGGCATTCTATCCCGGCTGCGAGATCACCTCGTGGTACGAAGAGGATGGAGCGCCGGACGGGGAATTTGCATATTATGATAAGATCCTGTACGCGGCAGACCAGATCTGCTTTTCCATAGAAAATGAGAAGCACGAAGAGCTTTCTGCCGCGTGTGAGGCGGTGGAATATGAAAAAGAACGCCACGCAAAGAAAAAAAACCCCGCCACGAAACGAAAAATGTCCTGAAACGGATGGTCTATCGCACGCTCTCGAAAGTGAGCGGAAAAGAACTTCCGTGGGGCGATCTCACCGGCATCCGTCCGACGAAAATTCCGATGAAGATGCTGGAAGAGGGCAAAACAAATGTAGAGATTGCGAAATACATGCGCGAGACCTACTACACCAGCCCGGAAAAGACGGCACTTGCAATCACGATTGCCAACCGGGAAAAGGATATTTTAAAGACGATCGACTACGAGCACGGCTACAGCCTGTACATCGGCATTCCATTCTGTCCGAGCATCTGTCTGTACTGTTCCTTCGGTTCCCATGTGTTAAGCCGCTGGGCCCATATGGTAGATCCGTATCTGGATGCGCTGATCAAAGAGCTGACCTTCATCAGCGAGCGTATGAAAGACTATACACTTGATACGATCTACATCGGAGGCGGAACGCCGACGACGCTGAATGCAGCACAGATGGAACGTCTGCTTTCGAAGGTGACAGAGCTCTTCCCGATGGATCAGGTGCAGGAGTTTACCGTGGAGGCAGGACGGCCGGATACGATCCATGAGGAGGTCTTAAAGGCCATCCGCAAATTCCCGGTGACTCGTATTTCGATTAACCCGCAGACGATGAACCAGGAGACACTGGATCTGATCGGACGCCATCATACGGTGGAGGAGATTGAAGAGAAGTTCCGCATGGCGCGTGACCTTGGTTTCGACAACATCAACATGGATCTGATCGTTGGTCTGCCGGGCGAGGACAGGGAAAAAGTGGCGCATACCCTGGAAAAAGTGGAGGCGCTGAACCCGGATTCCCTGACGGTCCATTCCCTTGCATTGAAGCGTGCGACGAGACTCAATTTGTTCAAAGACAAATATCAGGAAATCTCGTTTGAAAATTCCGCTGAGATCATGAAAATGACGATGGACAGCGCACATCGCATGGAGATGGGGCCGTATTACATGTACCGCCAGAAAAATATGGCGGGAAACTTTGAGAATGTAGGTTATTCCCGGGAAGGAAAGGCCGGTATTTACAACATTCTCATTATGGAAGAAAAACAGTCCATTCTGGCTGCAGGAGCCGGAGCATCCACGAAATTCGTGTTTGACCACGGAGAGCGCATTGAGCGGGTGGAAAATGTGAAGGATCTGAAAAATTATGTGGAGCGTATCGATGAGATGATCGAGAGAAAGCGTATCGGAATGGAGAAGTATCTGCCAAAATGAAAAAAAAATCCAGTCAGCAGCTTCACATGCTGCGATATACCCTGACCGAACAGCTCATCCACGGCATGGAGGGGGGGAGCTGCGCTTACGATCTTGCGCGGGAACTGGGGTATGAAAAAGAAATTTGCTATGAGCTTGCAAAAGCGGGCGTTCTCCACGACATCGGAAAGGTTGTCCTGGAGAATTACGTAGAAGAACAGGATACGCTCGTTGTCGAGGAGATGCGCTTTGTGCGGACCCATCCCACACTGGGATATGAGCTGCTGCAGGGACGCGGATACTCCGATTTTGTGCTGGAGAGCATTCTGTACCACCATGAAAATTATGACGGAACAGGATATCCTGCGAATCTGGCAGGAGAAAAGATTCCGTTTGGGGCGCGTATTTTGCGTATCTGCGATGTGTACTGCGCACTGACCTCCGACCGCCCGTACCGGAGCGCGTTTACGCAGGAACAGGCGATGGAGCTTATGGCAGAAGAAGTCAAAAATTTCGATCTGAAAATGTTCCTGGCATTTCAGAGAGTGATCCACAGCGGCAGCCGGAAAGCGATCGAGCTTTCTGATGTCGATGAATTGATCCAGGAAATCATAAAGGAGAAAACAGAAAATGGCATTAAAGAAGAAACCGGTTACCGGAATGAAAGATATTTTACCGAAAGAAATGGCAATCCGTGACTACGTGATCCGTCTGATCAAGGAAACTTACGGAACCTTCGGCTTTACCTCCATGGAGACCCCATGCGTGGAGCACATCGAAAACCTGAACAGCAAACAGGGCGGCGAGAATGAGAAACTGATTTTCAAGATCTTAAAAAGAGGAGAGAAGCTGAAACTCGAGACCGCTGAGAAAGAAAACGATCTCGTAGACAGCGGCCTGCGTTATGACCTGACCGTTCCGCTCTGCCGTTACTATTCCAACAACGCAAACGAGCTTCCGTCCCCGTTCAAAGCACTTCAGATGGGAAATGTATGGCGTGCAGACCGTCCGCAGAGAGGAAGATACCGCCAGTTCATGCAGTGCGATATCGATATCCTCGGCGAGCCGACCAACCTCGCAGAGATTGAGCTGATCCTTGCTACCACCACACTGCTTGGAAAACTGGACTTCAAGAACTTTACGATCCGTATCAATGACCGCCGTATCTTAAAAGCAATGGCAGCCTACAGCGGATTCCCGGAGGAGTCCTATGACACCGTATTTATTATCCTCGATAAGATGGATAAAATCGGTTTTGAGGGCGTTGCCAAAGAGCTCGAGGAAGCCGGCTTTGCAAAAGAGTCCGTAGAGAAATACCTGAAAATGTTCGAGGAGATCACCCCGGATACCGCAGGCGTAGAGTACTGCCGTGAGAAACTCGAGGGATTCCTTGACAAAGAGTACGCAGACGGCCTGAAGACCATCATCGACAGTGTCAATGCCGTGAAGACCGCAGAATTCAAGATCGCTTTCGATCCGACTCTGGTGCGCGGAATGTCCTACTACACCGGACCGATCTTCGAGATCGCTATGGATGAGTACGGCGGATCTGTCGGAGGCGGCGGACGCTACGATGAAATGATCGGAAAATTCACCGGAAACCAGACCTGCGCATGCGGATTCTCCATCGGATTTGAGCGTATCGTTATGCTTCTGCTTGAGAGAGATTACCAGATCCCGGGCGCGCAGAAGAAAAAAGCGTACCTGATCGAGAAAAACATGCCGGCAGAGGGAATGCAGAAGATCATTCAGCAGGCGACAAAAGAGAGAAGTGAAGGCACGGCCATCAACATCGCCGTGATGAAGAAGAACAAGAAATTCCAGAAAGAGCAGCTTGCCAGCGAGGGCTACACTGAGATCGAAGAATTTTTTGTTGACAAAATGTAAGGAATATCCAATAATAGTAATCGCATGAAAAAACGATGTGCTGCGGATGCAGATTCTTTGTGTCCGCAGTTCCAAATAGGAGGAACAAGAAAATGGCTGAATCCATGAAAGGCCTGAAGAGAACCTGCCGCTGTGCGGAAGTCACAAAAGCAGATATCGGAAAAAAAGTAACCCTGATGGGCTGGGTACAGAAGAGCCGTAATAAAGGCGGAATTATTTTCGTCGATCTGCGTGACAGAAGCGGTATTATGCAGATTATCTTTGAGAACGGCCCGATCAGTGAGGAAGGTTTTGAGAAAGCAGCAAAACTGCGCAGCGAGTTCGTCATCGCCGTAGAAGGTGAAGTTATGGCCCGCTCCGGTGCTGTCAATGAAAATCTGGCAACAGGAGAGCTCGAAGTAAAGGCTGAGTCCTTACGCATTCTTTCCGAGGCAGAAACCCCGCCGTTCCCGATCGAGGAGGATTCCAAGACGAGAGAAGAGCTCCGTCTGAAATACCGTTACTTGGATCTGCGCCGCCCGGACATCCAGAGAAACCTGATTATGAGAAGCAAGGTGGCAATGCTCACCCGTGAGTTCATGTCAAAAGAAGGTTTCCTTGAGATCGAAACCCCGATGCTGACGAAATCCACACCTTTGTGGTTCCCAAGGGATATCACTGGAACGATGAGGTCCTCAGAGGTTTCCTGGTACGGAGCCGTGTTCATCCAGGCAGCTTCTACGCACTGCCGCAGTCTCCGCAGCTGTTCAAACAGCTTCTGATGTGCTCCGGCTATGACCGTTATATCCAGATCGTAAAATGTTTCCGTGACGAGGACCTGCGTGCCGACCGTCAGCCGGAGTTCACCCAGATCGATATGGAGCTTGCTTTCGTTGATGTAGATGATGTTATCGATGTCAATGAGAGACTGCTGGCACACCTGTTCAAAGAGGTGCTCGGCGTTGAGGTACAGCTCCCGATCCAGAGAATGACCTGGAAAGAGGCTATGAACCGTTTCGGTTCCGACAAACCGGACCTGCGTTTCGGTATGGAACTGGTTGATGTTTCCGAGACCGTAAAAGATACCGAGTTCGTTGTATTTAAGGGCGCACTTGAAAACGGCGGTTCTGTCCGCGGTATTAACGCAAAGGGACAGGGCGCAATGCCGAGAAAGAAAATCGACAAGCTCGTTGAGTTTGCGAAAGGTTACGGTGCAAAAGGTCTTGCATACATTGCAATCCATGAGGATGGAAGCTGGAAATCTTCCTTCTCCAAATTTATGACAGAGGAGCAGATGGAAGCCCTCATCAAAGCCATGGACGGACAGGCTGGAGACCTTCTTCTCTTCGCAGCAGACCGCAACAAGATTGTTTGGAACGTTCTTGGCGCACTTCGTCTGGAACTGGCAGAGCAGATGGGACTGCTCGACAAGAACGAGTACCGTTTCGTATGGATTACCGAGTTCCCGCTTCTGGAGTGGTCCGATGAGGAGAACCGTTTCACCGCAATGCATCACCCGTTCACCATGCCGATGGACGAGGATCTGCCGCTTCTGGACACCGATCCGGGCGCAGTTCGTGCAAAAGCTTACGATATCGTCCTGAACGGTACCGAGATCGGCGGAGGAAGTGTTCGTATCCACCAGAACGATGTGCAGGAGAAGATGTTTGAGATGCTTGGCTTCACAAAAGCACAGGCACATGAGCGTTTCGGATTCCTTCTGGATGCATTCAAATATGGAGTTCCGCCTCACGCCGGACTGGCTTACGGACTGGACCGTCTTGTGATGCTGATGGCAAAAGAGGACAGCATCCGCGACGTCATCGCATTCCCGAAAGTAAAAGATGCTTCCTGTCTGATGACCGAGGCTCCGTCACCGGTTGACGCAGCACAGCTGGAAGAGCTTGGTCTTGAGGTTGAGCCGCAGGCTGAGGAAGAGACAACAGAAGAGTAAAGAAAATTTTGTGATTTACAGGACAGACAATTTTGCAGAAGTGCAGCGTTGTCTGTCCTTTTTTAGGTTTCACTCGATCGGTGTAAAGAAAAACTTAAGAAATTCTTCCACGTCTTCCCCGTTGTTTTGCTGGAAAAAAGTGCTACAATATGGTTTGTAAGAAAGATACGGAAACATCCACAGCAAGTGGAACACATAGAGAAAAAGACAAGGAGGGATCACGATGTTAGTTACATTAGTCATGCTGGCAACCTGTTTTGGTCTGCTCTGCGGAATTGGAATTTTATTTGGGATCGTCGGACTGCTGCTGAATTTTGGAGGAAAAGTCCTCG
>ERZ780053.637-NODE-637-length-12466-cov-2.39513_pt1 | contig 12466 bp, 9 predicted proteins | sample MGYA00511088_ERZ780053 | MGnify/ENA primary metagenome ERZ780053 (study PRJEB29588, sample SAMEA2150866) | human gut metagenome | biome: human gut; feature: human-associated habitat; material: faeces | place: Denmark | collected 2008/2010 ...
GTTTGCGGCAACGCAGGATGCCAAGGCGCGCGGCTACAAGAAGGGAAGATTCAGTTTTAATGTGAAGGGCGGCCGATGCGAGGCCTGCGGCGGCGACGGTATCCTGAAGATCGAAATGCACTTCCTGCCGGATGTCTATGTGCCATGTGAGGTCTGCCATGGAAAACGGTACAACCGGGAGACACTGGAAGTCAAATACAAAGGAAAGAGCATCTACGATGTGCTGAATATGACGGTCGAGGAGGCACTGGAATTCTTCCGGCCGGTACCGTCGATTTTCCGGAAATTACAGACCCTGTACGATGTCGGCCTTTCCTACATCCGCCTCGGCCAGCCGTCCACCACGCTGTCCGGCGGAGAAGCGCAGCGTATCAAGCTCGCAGCAGAGCTGAGCCGCCGCGGCACGGGAAAAACAATCTACATTCTCGACGAGCCGACGACGGGACTTCATTTTGCGGATGTCCACAAACTGGTGGAGATTCTGCACCGCCTGTCCGAGGGCGGAAATACCGTCGTTGTTATCGAACACAATCTGGATGTCATCAAGACGGCGGACTATATTATTGATATCGGACCGGAGGGCGGAGACGGCGGCGGAACCGTGATTGCGTGCGGAACGCCGGAGGAAGTGGCCAAGAGCCCGGTATCCTACACCGGAAAATATGTCGAAAAATATCTCTAAAAAATCCTTTCCATTTTAAAAGGGATTGTATATAATAAGAAGCGGGTTGGGTTCAGAACACATTTGATCCTTTTGTGTTTCGGGTGTTTTGAACCCGAACTTATTCTATACAAATTTCAAACAGATTAAAATAAAGAAAAATAAAAGAGAACAGGAAAGGGGATTACTATGGCTGCAACGACCGATATCGGAATTGATCTGGGGACGTCCAGCATCCTGGTCTATGCCAAGGGAAAAGGCATTGTATTAAAGGAGCCGTCCGTAGTTGCGTATGATAAAGATGCAGATAAAGTACGGGCAATTGGAGAAGAAGCGCGTCAGATGATTGGACGGACACCGGGCAATATTATGGCGGTCCGGCCCATGCGGCAGGGCGTGATCACGGACTTTCTGATCACCGAGCGCATGCTGCGCTACTTTATCCAGAAGGCAATGGGAAGAAGAGCATTCCGGAAACCGAGAATCAGCATCTGTGTGCCGTCCGGTGTGACGGAAGTAGAGCGGAAGGCTGTGGAGGAGGCAACGTACCAGGCGGGAGCCCGGGAAGTGCTGATCGTGCCGGAGCCGGTGGCAGCGGCAATCGGATCCGGAATTGACATTACGAAACCATGCGGAAATATGATCGTGGACATCGGCGGAGGCACGACGGATATCGCTGTGATCTCGCTTGCGGGAACCGTTGTTTCCAATTCGGTCAAGATTTCCAGTGAGACATTTGACCAGGATATCATCCGCTATGTACGGAAAACATACAACGTATTTATCGGAGAACAGACCGCAGAGGCAGTGAAAATCCGGATTGGTTCCGCTTATCCGCGGGCCGAGGAGAAAACGATGGAGATCAAGGGAAGAAACGTCATCACCGGACTTCCGGCGACGATTACGGTTTCCTCCGACGAAATCCGAGGTGCCCTTGCCCAGACGACAAACCAGATTGCGGACGCGATCTGTGCCGTGCTGGAAAAAACGCCGCCGGAACTGGCATCCGATGTTTCCGACCGCGGCATTATCCTGACCGGAGGCGGCAGTCTCCTTGACGGAATGGACGAGCTGATCCAGGAGCGGACCGGCATCAATACCGTGACAGCAGAAAATCCGGCGAGCGTCGTTGCGCTTGGAACCGGCCAGTACCGCGAAGTGATGAATGAATTTGAAAGCCAATTTTGATAAAAGATGAGTGAAAAAGAAAAAGTAGAAGGCTACGTAGAACACATTATTTTCCGAAATGAGGAGAACGGCTATACCGTCCTGAATCTGAGCATGAAGGGGCGCGAGCTGACATGCGTCGGCACGCTTCCGATGATCGGAGAGGGCGAGCTGATCGAGGCTTCCGGAGATTATATTGAACATGCTGCCTATGGAAAGCAGTTCCGCATTGAATCCTATGAGACGAAAGTTCCACAGGATTCTGTTGCATTGGAGCGGTATCTCGGTTCCGGTGCGATCAAAGGAGTCGGTGCGGCGCTGGCGGCAAGAATTGTGCGCCGCTTTGGTGACGATACGCTTCGGATCATCGAGGAAGAGCCGGAGCGCCTCGCGGAGGTAAAGGGAATCAGCGAGCGGAAAGCGCGTGAAATTGCACAGCAGGTGGCAGAAAAAGCCGAAATGCAGAATGCGATGATTTTCCTCTCGGGATATGGCATTGCGCTGAATCTCGGTGCAAAGATTTATCAGCAGTACGGGGACAATGTGTACCGGATTTTAAAGGAAAACCCGTATAAAATGGCGGAAGATATCGCAGGCGTGGGATTTCGGACGGCGGATGAGATTGCCGGAAAAATCGGGATTGCCGTGGACAGCGAATTCCGCATCAAGAGCGGTCTTTCGTATGTGCTGAATCAGGCGACGGCAGAAGGCCATGTCTATCTGCCGGAACCGGTGCTGCTTCGGAGAGGGCAGGAACTTCTCGGCGTAGAACCGGAGCGGATGCAGAAATCTCTGCAGGATATGGCAATCGACAAAAAAGCGGTCATCCGCGAGCTCCCGGCCGAACGGGAAGGGGATGAGCCGCTGCGGATTGTGTACGCCAGCCAGTATTATTATCTGGAACTGAGTACGGCGCGCATGCTGCATGAGCTGAATATTACATGCGAGGAAGACCGTGAGGCAATCGAAAAGCGGATCGGAAAGATCGAGAAAAAATATCAGATCGAGCTGGATGAGATGCAGAAGACGGCAGTCGTTGAGGCGGCATACAGCGGTCTTATGATCCTGACCGGAGGTCCCGGAACCGGAAAAACGACGACCATCAATGCGATGATCCATTATTTTGAGGCAGAAGGCCTCGACATTTTCCTGGCAGCGCCGACCGGGAGGGCGGCGAAACGAAGGACAGAGGCAACTGGCTGTGAGGCTTGCACGATCCATCGTCTTCTGGAACTGACGGGAAATGTGGATGACTCCTCGGCAAATGTGCATTTTGAGCGGAACGCAGATAATCCGCTCGACGCGGATGTCATCATCATTGATGAGATGTCGATGGTTGATATCCACCTGATGCATGCCCTTCTTTCCGCGATTGTGCCGGGAACAAGGCTGGTCCTAGTGGGAGACCAGAACCAGCTTCCAAGTGTCGGCCCGGGCAGTGTCCTCCGGGATCTGATCCGTTCGGAATGCTTTCCGATTGTCTGCCTGACGCACATTTTCCGGCAGGCATCCCAGAGCGATATTGTTGTCAATGCACATAAGATCCATAATGGGGAAGAGGTTATACTGGACAATAAGAGCAAAGATTTCTTCTTTTTGAAACGGTACGATGTCAACGTGATCTGGAAAGTGCTGGTGACGCTGGTGTCCCAGAAACTGCCGCGTTATGTGGATGCCCGCCCGCAGGATATCCAGATTCTGACTCCGATGCGGAAAGGTGCACTCGGCGTGGAAAATCTGAATCAGATTCTGCAGAAATACCTGAACCCGCCCGCACCGGACAAAGCCGAGCGGGAAAATGGAGGTAATATCCTCCGCGAGGGCGACAAGGTCATGCAGATCCGCAACAATTACCAGATGGAGTGGGAAATCCGCGGCATCAACGGAATCGTGGCGGAGCGCGGTATGGGTGTATTCAACGGAGACCTCGGCATGATCCGGAGCATCAACCCGTATACCGAGGTGATCACCGTGGAGTTTGAGGAAGGAAAATTCGCAGACTATACGTTCAAACAGGCGGACGAGCTGGAGCTCGCCTACGCCACAACGATACATAAAGCGCAGGGAAGCGAGTACCCGGCGGTTGTGATTCCGCTGCTCGGCGGCCCGCGCATGCTGATGACGCGGAATCTTCTGTATACGGCCGTGACGAGAGCCAGAAAGTGTGTCACCATCGTCGGAAGTGATGTGACATTCCAGGCAATGATCGGAAATCATATCGAGGCGAACCGGTATACAACGCTCGCCAGAAGAATCCGGGAAATGCAGGAAGAAAACGCGTAAACACGTTTTTCCGGGGCATGGATGCGGCTGCATCCGGCAGAGTGGATAAGGGAAAGCGCAGGTTACATGAAAGAAAAAAATAAAACAGGAAACTGGCTTTTAAACGCAGTTTATCCGAGACGATGTCCCATCTGTGACGGACTGCTGTCACGTGAGGAGCTGTATCTATGCCGGAATTGTGTGGAAAAGATCCATCCGATTCTGGGCGCGCGGTGCAAAAAATGCGGGAAACCCGTGGGCAGTGAGGAAGAGTTCTGCCGGGACTGCAGCAGAACGAGGCACAGCTTCGACCGCGGTTTTGCGCCGTACGGTTACCACGGGGAACTTGAGGCTTCCCTGATGCGGTTCAAATATCATGAACGGCAGGAATACGCTGGATTTTATGCTCACGCGGCGTTTTTCTATGTGGGAAAGCAGATCCAGAGAAGAAATCCGGAGGTGCTCGTTCCGGTGCCGCTTCATCCGGCGAGACAGCGGCAGCGCGGCTACAATCAGGCGGAGGTATTTGCAGAAAAGCTGGCAGAAGAAATGGAACTTCCCATGAATGCCCGCCTGATCCGCCGTGTGAAAAAAACAAAACGCCAGAAAGAGCTTGGTCCCGCCGAGCGGCGGAAAAACCTGGAGGGAGCTTTTGCATTGGCAAAGCCGGGACAGATGAAATACTGCCGGATTCTTCTGGTAGATGACATTTACACAACGGGAAGCACGGTTGATGCCATTGCGTCACTGTTGAAAGTGAATGGAGCAGAACAGGTGGATTTTGTTTGTGCGGCAATTGTAAAATAGTGTGTGAATATTTTGAGAATAGCTTTCCAATATCGGAAACATATGGTAAAATAAACATAATTTAGAACGGGAAGAGGAGACCAAGAGGCATGTTGGACGAAAAAAGGATTCGTCAGATGACAAAACTGGCTTTTTTCGAAAAAAAAGAAGAAAAAAATGCCTTACGAATCGGCCGCTATTTTCGGAGTGATTACATCGGAAAAGAGCTTCTGAAAAATTTTTTTCTGGCTTCCATCGGATACATTCTGGTACTTGCGGTTGCAGTCTTATATCATATTGAATGGTTGGTGGACGAGATAGACACAATCGACCCACAGGTGGCAGCAGGGTGTCTGATCGCGTCCTATCTGTGTTTTCTGGCAGTCTATTCCATTGCCGTGTATGTGATCAGCACGATCCGTTACCAGGGAGCACAGAAAAAGCTGAAATGGTATGGAAAAGAGCTGGATGACCTGCAGAACATGTATGAGGAACAGGAAAAAAGCGGGAAGAAATCCGGGCGCAGGAGGAAGGAAACATGACAGTATTGATCGAACTGAAAGAAAAATTAAAAGAGTTTTACGGCTCCTGCAGCGGAATCGTACTTCCGATTGTGAAATTTCTGCTCGCTCTTGCTGTATTTCGTGGTATTAATTCCAATCTCGGCTATCTGAAGATGCTGAACAGCATGTATGTGGTATTGATTCTGTCGCTGATCTGCGCCATCCTGCCATTGAATGGAATGGTTTTCCTTGCAATGCTGGTGATCATCGGCCACTGCTTTGCACTTCACATGGTAATCGCGGGTCTTGCGGCGCTGGTTCTGCTGGTGCTCTGGTTTCTATATCTTCGCTTTGTGCCGAAGGATGCGCCGGCACTCCTTTTAACACCGCTCGCATTCTGGCTTCACGTGCCATCTGCCGTTCCGGTTGCCTATGGTCTTGCCGGCACGCCGCTCTCTGCATTTTCAGCAGCCTGCGGTGTCGTTGTCTACTATATGTGCGACATGATTCACGGAAAAATGGAGCCGCTGCTTCATGCGGCGGAAGCACCGGAGATCACGGCAGTCGTACAGGAATTTTTCAACGGCCTCTTCCGCAATGAGGAAATGCTGCTGGTTCTGATCGCCTGCGCACTGACCGTACTTCTTGTCAATGCAATCCGCCACAGCAGTACGGACTATGCATGGCAGATTTCCATTGTGGCAGGTTCGGTTGCCTATGCGGTTATTATGATTGCCGGAAGCCTGGCACTGGATGTACAGATTGCACTCCCGATGGTTCTGATCGGGGCGGCGGCCGGCTGTCTGGTTGGATTTGTTCTGGAGTTTTTCCTGTTCGGTGCAGACTACACCCGGACAGAATACCTGGAATATGATGACGACGATTATTATTACTACGTAAAAGCCGTTCCAAAATTCAATGTGACAAAGGCACAGCGCCGTGTGACTTATATTCGGAATGAAAAGAAAAAAGAACCGGATCTGACAGACGAGGAACTCGATGCTCTGGCAAATCTTGGACATACAGAAGAATCCGGGAACAGCAGGGATCTTGATGAGATCGAGAAAAAAGAAGAAATAGAAGAAATAAACGAAACAGAAGAAATTCAGGAAGAAGAAATTCCGCCGCTGGACGAGGGCGATTATCAGGATGTGGATTATAAGAGCATGCTGGAGGACACCTTAAAGGATCTTTAAAAGAATTTTGAAAATCAGAAGAAAACCGGACGGGGGAAAAGAAAGGAAGTGACAGTGTGCGTGGCGTGTGGAACTGGATTGTCACAAGAACGGCAGACTACGGGCTGCCAAAACAAATTGAACTGATTGATATTGTGCAGATTCTGCTCATTGCATTTTTCGTCTATCACCTAATCCGCTGGCTGCAGAATACAAAGGCCTATACGCTGATGAAAGGTATTTTTCTGATTGGTGTCTTTGTCATCATTGCAAACGTGCTGAAAATGCAGACGATTCTGTGGCTGTTCGGAAACATCGGCGGGGCGGCGATCACAGCGGTTGTAATTATCTTTCAGCCGGAGCTTCGAAGAGTGGTCGAGCAGATTGGAGAAAAGAATCCGCTGTCTGCTATTTCTTTTGCGAGCGGCCAGGAGGAAAATGAACGGTTCAGTGACAAAACCATCAATGAACTGGTAAGGGCCAGTTTTGAAATGGGAGAAGTAAAGACCGGAGCGCTGATCGTCATCGAAAAGACCATCACCCTGGAGGAATATGAAAAGACCGGAATCCCGATTGACGGCGTTCTGACCAGCCAGCTGCTGATCAATATTTTCGAACACAATACGCCGCTGCACGACGGAGCCGTGATTGTACGGAACAACCGTGTCACGGCAGCAACATGTTACCTGCCGCTGTCCGACAACATGGATCTGAACAAGAATCTTGGAACACGCCACCGTGCAGGTGTCGGCATCAGTGAGGTGACGGATTCCTTTACGATTATTGTCTCCGAGGAAACCGGAAATGTGTCGTATGCTTCCGGCGGAGAACTCCACACGGCAGTAACACCGAGCGACCTTCGGGAGCAGCTTCACAAAATCCGGAAGCTCGCGCAAAAACCGGAAGAGAAGAAAGGATGGCATATCGGCGGAATGCGTCAGAAAGTGGAGGGAGAGAAGAAATGAAAAAGAAAATTCTGAAAAAGCTTCTGAACAATCTCCCTTTGAAAATTCTTTCTATCCTGATTGCCATTGTAATCTGGTACGTTGTGGTCAGTGTGAATGACCCGATTGTGAAAGAGCGCTTTGATGTCCCCGTGCAGGTGACCAATGAAGCCTACATCGCAGCCGGAAAGAAAACATACCAGATTGCGGAGGAATACCAGACGGTCACGGTTACTGTCACGGACAACAACTCGGTTGTCAGCCGGCTGAAAGCATCGGATATCACCGTCACGGCCGATCTGACCCAGATTGTGACGATGGATACAAACCCGGTTTATGTGCCGATCAAGGCAACGTGCTCCATGGTAAAACAGGAAAAACTGAGCACAGTGACAGCAACGATCCCTGTGGAAATCGAGGATGTGGACAGCGAAAAATTCCCGATCACAATTGACGCAGGAAATACGAAACCGGCAAAAGATTACGAAGTGGGAACGATGACTTCCGATCCGGAGAGCATCACCATTTCCGGCCCGACGTCCCTGATCAATAAGATCAGCAGTGTGGTGGCAAAAGTAGATGTAACCAATATGCGGAACTCCGGAACCGTCACGGCGGATCTGATGATTATTGATAAAAACCAGGATGAGATGCCGGAATCCCAGATGGAATTTTTGAATTTCGACAGCGGCTCCCCGCAGGTGGATGTGGATATTGAACTGTGGCGCCGTGTATCCGGTATTAAGCTGAGTGCACTGTACAGCGGAACTCCGGCAGACGGCTATCAGATTAAAAATATCTATACCACACCGGAGGAAATCACCGTTGCCGGATCCGAGGAGGCACTTGCAAAGCTGGCGGATGAAGGCAATACGATTGAAATTCCGGAAGACTATACCTCCGTTGCAGGACAACGCTCCGATGTGGAGACGACGGTTGACTTAAGCGATATTCTCGCCGATGTGACAGATCTGAAAGTATCCTCCAGTTCGTCTGCATCCGTTACCGTTCACGTAACGGTTATGCCGAATGAGAGCAGGGAATTTGAACTTGATGTCGATCAGATCGAGACTAGCAATCTTCAGTCCACTTATACCGTTCTGTATGATCAGACACAGCTTGCAATCCGCATTAAAGCATCGGACAAAAATCTGGCCAAATTAGATACTTCCCAGATCAACGCATCCATAGATCTGAATGGAATGGGTGTCGGGGATTACGAGGTACCGGTAAAAATCACACTGCCGGATGGCTATGAGCTCGTAGACAGTGTCAAGACAACGATTCATATCAAAGAAAAAGCAGTAGCAAATAAAACGACAGGAACAAATTAGGAGGGAAACCAATGGTAAGCGGAAAAGTGACCGTGAAAAATCCAACCGGCCTTCATCTTCGCCCGGCCGGAACCCTGTGCAAACAGGCAATGCAGTTTAAATCATCTATTACATTCCACTACGGAGATGGAAATACAGCAAATGCAAAGAGCGTCTTAAGCGTCCTTGGCGCATGCGTCAAATGCGGAGACGAAATTGAGCTGTTCTGCGAGGGAGAGGACGAGGAGGAAGCTCTGCAGTTCCTTGTCAATTCCATTCGGACGGGACTTGGGGAAGAACTGTAAGGAGAAAGAACAATGAAGAAATATGATTATGTTCTGGTTGGCGCCGGTCTGTATTCCGGAGTGATTGCTTATCTTGCCGGTCAGGCAGGGAAAAGCTGTCTTGTACTGGAACGAAGAGATCATACAGGCGGAAATATTTACTGCGAAGAAATCGAGGGAATTCATGTACACAAGTATGGAGCGCATATTTTCCATACTTCGAATAAAGAGGTGTGGCAGTTTGTCAATTCGCTGGCAGAATTCAACCGTTATACAAACTCGCCGATTGCCAACTACAAAGGCGAAATTTATAATATGCCGTTCAATATGAATACCTTCAGCAAAATGTGGGGAATCCGCACACCGGAAGAGGCGAAAACAATCATCGAAGAGCAGAGAAAAGCTGTTCCGGGAGAGCCGAAAAATCTGGAAGAGCAGGCGATCAAACTGGTTGGAAAAGATATTTATGAAAAGCTGGTTAAGGGTTATACAGAAAAGCAGTGGGGAAGAGACTGCAGTGAGCTGCCGAGCTTTATCATCAAACGGCTTCCGGTGCGCTTTACGTATGACAACAACTATTTCAATGACCTTTATCAGGGAATTCCGATTGGCGGCTATAACGTTCTGACAGAGCGGCTTTTTGAAAAAGCGGATGTACAGACAGGTGTTGATTTTCTGGAAGATAAAGAAAAGTACCTGGCGATGGGTGAGACGGTGATTTACACCGGAGCGATTGATGCGTTTTACGATTATGCACTTGGCAAGCTGGAATACCGTACGGTGCGCTTTGAAACAGAAGTGCTGGATACCGACAATTATCAGGGCGTAGCTGTAGTAAACTACACCGATCGGGAGACACCGTATACGCGTGTGATCGAACACAAGCATTTCGAATTCGGAACCCAGAAAAAGACCGTCATTTCCAGAGAGTATTCCACCGACTGGAAAGAGGGGATGGAGCCGTACTACCCGGTGAATGATGCCAGAAACCAGGAACTTTATCAGAAATATGCCGCACTTGCGGAAAAAGAAGAGAAGGTTATCTTTGGCGGAAGACTTGGAGAATACAAGTATTACGATATGGACAAAGTCATTGAGGCTGCACTGAACCAGTGGGAGAAAATGCAGCGGTAGGAAAAAGAACTGCAAACGGAAATCAATCAAAACGGACTGCACACTTGACAGCAGTCCGTTTTTTGACTATATTATAAACGATATCCGGCTGGAAAATACCGGAAAATAAGAAAATGAAAGAGGTCGTTATGAGAAAAGAATATGATGACGAGGATGAAATCCCGGAAAGACGCCATTCCTCAGGAAAGAAAAAGAAGAAATTCGGCTGGGTTAATGTGCTCACCATCCTTCTCGTAGTTGTACTGGTTGTGCTCGTCGGTGTCTATGCTGTAATCAATCACTATTACAGCAAGAGTAACTACGTAAGCGACGATAAAATCACGATCAATAAATCCACAGAGGTTGAGACCGAAAGTACCGGGTTGACTGATGAGGAGACGGATGCCCTGCAGTCTGAGATTTTAAATGAGACACAGGACATTGAACTTCCAAACAACAATAACGTGTACAACATTCTGCTGATCGGTGTTGACCGTCGTGACAAACGTGGTAATGGAAACTCCGATTCCATGATTCTGATGTCCATCAATAAAGATACAAAACAGATCCACATGACATCCTTTATGCGTGACCTGTATGCAAATATCCCGGATGTCGGTGTGAAAAAACTGAATGCAGCCTGCGCATATGGCGGCGGTCCGCTGGTTGTACGAACCATCGAGGACAACTACAAACTGCCGATTGACAATTATGCAAGTGTTGACTTCGATTCCATGATTGACATTATCGATGATATCGGCGGAATCGAGCTTTCGCCGAGCGATGATGAAATCCGTGTAGCGAACCAATATGTTGATGAAATGTGCAGACTCCGTAATGTGGAGGCTTCCGCCCATCAGTATACAGCAGGCGGAGAGCAGCATGTGGATGGCTATCAGGCAGTTGCATATGCAAGAATCCGTTACGTTGGAAATTCTGATTATCAGAGAACGGAGCGTCAGCGAGAGGTTTTAAGCAAGATGATGCAGAAAATGAAATCGTCAAGCGTAACAGAACTGAGTGCACTGGCGGATACCATTCTTCCAAGTGTTACCCATAACATTGATCAGTCTACATTGATGACATTGATCGGAGAGCTGCCGACGATCCTCTCCTATGAGATTGTACAGAGCCGTGTACCATACGATGATCTGTACTCCAGCAAGGGTGAGATGCTTGTTCCGGATTTCTCGGCAACCATTTCCAGACTTCAGACAGAAATCTACGGATCTACTACCGTAAACGAATAAAAAAGAAACAAATGAAAAACCTCCTGTATCCGGCAAGAAAACCGGAGCCGGGAGGTTTTTTCTGCCCGAAAAACCGGAAAAAACCATAAGAAATTTGTAAGGTATTTTACCGGCGGATAACTTGAAATAGATGGAAAAATGTAGTAAGCTATAAATTGTATAAGAGTAAAAAAATGGGAGGATGAATAAGAATGAAAAGAAAGTTTCTGGCCGCAGCCGTACTTGGCGTCATGGTAAGTGTTACACCAGCCGGTGCATATGCAGCTTCTACAGAAACCAGTCCATTACCGGTAAATTCGGAAAGTGATACTGTAGCTCAGGCCGAAGACGAAGAAACGACTCCGACTCCGGCGCCAACTGAGACCCCAGAGGTTACACCGAGTGAGACTCCGGCTCCAACCGAAGCACCGACCGCAACACCAACCGTAACACCAACTGAGACCCCTTCCGAGACACCGACGCCGAGCGCAACTCCGGCTCCGGAAGTAAGTAATCTGAAGGAAGGCTGGAACAGCGTTGAAAGAGATGGAAAGAAACAGTTTCAGTACGGAGTTCTGGATGAGAATAATAAGGTGGTAGCTGCTACCGGACCAATAGAAATCGACGGTGTCGGTTATGTGTTTGATGAAAACGGCTACATGCTGACCGGTGAAGTAGAACTTACGGATAAAGATGGAAAAACCGGAACCTACTACTTGGATACAGAAGGGGAAGATCCTGCAAAAGACGGACTTGGTTCGATGCAGCAGGGTATCTGTGAAGGAAAAGTATTTGCACCGGAACTGAAAAGAAATGAACTTGTTACACTCGAATTTAATGATGGAAGCGTAGACGATTACTATGCGGATGAAAACGGCTATGCCATCTGGAGCAAGACCCAGAAGGTAGGAGATAAAACATATCTGTTTGGCGATGACGGCACCCGCGTAAAAGAGGCAGGTTTCCAGACTGTTGTTGATGAAAACAATGTAACGCATACCTATTATCTGAATGCAGAAGACAGCACTG
>ERZ780053.639-NODE-639-length-12422-cov-3.55276_pt1 | contig 12422 bp, 10 predicted proteins | sample MGYA00511088_ERZ780053 | MGnify/ENA primary metagenome ERZ780053 (study PRJEB29588, sample SAMEA2150866) | human gut metagenome | biome: human gut; feature: human-associated habitat; material: faeces | place: Denmark | collected 2008/2010 ...
CCCGCTGCGCCCCCGTGTCGCTCAGGTCGGCTTCGCTTTCGGTCGCCCCGGAGACGCTGACTTCGACCTCCGCCCATTGCGGGGTCGTCTGCGGGCAGATGATCCCCACGCGGTCGGCATTGCGCCAATAGATCGGGTAATAACCGTCCTGTAGCGGGCCGTAAGCCGTACGGGTTTCGTCCGTGGGGTCGGGCGCTTCATTGCCGATCGACAACCGGCAGACGATGGCATCGCCCCCTGTCGCGGGTGTTTCGGGCCCTTCGGGCAGTTCTGTCGTATCCTTTCCGCAACCGGCCAGCAGGAGCGCGAGCAGCGCGAGTCGGAAAATAGGTTTGTGTTTCATAACGTCAGGTTCGAATTGGCTGTTTGTAATTCAATACTCGTCGTCCGCATAATCCACCGGGCCCGGCCCGAGTTCGCTGCCGTGCGGCTGTGAAATCGCGAATCCTGCTTCGGCCGCAATTACGAGTATCTCCAATTCCGGCTTTGTGTATGCTGCTTTCATCAGATTCGGTTTATAGATAAATCGGGACGGTATCCTGCTCCGTCCCGATCTGAAAAATTATTATATCGAAATTATTCGACCGTATAGGTGAAATCCGCGAACTCTACGTGGTAAGATCCTGCGGTAGATAGTATCTTGATCATGAGACGCTGTCCGTTGGTGACCGTAAACGTATGGGTCTGCGTACCGGATTTGCACTTTTGGTCGTTGCCGTTCAGGATGTTGTTCCTGTCGCGGAGCCACGATTCGGTGATCGGGCCGTTGCCCGTTACGCCGATCCTATACTCAATATTGCCTATACGGTTGGTCGCTACCTCGAAGGATACCTTCACGGTTTTCGAACCCTCGCACTGGATCGGGGCCGTCACGAAAGCGCCGTTGTTTGCGTTGTTGAAGCCCGCAGGAACCTGCAGCTGGATGCGGTTCTTCTTGAGTTTGTCGTCGCCGTTCTTGTCGCTCTTGATCTCTGCCTGGTAAAAATACCAGTCATTGAAAATTCCTTCCGGGTCGTATTGGGAATCGACCGTGTAGAATCCGTTGTCCTGATAGGTATGCGTACCGTACTTCTGGTCGATGGCATCGGGTACGGTGATCGTCACCGTTTTCTTGTTGCAGGGTACGCTCATCGTGTAGTGGTGGTTGCGCTTCAGGCCGGCCAGCGTGAACGACTTGTCCGAGTAGGTCAGCCCGTCGGTAGTCATTACCTTCACGGTCATGGTCGAGTGGATGCCCACGGGGAGCAGGCCCACTACGAACTCTTTCCGGTTCGTGGGAACTGCGATCGAATTGGTTACGGACGATGCCGTGAAGTTCTCCAGGGCGTCGATCGTACCGGAGGTCGGCAATACGTTGCTGTCGGTCTCCAGGATGACTTTCTTGGGCGTTTCGTTCGCACCCAGTCCGAGCGAGATCTTGATGCGGGCCATCAGCGGTTTGAACGTGAAGTGTACGGGCAGTTGGGTCGTCGCCTCGTTGATTTCGAACGGCTCCTCCCAGATGTTCGTATACATGAAGTCATAGGCAGCCAGGTTGTCCGTGCAGTATTCCGATCCCCAGGTGTGCTTGAAGGTCTTGTTCACGGCGTCGAACGTGGCGTTGCAGTCGTACGGATAATAAGCCGCCGCCAGCGAGTAGGAACCGATGGGCACCTCGCCCGAGAACGTCGTGGTCGGGCCCGACTTGTCGGCCGTGAACTCGCATGTCATCGTCGCAGCTCCGTCGTAGAGGAGCACGGCGACTTTGTCGCCGGCCACCCAGTTGGTCGTGGGGCCGTCGATGGAAGTACGGGTCTCCCCGGAAACCATCTCCTCGGGGATGGTTACCTGGACATACTTTTTCGGGCAGCCGGCCGGAGCCGTATCGTCCTTGCTGCACGCGGCCATGCCGACCGTTGCGAGCATTGCTATAACGAATAATTTTTTCATGGTGCATTTTCTGTTTTTGTCGTTAATTCCCAATGGATGCGTCGCTATTCGTAGTCATCGTAAGAGAGCGACCTGGTTCCGCCCAGCTCACCGCCGTCGGTTCCCGGTTCGATGCTGCTGCTTGCCGCGAATCCTTTTTCCACGCATACGGAGATCAGGTACAGCTCCGGTGCTTCGTAAGTCATAGTTTGTTTTTTCATGGTCTTTTTTATTATGTGTAGTTGCTTTTATTCCATGTCCGTTTCGGGTTGGCGCTACGCCCTTACGCAGAGCACGCGCATGCCGCGCTGCACCCCCGCCGCGGACAGGCATATTTCGACGATGCCTGTCCTTTGTCCCGTTCGGTGGATCCGCTGCAGTTCCGCTTCGACGCGCGCCTCTTCCGCTTCGGGAAGCTGCCGTCCGACCCATAGGCCGGGTTTGCCGGAGGCGTATACGCGAACCCGGCCTTCTTCCAGGTAGGCGAGCAGGTAGTGCGGCGCCCGGCCGGATCCGGTGGTTTCGCCCGCTGCGGTCGATGTCTCTGTCCGGGGCATGCGGTAAAGTCCGTTAGGGTTTGCCAATCTCCATTTGTCTTGCTTATTCCACGATTACGGCGCGGTTCAGTTCCGGCTCTGCGAACCGGTTGTTGGTGTCGCCTTCGGCTTTCTTGACCAAACGGGACGGGTCGATGCCGTACTTGTCCTTCAGGAGGTTGTAGACATACTCCATGCGCTGTTCGCTCAGCCGCTGGTTGATCTCTTTCGTGCCGGTATCCTTGTCTGCCGAGCCGATCAGCGTGAAGGTCTTGTCCTTGTCGGCCTTCATGGCATTCTTCACGTAGAATTCGAGGTTGGTCAGTTCTTTCTTGTCGAGCGTGGCCTTGCCGATCTTGAAGAAGAGCGCTACGGGCGATGCGGATACCTTCTGCGCGGCAACTACCTTGGGCGGCATGTTGCGCAGCTTCTCGTTCTCGTTGCTCAGTTCCGAATTCTGCGATGCGAGTTCTTCGTTGGTGTTTTCGAGCCGCCTGATACGATCCAGGTACGACGTGTAGTCCACGGGCTGAGCCTGCGAGGCTCGCTTGAAGCCGCGGCGGGGCGGGGTGGGGGACAGCCCTGCCGTTACCGAGAGCATACCTTCGCCGATGCGGCCGCCGCCCACGCCGTCGAAACGCTGGTTGACCAGCAGGCAGCGAGCTTCGAGCGTCAGGTCGAGCAGATCGCAGAGGCGCACTACGTTCAGCAGACCTGCGTCGAAGCCGATTTCGTTGTCGTGGGTGCCGTTGCCGTAGGAACGCGCCCAACCCACTCCGACGAAGGGTACGAAATTCCAGGTGCGGGTCTGCTTGTAGCCGCTCACGGCGTTCGAGAAGTTCCACATTGCATCGGCATGCAGGTACGACACGCCGAATTTCTCCTTGAACATGCTGCCGTCGGCACCCTTTGCGTATTTGGTGCCTGCGGTCGTCCACCCTTTGGCCTGCAGGCCGGAGTATCCGACGCGTGCGCCGACCGAGGGCGTGAACCATTTTCCGACATGGACGTCGAGTGCCGGGGCCATGCGTTTGCCGAATTTGCCGTAGGAATCGTGTTCGCCGAAATAGATATTTACACCGCCGGCGACGCCGACGAAGATGTTGTCGAAAAAGCGGTTCGTTTCATAGGGGCCGCGCACGATGCGGTTCTGCGCATCGCGATTGCCGTTTTCCTGTGCCGTGGCTGTAAGGCTGACGATGATAAAGAGGGCAATAAGATAGAGGCGTTTCATGTTTGAATGTTTTAGTGATTAGAAATTTCCCGGTATCTATGGTCTCGTTGCGAGTCCGTTATTCGTGTTATCTGCCGTGTCCGGTACATGTGGCAGGCTACGGCGAGGCCCCACTTCCCGGGGGTGACCCCCGCCCCCCCCGCCAATGCCGGGGCGGCGATTGCCGGTAGCTACAGGATGAAAATGGTCGGTGGTTGTTTGTTTTTCCATGAATGTGTTTTTGTTCGCTGACGTGAGGGGGCTAAAGCGAGCCTGTTCCTGTCTCCCCTGTGACCTGGGGCGTTGCCTGCGGCAACCGGAACCGGCTTTGCCTGAACAGGGCGGGTGATTCCAATTCTTCTATGTATATCTTTGATAGATAGGTTTGAATGAGGTTGTCGTACTCCTTGCACACTTTCTGGAGGGGCTGCATCGTGCGTGTATTTTCGTATGTCCAGAACGTGTGCGAGACTTCATGCATGCCACCGTCCAGCCTGCGGATCAGGTCGTACAGCGTCGGGCGGTGGTTCGGGTTCCATTGGTAGAAGGTTCTTCCCGACTGGAATACGCAAATCAGGTAGTCCGTTTTGGCCGCCAGTTCCCGTAAAGTACGGCGGTACATATAGGTGTCCGTATCGGGGCCTACACATGCAGCCTGCAACTCGCGTCCTTTCATCAGGGGAGTCCCTGCTTCCGACGCCTTGTGCAGTACGAGCAGTATCTTTACCGCCCACAGGATTCTTGCGGAAAACATCGAATGTAAATTGTTAGTAACCAGTGGCTTGTGTGCATTGTTCGTGACCCATTATTACCAATAATGGGTCTCTTTTGGCGTATGTGCTTGGTTACCAGTCGGTAAATACGCTGTTTGGACACTTTCCCGAAGGCATGGTGGGGGCTTTCAGGACATTTTCGGTCTGTCCGGATGAAAAAGATAAATAAAACGATACAATATTCTTATTTTCAGTTTATTACGCTGAGGTGTGCGTTTTTTCCTCCTGAAAAATTTGGTTATGAATATAATTAATTCTATTTTTGCAAATGAATTGAAACGTCTATAATACAACTTATTACGATTTCAAGATACATTATTGGTAATAATGGGTCTTGATTTTTTTGTTGCCTGTTTCTATTCCTTCTAACCAAAAAATCCGGATATTTTACGAAACCGCCTTTTACTGTAGGTCGATGATTTTTCGATTGGCTTTGTCGATGATGTTGTGGTCGAGTTGTGCGAGATAGATGCGCGTCGTCCGTTCGGACGTGTGTCCCATCCCGGCGCTGATCACCGTGAGCGGTGTGCCGCAATCACGGGCCAGAGTTGCCCATGAGTGTCGTGCGACATAGAATGTCAGCGGTTCCGGGATATTGAGCAGGACTCCGATTTTTCGGATAAATTTATTCAGCTCGCGCTGCTGCTGGCGGTAATTGTCATAGCTGTCGTCTTTTGCCAGTACGGGGAGTATATAGGGCGAAGCATTGCTATAACGGTCGATGATGTGCTGCAGCTGCGGCTCGATGCGCATCGAGAGCATCTGCCCCGTTTTGTGGCGTGCATAGGTCAATACGCCGTCATGGATGTCGCTGTTGCGCAGGTAGACCATATCTACGAACGACATGCCGCGGGTGAAGAAACTGAACATGAAGATGTCGCGTGCGAGGGAGTACTTGGGATGCAGCGCCGAGAAGTCGGCCGTGCATATCCGTTTGATGGTTTCGCGTGACAGCGCCCGTTTGCGCGTTACGGTTTGCCTGACGGTCAGATGGGTGAAGGGATTTGGGAACGAGGCCGGTATGAGCCGTTTTTTTACGGATCGGTTGTAGACTGCCCTCAGGTTGCGCAGGTGGAACGTCACCGTGTTGGTTGTCACGCCCCGTGCCCTGAGCCAGCGTTCGTAACGCTCTGCCCAGCGGGCCGAGAGGTGTTGCGACGTCAGGTGCTGGCCGTCGAGGAAACTCAGCAGCAGCCTGTATGACGACCGGTAGTTCGCAGCCGAGCCTTTGCGCCCGGCTTTCTCGTAGTCGGAGATGTGTTTCGAGAAACACGACATGAAGTCGAATTCATAATTACGGGTGCGTGTCATCCTGGCCGGGTATGGCCCGACAACCGGATGCCGCCCCGTAAAGGCGGAATCTGGCGAATACATAATCAAGTAAATTTAATAAGAAGAGTTGGTCACTGGGTGCAAAGATACAAAATTATAGCCAATTATCCGCATTTATGTCGATGATATTGTGTGCTTTAGTGGCCTTTGAAGCGTATTTGCAGGGACTGTCATTTATATATAATATACTGATAATGCAATATTTAATGCCCGGATTTGCCTCCGGATCCACCTCCTGTTTTATTTATCTGAAATTTAGCGGACTAAATGAAATATTCACCCCGGAAACCGGTTTCCGTCGCGGTCATGTCCGGCACGGTAACGGTTTATGATGATTATTCGCTTTCGGCCTCCCCTCCCCGCTTCCTGCCGGATACGAAAAAGCCGCTCCCCTGTCAGGAGCGGCCATGGAGGAGGTATGGGGGCTGCTGCCGTCAGCCGCACATATAGACGCATCCGTAAATCAGCCCTGCGGCGAGTGCGCCCAGTACGGGCCCCGTTACGGGTACCCAGCTGTAACCCCACCCGCTCGTGCCCTTCCCCCTGATGGGCAGGATGCTGTGGGCCACACGCGGAGGCAGGTCGCGCGCCGGGTTGATGGCATAGCCCGTCGTGCCGCCCAGCGACATGCCGATGGCCATGATGAGCATCGTCACGGGCAGGCTTCCGAGGCTTCCCATCCCGATTTCGGGGGTGTTCTGTTCGTTGCCGATGGCCAGGATCACGAACACCAGCAGGAACGTGCCGAGGAATTCGCAGAAGAGGTTGCGCGGCTTGTCCATGATCGCGGGCATGGTGCAGAATACGCCGAGCTTGGTCGCCGGGTCGTCCGTGGCGTCGAAGTGGTCTTTGTAATAGACATAGACCAGTACGGCCCCGCAGAAACCGCCCAGCAGCTGTGCCGCGATGTACCCGGGCACGAACGCCCACGGGAACGACCCCGCCACGGCCAGCCCGACCGAGACCGCGGGGTTGAGGTGCGCCCCCGAATAGGGGCCCGCGATCAGCACGCCGCACATCACGGCCAGGCCCCACGCGATTGTGATTACGGCCCATCCGCCGTTAAAACCTTTCGATTGTTTCAGTACCGTCGATGCGACGACCCCGTCGCCCAGCAGTACGAGCACCAGTGTCCCGATGAATTCGAACAGGCACTTGGTAAACAGTGTGATTTCCATAATCCCGGTATTTTAGTCTTTGCTGTTGCGCAGTACCCTGCGTACGGCGTCTTCCCACCCTGCGACGGCCTTCCCGATCTGCGCGCGGTCGGCCGTGGGTTCGAATACGTGCTCCGCCTGCCATTGCTGGCGGATTTCGTCGATGCTTCCCCAGTAGCCTACGGCCAGTCCGGCCAGGTAAGCCGCACCCAGCGCCGTGGTTTCCGTCACGCCCGGGCGTATGACGCGCGTGTCCAGCAGGTCGGACTGGAACTGCATCAGCAGGTTGTTGCGCGCCGCGCCGCCGTCGACCTTCAGTTCCCGGAGCGTGATGCCCGAGTCGCGCTGCATGGCGCCCACGATGTCCAGCGTCTGGTAGGCGATCCCCTCCAGCGCCGCGCGGGCGATATGCGCGGCCGTCGTGCCGCGGCTGATGCCGCTGATGGCTCCCCGGGCATACTGATCCCAGTACGGGGCCGCCAGCCCCGTGAGCGCCGGCACGAAATAGACGCCGTTGGTGTCGGGTACCGAAGCGGCCAGGGCTTCGACTTCGGACGACGAGCGGATGATCCCCAGCCCGTCGCGCAGCCACTGCACGACCGACCCGCCGACGAAGATGCTCCCTTCGAGCGCGTAGTCGACCTTGTGGCCGATCTTCCATGCGATGGTCGTCAGTAGGTTGTTCGACGACGTGATGGGCTTTTCCCCGCTGTTCATCAGCAGGAAGCACCCCGTGCCGTAGGTGTTTTTCACCGACCCGGGCTCGACGCACATTTGCCCGAACAGCGCTGCCTGCTGGTCGCCCGCGATGCCCGCGATGGGTACCTTGTGGGCGAAGATCGTGGTCTTCGTCGCGCCGTATACCTCGCTCGACGACTTCACCTGGGGCATCATCGAAGCGGGGATGCCGAACAGCCTCAGCAGCTCCTCGTCCCATTGCAGCGTATGGATGTTGAAGAGCATCGTGCGCGAGGCGTTGCTCACGTCCGTCACGTGCACCTCGCCGCGCGTGAGGCGCCAGATGAGCCACGAGTCGACCGTGCCGAACATCAGTTTGCCCTTCTCGGCACGCTCCCTCGCCCCGGCCACGTTGTCCAGGATCCATTTGATCTTCGTGGCGCTGAAATAGGCGTCGACGATCAACCCCGTCCTTTCCCGGATGAATTCGGTCTGCCCCTCGGCCTTCAGCCGGTCGCAGTACTCCGAGGTGCGGCGATCCTGCCAGACGATGGCGTTGTAGACCGGTTCTTCGGTCTCCGAATCCCACACGATCGTGGTCTCCCGCTGGTTGGTGATGCCGATGCCCGCGATGTTCAGGCCGTTGATGTCGATGGACGCGATCGCCTCGGCGATCACCGAAGCCTGCGACGACCATATCTCGTGCGGGTTGTGTTCCACCCATCCCGGCTTGGGGAATATCTGCGTGAACTCCCGCTGTGCCATCGAGCATATCTGCCCTTTCCGGTCGAATACGATCGCACGGGAACTGCTCGTCCCCTGATCCAATGACAAAATGTACTGTTCCATATATTCGAGTTGTTATAGATGCGTCGTTGCCGCTTTTGTCCGCATTCCGTTCCCGTGCCGGAGACTACCCTGCGGCGGCCTTTACAAATCTATAAAAAATATCCGGGATTCGAAACGAAAGCGATAAGTTTTTTTTCGAAACCTTCCGTGGGGCGTTCCCTATCCTCCTCTCCAATCCGCCTTCTTCAGTCGCTTTTCCCGTACGCTTTCTCGTGTCGCCTTGCCGCCCTCTCCCGTCCGCCGTGTACCTATATACATATATAATCCCCGCAAAACCCGGTGGCTTTGCGGGGAATTCCCCGGCGTTGCGGGAGGGCTCCCGGCCGGGGCGCTTGCTGGGCTATCCCTTCCGCAGCAGATGCTTCGACAGAAATTTGCGCACCGGTTCGTCGTACAGCCTCAGGCACAGCCATGCCAGGATTACCGAACCGAAGAAAAGTGCCAGGGCACCTGGCAGCGACTCCCGGAACGTGAGGTCGCCGTTCTTGACCCAGGCGTAGTAGAGGTATATGAAGGGATAGTGCACCATGTAGAGGGGATAGGATATGTCCCCCAGGAATTTGCACACCCGGGCGGTGACTTTGTCGGTGGTCTTGCCCGACGCCCCGAGAAAAACCAGCAGGGGGAAGGCGACGACGGCGCAGAACGTATCGTACAGTCCGTTCATCCACAAATTCTCACTGCCGCCGATGCGCGGAACCGACAGCAGGGCGACGACGCACAGGCCGCATATCCAGAAGGCGCCCCGGATATGCTTGGGCCTGAATACGCGCGAGAGCAGTAGACCGGCCGAGAACGCGAACATCAGGCGCAGCGAACCGCCGATCATATTTTCTTCGGTCATGGCGAACCCGACGCAGATGTCGCCCAGCGGCCCCCAGACGGCGAATGCCGCCAGCCCGCACCCGGCCAGGAAAACCACGACGGAAAGTGCCCCGGTCGAAAGTTTGCGGATGAAGAAGGCGTACAGGATATTTCCGGCGTACTCGAAAAACAGCGACCAGCTCGGGCCGTTGAGCGGGTACATCTCGCCCAGCCCCCGGATTTCCGTGCCGGGGCTTGCCGGAATCAGGCAGGCGTTCATCAGCGTCGCCGCCAGCAGCATCGGCACCGTGACTTTGGTCACGTCCCAGACGGAGCAGCCCTGGAAATAGAACATGACGGCACCGATCACGGCACCGATCACGACCATGGGATGCAGGCGGATGAGCCTGCGCTTGAGGAACTCCGTGACCGTCATCTTTTTCCAGCGGTCGTCATAGGCGTACCCGATTACGAACCCCGAGAGTATGAAGAAGAAATCGACGGCCAGATAGCCGTGGTTGATCCTCTGATCCAGGTGGCTGGTCGCAAAGGCTTCGAAAATATGGAACCACACGACGGTCAGCGCCGCAATTCCGCGCAATCCGTCGAGTATGTCGTAATGCGGCTTCGTGTCCGCAAATGCCGCCGCCGAAATCGTTGACATCGGTTTGTGTTTAGTAGTTCGCGCCTGCCGAAACTCCCGGCAGACCGGGCAAAGATAATCAAATAATCGCTTCGGGCATAATCCACTGTCCCTGTCGCCGCCCTTGCCGCCCTTGCCGCCTCTGTTGCCCTTGCCGCCCTTGCCGCCTCTGCCGCCTCTGTTGTACTTGCCGCCAACGGACGGGTGGCAGCGAGGTTTTGCGGCATGTGGTTTCAGCTCCCGGCGGCACTCCCGCCCGTTGTCCCGGCAATAAAATCGACTTTTTATATAATAAATCCGACTCCGGCAACGCTATTGTATATGAGAGAGAATAGATTAAAACAGAACGGATATGAAAAAGCTGATGATTTTAACCGTTGCAATCCTGCTTGCCGGTGCCGGTACGGGCTATGCCCAGTCGCAGGACGCGAATTCCAGGAAAATGGCCCGCAAGCAGATGAAGGCCGAACAGGACGCACGCGACCGGCTCGCTTTCGAGGAGGCCAGGAAGGCTATCGAGGCCAAGGATTTCGTACTCGAAGCCGACCAGGTGAGCTTCAAGTCGGGTTCGACGGCGCAGGTTTCGTCCAATACCAATTTCGTCGCCGTGCAGGGCGACAAGGCCGTCGTGCAGGTGGCTTTCGACATCCCCGTGAGCGGCCCCAACGGCCTTGGCGGCGTAACGGTCTCGGGCAGCACCTCGGATTACAGGCAGAGCGTGGACAAGAAGGGGAACATCCGTGTATCGATGAACGTCATCGGCACGGGGATTTCCGCACAGGTCTATATCAACCTTCCCAACGGGGGCAACCAGGCCAGCGTGGACATCTCGCCTAATTTCAACTCGCGGCGCATCACGCTGCGGGGCGAACTCCTGCCGCTCTCCGAGGGTAATATTTTCCAGGGCCGCACTTTCTGACAGGCCGACATTGCCTTGCCATTGAACGGGACTGCGTAACAAGTCCCCGATTTACGGCTTCACCCCCGTCCGAACATGCTGCGGACGGGGGTGATTTTTGTTTTGGGCTACTCGCAGGACAGCCTCATGCTGTGCCGTGGCGCCGTGCACAAAAAAAGAGACCCCTTGAGGCCTCTTCTGAGCGGGAAACGGGGGTCGAACCCGCGACCCTCAGCTTGGGAAGCTGATGCTCTACCACTGAGCTACTCCCGCATTTCGGAGTACAAATATACTCCGCTTTTTTTTATTTTTCAAGTTTTCCGGGTATCAAATTCACATCAATCGACAATTTTTTTCAGCGATGCCAGGTTTTTCGGATTTTTCAGGTCGCGCCCCTCGGGTGTATAGAGGTATTCCAGCCTGTCGCGGAAGTGTTCTTCGACCTTGTTGCGTACGACCTTCATCGTGCTGTTTACCAATCCGTTTTGTTCGGTGAAAGGCTCGTCTACGATCGCCAGCCCCGCCGGCAGCCACCGTTCGGGGAACTCCCCGCCGGAGATGCCGCCCGCACGGTAACGGTCTATTTCGCCGCCGAGGATCGCCGCCGCGGTCTCCGCCCGTTTTTCGGCCGCTACCCCGCGGCTGTCCAGTTCGCGCCGCAAGGCCTCGCGGTTCGGCACGACGATGGCGCCCGTAAACGGGCTCTGGTTGTTGTGTACGATGATCTGGTCGATGTAGGGCGACTTGTCCACGATCGCCTCTTCCATGCCTTCGGGACTGTATTTCTCGCCGTCGCTGGCGATCAGCAGGCTCTTGAAACGCCCCAGCACATAGAGGAAATCGTCTTCCGAGACATACCCCATGTCGCCCGTGTGCAGCCATCCGTTGCGCAGGGTGTCGGCCGTCGCCTCGGGGTTTTTCCAGTATCCGGCCATGACGTTCTCGCCGCGGATCACGATCTCGCCTTTCTGTCCGCGGGGAAGCTCCCGTCCCGTTTCGTCGACGATCTTCAGGTCGAGCGGGATCAGTATCTTGCCCGACGACCCGAACCGGTGCCAGTGGTACTTGGGCGAGTTGGTCGAGATGACGGGCGTCGCTTCCGAGAGGCCGTAACCCTGGAACATCGGGATACCGATGGCGTAGTAGAACCGCTGCAGCTCCGCGTCGAGCAGCGCGCCGCCGCCCACGAAGAACCTGAGGCTCCCGCCGAACGCTTCCCGCACCTTGCGGAACAGCGCCGCGTCGAAGAGTTTTACCAGCGGCCAGAGCACTATGCGCCAGCCGTGTCCCTTGCTGTACCCGTCCCTGTTGTAGACATAGGCCGTGCGGAGCGCGAAATTGAAGAGCCGTTCCGTGAAACGCCCCTTGGCGCGGATCAAGGATTCGATGTTCTTGCGGAAATTCTTGGCCAGCGCCGGCACCGACAGCAGGAAATGCGGCCGCACCTCGCGGATGTTCTGCGGGATGTTCTTGAGCGTCTCCATCGGTGTGGCGCCCACCTGCACGGTTGCGACCGTCGCCCCGCATGCGATCATGATATAGAACCCCACGACATGCGCGAAGCAGTGATCCAGCGGCAGGATGATGAGCGTCCGGTAATATGGCGGGATGTAGGTGCGCGGGGGGGACTG
>ERZ780053.640-NODE-640-length-12410-cov-3.95451_pt1 | contig 12410 bp, 10 predicted proteins | sample MGYA00511088_ERZ780053 | MGnify/ENA primary metagenome ERZ780053 (study PRJEB29588, sample SAMEA2150866) | human gut metagenome | biome: human gut; feature: human-associated habitat; material: faeces | place: Denmark | collected 2008/2010 ...
CCACACCAGCCTGCACGGCGGTGCCAAGGGCTTCGACATGGTTGTGTGGGATGTCGTCGAGGTGACGCCGCAGAAGATCGTATTGGCCTGCCTCTCGCCCGACGGCGATCAGGGATACCCCGGGAACCTGAAGGTTACGATGACCTACGAGCTGACCGACGACAACAGCTTCGTCGTCACACACGAGGCCACGACCGACCGCCGTACGGTCGTCAACCTCACGCACCACTCGTTCTTCAACCTGCACGGGGCGGGCGGGCCGCCGATCAACGACCATGAGCTGATGATCGCAGCCGATTTCTTCACGCCCGTCGATTCGACGCTCATCCCCACCGGCCGCCTGATGCCCGTCGAAGGCACGCCGATGGATTTCCGCCGTCCGGCACCGATCGGGTCGCGCCTTGATGCCGATTTCGAACAGCTCTGCCACGGCCACGGCTACGACCACAATTGGGTGCTGTCGCGCAGGAGCACCCATGACCTGGAGCTGGCGGCTACGGTCTATGAACCCGCTGCGGGGCGTTATATGGAGGTTTGGACGACCGAACCGGGCATCCAGTTCTACGGCGGTAATTTCTTCGACGGCTCCCTGGTCGGCAAGGGCGGCAAATCCTACGGCCGCCGCGCTTCGCTGGCGCTCGAAACCCAGCATTTCCCCGACAGCCCCAACCATCCCGGCTTCCCCTCGACGGTGCTCGGCCCCGGCCAGCGCTACCGCCATGTCTGTGTCTACAAGTTCAGCACCCGGTAGGGGATATCCATATCATAGACACCCCCGGGTTCGTCTTGCGAGTCCGGGTGTGTCGTAGTATCGTAATAGGGGAATGCTCAAAATATTTAAGGCCGGATGCATTTCCGTTATTCGGAACCCATTTTAATCCTTTGGGAAGCGTCAGGTCGTGTAATCGTTATGCCGCAGGTCTTGCATGCGGATGTTGGCCTTTCTCGGCACGCTGTCGCGTTGTTCGGTGCTGACTGGGCCTATGATCCTGTCATCCCATGCGCCGTTCAAATAATCGTATTCCCGGGGTTGGATAATATACCATGTAGGCTGTTCCAAGGAGTCTTGCTGCGCCACAATAATTTTATCGTTGTAATAGACATGTTTAATTGAGCCGGCAATGTAATCCGTAAATTCTTTATGGAAATTAACAGACAACTCTATAATTATCACTCTTTTTCCATATTGATACAATCTTGCAGCATCAGATTATTTAATTTTTTATAATAAACACATAGCGAAATAGTAAATTTGAGAAAAGCGTAGCGAATGTACTGGAACAGCGTTCGTTACGCTATATTTTTCTCTCGGCAAAAAGCCAAAGAAAACCATAATATAGACAAATGACGCAAAAGTTCAGTTACCACATCATTACCCGTGTAATGATGCAATTTTTTTGTGAAACCTAAATTTTGCATCGTTTGGCGTCATTTGTCGTATCTGTCGGTAACTCACTATAAACTAATTTTGTAACCAAAAAAATGAGTGAGTTATGAGAAGTACTTTTAAGGTCTTGTTCTATGTAAAGAAAGGCAGTGAGAAACCCAACGGCAACCTGCCTTTAATGTGCCGCCTTACAGTGGACGGAGAGATTAAACAGTTCAGTTGCAAGATGGATGTTCCCTTGCGGCTGTGGGATGTGAAGAACAACCGTGCTTCGGGCAAAAGTGTCGAAGCGCAGCGAATCAACATTGCCGTTGATAAAATCCGAGTAGAAGTAAACCGCCGCTATCAGGAACTGATGCAGACGGACGGATATGTTACTGCCGCCAAACTCAAGGATGCCTATCTCGGTATCGGTGTCAAGCAGGAAACCCTGCTAAAACTCTTCGAGCAACACAATACCGAGTTTTCCAAGAAAGTGGGACTCAGCAGAGCAAAGGGAACGTTCCAGCGTTATGTGACCGTTTGCAAGCACATCCGTGAGTTCCTGTCCCATACCTACAAGCGTGAGGATATTCCGCTGAAAGAATTGAACCTCACATTCATCAACGACTTCGAGTATTTTTTGCGCACGGAGAAGAAATGCCGTACCAATACCATTTGGGGCTACATGATTGTGCTGAAACACATTATCTCCATAGCAAGGAATGACGGTCGTCTGCCGTTCAATCCATTTGCAGGATATATCAATTCGCCCGAAAGCGTGGACAGGGGATATATCACAAATGAGGAGATACACACGATGATGAACACCGATATGCCCGACAAGACACACGAGCTTGTCCGAGACCTGTTCATCTTTTCCACGTTCACAGGGTTGGCGTATTCCGATGTCAAGAACCTCACGGAAGACAACCTGCAAACATTCTTTGACGGCAATCTATGGATTATCACCCGAAGAAAGAAAACCAACACGGAATCCAATATCAGACTGTTGGATGTTCCCCGAAAGATAATAGAGAAGTACAAAGGCATGACAAGGGACAACAAGGTATTCCCCATGCCGAGCAACACGACTTGCAACAAGAAGTTGAAAACTATTGCCGAGTTGTGCGGTATAAAATCCCGTCTGACCTATCATGTGGCAAGACATTCGGCAGCGACTACAGTCCTATTATCCAACGGAGTACCGATTGAAACCGTCAGCCGACTTTTGGGACATACCAACATAAAGACGACCCAAATCTACGCAAAGATAACCGCCCAAAAGATTAGTCAGGACATGGAAACCCTGTCGCACAGGCTGGAGGATATGGAAAAGAACATTTGCAACGCCATTCAATAACCCTTGAATCAAACGGAAATGAAAAAGGAAAGAAATATCATCACAATGGACGAGTTCGGCAATGTGGTTATGCCGAAAGATATAACCGATGTGTGGATGAACGAAGCCGAGTTGTTGGATTTGTTCGGTGTAACCGTCCCAACCATTCGGGCAGGTATAAAGGCTCTTTGCAAAAGTGGCACATTAAGGGAGTATGAGATAAGGCGCACCATACGCATATCCGATAATTGCAGCATGGAAGCTTACAATCTTGAAACGATAATCGCCCTCGCTTTCCGCATCGGAACATTCGGAGCGGAGCAAGTGCGCAATGCCATTCTGAAAAGACTGTACTTGCGAAAAGAAAAACAAACCGTTTTCTTTTCGCTGACTATGGGTAGGACAAACGGCATACCATTGTCATAAACGTATAAACAGGCACTCTGATTTTTCTCCCGAAAAGCGCAATCCGACAATTCGTTTTTCGGGAGTTTTTTCATCTTCCTAATCCGATTCCAGCCCCAAACCATTGATTTTTTTGTTTCGAGAGGCGTTTTTCCGCATTCTGCTATATTTCGCGTAACAACTTATACATTAAATGCTTATACTTTTGTAGCTGGTATTTTTCAAACTTAAAACCATTTGATTATGTCAGCTAACAAACAACAAGACAGCCACCGACCGCCATTGGATGACGGCATGGCAAAGGAAGAATTCATCCGAGTGGGGACAACGATTTACAAGATTGTAGAGCAACCCAAACTGAACGGAGGGTATATAAGGAAACGCATAGCGTGGAACAACGAGACCCTGCGCCAAGACTACGGCAAGGATTACATCGGCAGCGTTCCCAAGTATGACGGCTTCTGCACCGTGCCCGAACATATCGGCTACCGCCCCGTAGTCGGCAAGTTCCTTAACCTATATGAGCCGATAGACCATGTACCACGACAGGGGGATTTTCCCTCTATCCGTTCATTGCTGCATCATATCTTCGGGGAGCAATATGAGTTGGGCATGGACTACCTGCAACTGCTCTACCTGCAACCCATACAAAAACTGCCTATCCTGCTGTTGGTGTCGGAAGAACGCAATACAGGCAAAAGTACGTTTCTGAATTTTCTGAAAGCCCTCTTTCAAAACAATGTCACTTTCAACACCAACGAGGATTTTCGCAGCCAATTCAATTCCGATTGGGCTGGAAAGCTCCTTATCGTGGTGGATGAGGTGCTGCTCAACCGCAGAGAGGACAGCGAACGGTTGAAAAACTTGAGTACTACATTATCCTACAAGGTGGAAGCCAAAGGCAAAGACCGTGATGAGATAGCGTTCTTTGCCAAGTTCGTATTATGTTCCAACAACGAGTATCTGCCCGTAATCATAGACACAGGGGAGACACGCTATTGGGTGCGGAAGATAGACCGCTTACAGTCGGACGATACCGACTTCCTGCAAAAGCTGAAAGCGGAGATACCCGCCTTTCTCCATTTCCTGCAACACAGGCAGCTTTCCACCGAAAAGGAAAGCCGAATGTGGTTCGCTCCGTCATTGTTACATACTGAAGCCTTGCGGAAGATAATCCGCAGCAACCGCAACCGATTGGAGATAGAGATGCACGAACTGATACTTGACATTATGGACAGTATCGGCACGGACACATTCTCGTTCTGCTACAACGATATACTTCTATTGCTGGTACATTCGCAGGTAAAGGTGGAGAAGCACCAAGTCAGGAAAGTATTGCAGGAGTGCTGGAAACTTACCCCTGCATCCAACGGACTGACCTATACCACCTACCAACTGAACTATAACCGGGAATGTCGGTATGAGCCTGTTAAAAGGGTCGGGCGGTTTTATACCGTCACAAGAGAACAACTCGAATCCCTGTAATACCATTCTTTTTTTGTTGAATTGATGAATAAGTATATAACCATACTGGTAATGAGTAATATACACTTTCAACAAAATCTCAACAATCGAAAAGAGAAGTTGAGAGAGGAACAACACACAATTGTCGGTTTCTCTTTTGGCGAGTGGTTTGTTGAGAAGATGTTGAGCAAATACAGTGCTGTATATAAGCGGATTATATTACCCGTTCAACAATTCATCGTTTTTACAATTATCATTAAATCCGTAGAAAAATTATGACTACACAAGAAGCAAAGAACATACGCATTGCGGACTATCTGCAAAGTCTGGGCTATACGCCCGTCAAACAACAGGGCAACAGCCTTTGGTACAAATCACCGCTGAGAGAGGAAAGGGACGCATCTTTCAAGGTGAACACCGAACTCAACAGGTGGTATGATTTCGGACTTGGCAAAGGCGGCAACATCATCGCATTGGCTGCGGAACTCTACCATACGGAAAATGTAGCCTGTCTGTTGAAGCGCATAGAGGAACGGACACCATACATCCGTCCTGCATCGTTCTCTTTTAGTGCGCAACAATCCGACAACCGCACTTATCGTGGTTTAAGGGTTGGCGAGTTATCTTCCCCTGCGCTCATCGCCTATCTGCAAGAAAGGGGAATAAACATCGAACTCGCCAAAAGAGAATGCATGGAACTTCGGTTTATGAATGCCGACAAACCCTATTTTGCCATCGGCTTTCCGAATATGGCAGGAGGATATGAAGTGCGCAACAGATATTTCAAGGGGTGTGTCACCCCGAAAGACATCACCCATATCCGACAACAGGGCGAACCGAGAAATGTGTGTTATCTGTTCGAGGGCTTCATGGATTACCTCTCGTTCCTCACCATTAGAGTGAAGAACAATCCGCAATATCCACGATTGACAACGCAGGACTATATCGTACTGAACTCCGTTTCCAATCTCACGAAAGCGGAAAGCATATTGGCGACCTACACCCGAATCGGCTGCTACCTTGACAATGACACGGCAGGACGGAACGCATACGACAACTTGAAACGGATGTTGGGCGACCGCTTGCAGGATATGTCGATACACTATGCTGGGTACAACGACTTGAACGAGTATCTGTGCAACAGACAATCAGCTAATCAGACAGAGCCGACAAAGCAAGTCCAATCCGCAAGACGGATGATACAGCCACCGAAAAAGCGAAGGCTGAAAATGTAGAGGGAAACAGGCTTGCAGCGGCACGGATATTTACCGAGGGAAAAAACCGTAGCTTATTAGGGAATTTTCCAAGCCGCATTGCAGGCAACGCTGAAAATTCCCCAATAAGCCAAAGAGGTTGCACCTCTCTGGACACTCCCCAGCCAACGGCAACAGCCGTATAATAATAACCAAACATTGTTTCACAAGCAAAATAAGAAAGGAAAATTATATGGGATTCGTAGTATTACACATGGAAAAGGCGCACGGTTCCGACAGCGGAACAACCGCCCATATAGAGCGTTTCATAATACCGAAGAACGCAGACCCGACCCGCACGCACCTTAACCGAAAACTTGTCACATACCCCAATGGGATAAAAGACCGCTCGGCAGCCATTCAAAAGAGATTGGAGGAAGCAGGGCTTACACGCAAAATCGGGAACAACCAAGTTCGTGCAATCCGCATCAACGTATCGGGAACGCATGAAGATATGGAGCGTATCGAAAGGGAGGGCAGACTTGATGAATGGTGTACCGACAATATGAAATACTTTGCCGACCTGTTCGGCAAGGAGAATATAGTGGCAGCGCATCTGCACATGGACGAGGAAACGCCACACATACACGTTACACTCGTCCCGATTGTCAAGGGAGAGCGCAAGCGCAGGAAACGTGAGGAACAGGCGAAGAAACGCTACCGCAAGAAACCAGCCGATACGGTAAGGCTATGTGCCGATGACATCATGACACGCTTGAATCTGAAATCCTACCAAGACAGTTATGCTGTTACTATGGCAAAGTACGGTCTGCAACGTGGCATAGACGGTTCTAAGGCTCGTCACAAGTCCACGCAGCAGTATTATCGGGACATACAGAAACTTACTGACAACTTGAAATCGGAAGTGGTGGATTTACAGGATCAGAAAGAAACGGCACAGGAAGAACTCAGACGAGCCAGGAAAGAAGTCCAGACAGAAAAACTGAAAGGCGCAGCCACAACAACAGTGACCAACATTGCTGAAAGTGTCGGTTCTCTTTTCGGTAGTAACAAGGTCAAGACATTGGAAAGGGAAAACACCGCCCTGCATAGGGAGATAGCCGACCACGAGGAAACCATCGAAACCCTGCAAGATAGAATACAGACCATGCAGGCAGACCACAGCAGAGAGATACGGGAAATGCAGCAGAGGCACGGCAGGGAGATAGCAGACAAAGACACAAGGCACAAGCAGGAAATATCGTTCCTGAAAACGGTAATCGCAAGAGCGGCGGCATGGTTTCCCTATTTCCGTGAAATGCTCCGTATCGAAAACCTCTGCCGACTTGTGGGATTCGATGAAAGGCAGACCGCAACGCTCGTCAAGGGAAAGCCGTTGGAGTATGCAGGGGAACTTTATTCAGAGGAACACGGACGGAAATTCACGACCGAAAAGGCAGGGTTTCAAGTCGTGAAAGACCCCACGGACGGGACGAGACTGGTTCTTGCCATTGACCGAAAGCCCATTGCCGAGTGGTTCAAAGAGCAATTCAACAAGCTACGGCAAAGCATACACCGACCTATACAGCCACAAAGGAAAGGCAGGGGAATTTAAGAACGAATAATTAGCTGTACCTCAGCAATTGAAATCAAAACAACCAAATTATTGTGGATTCTTATAGGATAAATCAGTAAAAGTAGTTACCTTTGTAACTGATATAATAGACTTTATATAAAATGGCTAAGAATAAACTTGTAGTTCCTTTTTTGAAATGGGTTGGAGGAAAAAGACAACTTATTCCAGAAATTAGAAAGATGTTACCCAAAGGGGTAGCGAATCGTCCCTACTATGAGCCATTCATCGGAGGCGGAGCTTTATTTTTTGAACTCCAGCCAAAACAAGCTGTTATAAATGATTATAACGAAGAGTTGATCAATGTTTATACGGTTATAAGGGACAATCCCAATGAACTTATTGAGGATTTAAAGAAACATAAAAATACGTCAGAGTATTTTTATGAAATTCGATCTATGGATAGGCAACCTCTTTTTAAAAATCTTACCACTATCGAGCGAGCATCGCGGATTATATATCTCAATAAAACTTGCTATAATGGATTATATCGGGTTAATAATGCCGGGGAATTTAATTCTCCATTTGGGAAATATAAAAATCCAAATATTGTCAATGAGCCTGTGATTAAGGCGGTAAGTAAATATTTAAGTTCTAATCGGATTCAAATATCAAATGGTGATTATGAGGTGATTTTGAGAGATGTACCAACAAACTCATTTGTATATTTAGATCCTCCGTATCATCCTATTTCAGAGAGTTCTAATTTTACAGGATACGTGCAGGGTGGATGGAGTGAGAGGGATCAGCTTAGGCTAAGAGATGTTTGTAATAGATTAAATAGCAATGGTATAAAATTTCTCCTATCAAATTCTGCATCTAATTTCATAAAAGAAATTTATGCGGAATACAATATTCATGTAGTACAGGCAAGTCGTGCTATAAATTCAGATTCTTCTAAAAGAGGGCAAGTTGATGAATTTTTAATTAGCAATTATGAGTAAATCCAAAAATGACATAGCATGGGAGAAAATTTTTGAGAAGTATTGCATCTTGGATAAACTTGCCAATAATGAACGTATATCAGTTTCTTCAACAGAAATTAATCAGTTTAGAGAGGCTCGTTTAATGACAAAGTTTGACCATAGATCTCAACTTCCAAAATTGTTTATAGATCATAACTTATCAATATTACCTACATCCAGAGGCACATATGAAATCGGAAAATTTAAAACTTTTTGTGATTTCAATAAAGATGATATAGAGATAACTCCTATTGACTTTCCAACTTTCTTGGAAAGTATAGATTATAAAGATATTACGAGTGAATCAATAGCTATAAATTGTGCTTTTGTATCTAAGATATTGCATGATTTTACAGGAGAGGAAAATCTATTACCTACCGTCTCTGGTCGGATGAGTTCTTCAGTCTTTGATTTTACGATTAATTCAGGACAAAACATTTTAAAAATTAATGTTGACAATTCACAAATTGAAATAGACGGAGGGTATGAAGGAGATAGTTCTTTAAATTTGATTGAAGCCAAAAATTATATTTCAGATGATTTTCTGATTCGACAACTATATTATCCATATAGATTATGGAGTAATAAAATAGGGAAACGTGTTCGTCCAATATTCTTGACGAATTAAAAGGGTTTTTTCCATTTGAGAGAATATGAATTTGTTACGCCTGAATTATATAATTCCATCCGATTAATACAACATAAAAAATATGCAGTTCAAGAAGGAGGAATTAATGTTGAGAATATACAGAATATTTTGGATAGTATTCAAGTTGTAAAAGAACCTGAGTTGCCTTTCCCTCAAGCCGATAGCTTTGAACGAGTAATTAATCTTTGCGAGCTATTAAAACAAAAAGGATTTATTTGTAAAGATGATATTACGCAAAATTATGACTTTGATCACAGACAAACTGATTATTATTCAAATGCGGCAAAGTATTTAGGATTAGTAGAGATTGTTCGTGAGAATCAACAAATAGGGTGCATTCTAACTCGTAATGGCTCTCGTATATTTAATCTGCCCATTATTGAACGGCAATTGGAATTTGTAAAACTTATATTGGCACATACGGCATTTCAAAACACCTTGAAACTGTATTTTGATAAAGGCAATGTTCCAACAAAGGGCGAGGTCGTTGAAATAATGAAAAGGGCAAAATTGTATAATATTGATTCTGAACAAACATATAAACGAAGGGCATCTACTGTTATATCTTGGATAAATTGGATATTAGAACTAATAGAGTAATAATTTAAAGAATAAGAATTATGGCTTGTGAAAAACAACATCGTTATGATCCTCAGTACAATAATTTACCTGTCGATCAAGGTGGGGCAGGAAGACATCGCTGTGCTGGATGTGCTTATGAGAGAGGGTATGAAGATGGACTAAATCGTAAAGAAAAATTAGATTTGGACTTGGATTCATTACCAGAGAGTCAAGCTGGAACAGTTAGGCATAAAAGCCCACATGCAGCTTATGCTGCTGGTTATTTAGCTGGAGTAGAAGATTCTTATAAGTAAATACCTGTTCCTCCGTTTCAAATAACATCCCCATACGATAAATATATATTGTATGGGGATGAGTAAATTAGAAAAATCGTATATTTGCACTTTATAAAGAGTTATTTGACAGCATAGCACCGCAAATCACTGAAATTCGCACGGTTACTAACTCGTTACCACTATTTCTTAAATAATTTGCTAAAAGTTTATTATACAATTGGTTAAGTCAAACCGTTGAAAATCTAAAATACAACTTTTTTCAGCTCTTTTTTTATGATAATTTGTGAACATCCGCTGTATTTCCCTTATTCGGAGGATTTCCGGTATCTCTGTGGATAGTACCTGTTTGCCTGCATGATTTTTGCCGGAGCCGAGTCTGCACGGTTCCGAAGCGATCTCCGATTCCCTGTGCCGGGGACTGCCGCCGTGCCGGTGTGTGCATCTGCGGCCGTTGCGGGCTGTTTGTATGTACATGAAATCTTCTCGATGCGCGATGCTGCCGCCTGCCCGACGGATTGCTGCCCGGCGGATTGCTGCCCGCCCGCCGCCTGCTTTCTGCTTTCTGCTGTGTGCCGCCTGCCGCCTGCTGCCCGTCGCCTGCTGCCTGCTTTCTGCTGTGTGACGCCCGCTGCCCGCCGCCTGTCCGGCAGGTTGACGCCACTTGCCGGTTTGCGTGGCGTGCGGCGTTGTCTGGCATTTCTGGCATTGCGGTACCCGCATTGTTCCCGGCTCCTTCCGTTGCTCCCGGCTTTTTCGCGTTGTTCCCGGCCCCTCCCTCCCCGGGCGGGGACGCCCCGAAAAAGTAACGGCGCAGCCGTTGTCCGGATGCGCCGCCGATGGGGGATATGCCTGCCGCTATTCGGGGAGTTTCCCGGTTCCCCAGCGGGTGTTGGGCTCGGGCCCCAGCCATAGCTCGAGCAGGCCGCCGCGTGCGAATTCTTCGTGCGGGAACCAGAAGTTATGGAGCGCGCGGCCATTGAGGCGTGCGCGTTGGATATAACAGTTCCTGGCCGAATTGCCGTAGGTGCGGATGACGAACCGGTCGGAACGGTCGGCCGGGTAATAACGCTTGTCGAGCCGGATCGACACCTCGTCGAAGACCGGCGAGGTGATCTCGTATACGGGGCGGGCAGCGGCCGTGCCCCGCGTACTGAACAACCCGATCGACATCAGTGCGCTCACGCCGCCCATTTGCCCTTGGTCTTCGTCGTGCCCGCCATACCCCCGGTCGGGCGTGATGGCCCCGTAAGCCTGTTCGTTCACCCGGCGAACCCAGTATTGCGTGAGCCAGGGTTTCCCGCCCCAGCTGAATACGTGTGCATTGGAGCATCCGGGCTGGTTGGCGTAGCTGACGTAGCCTTGTCCGTAGCCGAACACGAAATCCTGCGGTGCGGCCTGCTCGAATGCATAATTGAGCTTTTCGCAGAATTTGTCATAACCGCCCATGAGCGTTGCGAGGGCCGGTAGTTCGTGCGAAACGCCCCAGGTGGCCTGCCAGGCATTGGCCTCGATCCAGCCGGTGCCCCTGAGCGGATCGTCGTGCAGCCATCGGCCCTGCTCGTCCTTGGGGAAGAGCAACTGCTGGTCGGGGCGGTATAGCTTGCGCCATCCGTGGGATCGGTTGCCGAAGTAGGCGGCCTCATCCTCCAGCCCCAAACGCACGGCCATTTGCGCGAGCACCCAATCCTGGAAGTTCGACTCGATCGTCATCCCGGCGTTTTTCGGCTGGTAGCCGTGTTCGAGGTAAAATTCCCCGATTCCCTGCATGCCGCCCGGCATATGGTTGCGTTGCATCGTCCGGAAAGCGTGCATCGGGTCGCATTTGCGCATCAACCCTTTGTTATAGGCCGAGACGATGAGTGGCGTGGCCGGACATCCGGACATGATGTAGGTATACCCTCCGGCGCAGGGCCCCCGGGGAATCAGCCCGCCGTTGTCGGCATAGCGGATGAGCGAGGCCGACATTTCGTCGGGCATTTCGGGCCATCCCAGCCCCCACAGGACGTTGAGGTTCCACTGCGTGAGCCAGAAGGCGTCGGAATTATACATGTGATGCACGACGCGGCCTTCCGCATCGCGCGGGAGCGTGCGGGTCTTGACCCGGATGTCGCGCGTGAACGAACCTGCGCGCTGGCCGTCCGTCAGGTCGGGGTATTCGCCGTTCACGTCGTCGATCTTGTGGCGGCCCAGCAGGACATGCCACAGGTCGGTGTAGAATTTTGTCCGTTGTTGCTGCGTGCCGCCTTTTACCTCGATGCGTCCCAGCCATTCGTTCCATTCGTCCTGTGCCGCGCGGCGCACGGCGTCGAAGTCCCAGGTCGTGGCGTCATGCGTGAGGTTCTCCCGTGCATTTTCCGTACTGACGTACGATACGGCCGTGCGGACATGGATGCGGTCGCCCGTACGGACGCCGTAATGTGCCGCGACGCCCGATGTGGGGGAGTCCAGGTAACTCAGCGCTTCGCGCGGGTGGCGCCTGGTGATTTCGGAGGAGCCTTCGAGCGAGTCGATCCCGGAATAACGTCGTGTGGCGACC
>ERZ780053.644-NODE-644-length-12327-cov-1.71732_pt1 | contig 12327 bp, 11 predicted proteins | sample MGYA00511088_ERZ780053 | MGnify/ENA primary metagenome ERZ780053 (study PRJEB29588, sample SAMEA2150866) | human gut metagenome | biome: human gut; feature: human-associated habitat; material: faeces | place: Denmark | collected 2008/2010 ...
CATCGGCGGCGGCCCGTGTACGTACAATCCGGAGCCAATCGCCCCATTTTTCGACCTGTTTTACATCGGAGAGGGTGAGGTTGTGTACGACCAGCTTTTCGACACGTATCTGGAAAATAAAAAGAACGGCGGAACCCGTCTGGATTTTCTGAAAAAGGCATGCCGGATCCCGGGCATTTACGTACCGCAGTTCTATGAAGTAACGTACCACGAGGACGGAACCGTTGCAGCCTTTACGCCGTCCATCCCGGAAGCGCCGGAAAAGATCAAAAAACAGCTCGTCATGGATATGACCGAGGCAACGTATCCGGAGAAACCGGTCGTGCCGTTTATCAAGGCAACACAGGACCGTGTCGTTCTGGAGATCCAGCGCGGCTGCCATTTCTGCCAGGCGGGTATGGTGTACCGTCCGACAAGAGAGCGCGATGTGGAGAAGTTAAAAGAACTTGCGACCCATATGCTGCGCAATACCGGCCACGATGAGATTTCGTTGAGTTCTTTGAGCTCGAGTGATTACAGCCATCTTCCGGAACTTGTCAACTATCTGATCGACAGCTGCCCGGAAAAAGGTGTCAATATTTCCCTTCCGTCTCTTCGAATCGACGCATTTTCCCTCGATGTCATGAGCAAGGTACAGGATATCAAAAAGAGCAGCCTGACCTTCGCACCGGAGGCGGGAAGCCAGCGGATGCGGAATGTTATTAATAAAGGTCTGACCGAGGAAGTCATTCTCGACGGAGCCGGAAAAGCGTTTGAGGGCGGCTGGAATAAAGTAAAACTGTATTTCATGCTGGGCCTTCCGACCGAGACCGAGGATGATATCAAAGGAATTGCGCATCTGGCGGAAAAGATCGCAGAGCGTTACTATGAGATTCCGAAAGACCAGAGAAACGGAAAATGCCAGATTACGGCAAGCTCCTCGTTCTTTATTCCGAAGCCGTTCACTCCGTTCCAGTGGGCACCGATGAACACGGAGAGGGAGTTTCTTGACAAAGCGGCGATTGTCAAGGCAGAGGTCCGCGCACAGCTGAATCAGAAGAGCATCCGTTACATTTATCATGAGGCAGATATTTCCCTTCTGGAGGGATTCCTTGCACGCGGTGACCGGAAATGTGCCGAAGTTATTGAAAAAGCGTACCGAAAAGGTGCTATTTTCGATGCCTGGTCCGAGTATTTCCGGAAAGATGCCTGGGAAGAAGCGTTTGCAGAGACCGGCATTGACGTTTCGTTCTATGCCTGCCGCGAGCGCAGCACCGATGAGATCCTTCCGTGGGATTTCCTTGATATCGGCGTGACGAAAAAATTTCTGATCCGCGAATGGGAGCGGGCACAGAAAGAAACCGTTACCCCGAACTGTAAGATGCAGTGTTCCGGCTGCGGAGCAAAATCATTCGGAGGAGGTGTCTGCTATGAAAATCAGAATTAAGTTTGCCAAAACAGGTGTGATGAAATTTGTGGGTCATCTGGATGTGATGCGTTACTTCCAGAAAGCAATCCGCCGTGCAGAACTTCCGATCGCTTATTCCGAGGGCTTCAGCCCGCACATGCTGCTGTCGTTTGCTTCTCCGCTCGGTGTCGGCATCAGCAGCACCGGTGAATATTTCGATATGGTGCTCGCGGAAGATATGAAAACCGACGAGATTGTAAAACGTCTGAATGCGACGATGGTTGAGGGAATGGAAGTGCTTTCCGCCCGCCATGTGCCGGATGGAAAAGCAAGCAAGGCAATGTCTCTCGTAGCAGGAGCCGATTATCTCGTGCAGTTCCGCGAGGGAAAAATGCCGGAGATTGATCTGGAAACGAAAGTACCGGTGTTTTTTGCACTTCCGCAGATTGAGATCATGCGAAAGACAAAACGAAGCGAAAAGCTGACCGATATCCGCCCATGGATTTACGATATGAAAGCAAAGAAAAGCGGTGTCTGGATGCAGCTCTCCACCGGAAGTGTTTCGAACCTGAAACCGGAGCTCGTGATGGAAGCGTTCTGCAAATGGTGCGGGGTTGAACTGCCGCCGTTTGCATACACGATTCTGCGCGAGGAAGTTTACGCAGACATCGGAACGGAAGAAGAGCGAAAGCTGGTTCCGCTGGAAGCATTAGGAGAAGAAGTTGAGTAAACGAGTTGTCATTGCCCATCTGCCGTGGGAGGGAAAAGATTACCTGGTACACACGCTGGTGGAAGGAGAAAGACCGGTCGAACTGACGGCCCTCTGCAGGGAGAAGGAAACGCTGCTTGGCAATATCTATGTCGGCCGGGTGGAAAAACTGGCGCCCGGGATCCGCGGGGCATTTGTCTCGTTTGCGGAGCAGCAGAGCTGTTTTCTTGATCTGTCCCGTGTAAAAGAAGGGTATCTTCTGAAAAAAGCACCGGGAACGGAACTGCATGTCGGAGATGAAATTGTCGTGCAGATCCAGCGGGAAGCGCAGAAAACGAAGCTTCCGTCGGCGACAGCAGAACTTTCTCTTTCGGGAAGTGCCCTGGCGCTCTATTATGGAAAGCCGGAAATCTCATGCTCGGGACGCCTTCTGCCGGAGCAGAAAAAACGGTTAAAAGAACTGGGAAGCCGGATGTTTCCAGAGCTTTCCGGCGGAAGCCTTCCGTTTGGAGTGATCTTCCGCACCGCATCCGCTGATGCTTCGGAAGAAGAGATCCGGCAGGAATATCTCGAGCTGTCCGAAAAACTCGCGCGGATTGTCCAGTATGGAACGATGCGGAGCCTGTACTCCTGCCTGTATCGGGCGTCAGATGCCGTGCCGGAGCTCGTCAAACGGCATGCACCGTCAGTTTCAGAACTTGTGACAGATGACAGAGAAACGTATGAGATCTGCAGAGAATATCTGGAGCGCCATGATTTTCACGACTGCCGCCTGACCTGGTATGAGGATCAGCTTACCACACTGACAAAGAAAGAAAATCTCGAAAATCACGTAAAACAGGCACTCGACAAACGTGTGGATCTGCCTTCCGGCGGATTCCTCGTGATCGAACCGACCGAAGCGCTGACCGCGATCGATGTGAACAGCGGAAAGCAGCTCGGCGGACGGAAAAATACGTTTCTGTACAGCGTAAACCAGGAGGCAGCCCGCGAAATCGCCCGCCAGATCCGCCTGCGCGGGATTTCCGGTCTGATCCTGGTTGACTTTATCAACATGCCGGAAAAAGAGCAGGAGGAGCGCCTTCTCGGCTTCCTGCAGGGTCTTGTGCGGGAAGATCCCGTTCCGACCAAAGTTGTGGATATGACGGCGCTTCATCTCGTGGAACTGACGAGAAAGAAAATCCGCCGGCCGCTGGCAGAACAGATGAAATGACAGTGACCTTACAAAGGAGGAATGAATATGGAACCACAAAAGAAACCGATTCACCTCAATGAAAATGATACCCCATATCTTTACGAACCCTTTCGAAACCAGATGCCGGCAAAACGGCCGCATCCGGCGGAAAAAGAAAAGATACTGAAACCATGGCAGGGCCTGCTGGTGTTTGCCTTTCTGATGGTTCTTTTTAATCTCGCCGGAATCCCGCTGGTTCTTGCAGGCGGGATGTATGGAAATGCGCTGGACGAGATCATTGTATTCCTAATCGGATCCATTCTCGTCGTACGGGCACTTCATATTCCGTTAAAAGAAGTGTTCCCATTAAAAAAGCCGGATGGAGCCGGAATCCTCGGAACCATTCTGATGTGGTATGTGACGTACCGCGGTGTGCTTGCCCTTTTCCTTCTGATGGAATGGATTTTCCCGCAGGAATACGCAAGCCTCTCGGAATCCATGGACAGCAGTATGGCGGGCCTTTCCTATTTCGGCGAGCTGCTTGTCGTTGCGCTGACACCGGCCATCTGTGAAGAAGCACTGCACCGCGGTCTTCTGCAGTACAGCCTGCGCGGAATCAAAAAGAAATGGGTGATGCTGCTTCTGATGGGCGTTTATTTTGGCGCTTTCCACATGAGCATCGTCCGTTTTCTTCCGATGATGATGATGGGAATCGTTCTCTCGTATGTGCGGATGAAGACCGACAACATGTTTTACAGCTCGCTGTTTCATTTCGTCCATAACGCATCGACGATTGTGGCGAGCATTGCGGCAAGCTTCCTCTATATGTTCTCGCAGGGGAACGCAGCAGCAGGCAGCGGATACGCAACGGAAACGTACATCGGCATGTATCTGATCGAAGCGGCGCTGATGCCGATCGGTCTTTATATGGGAAGCCGTCTTCTGATGTACCAGCAGACAAAAAGCGAAGGATTTTTCCCGAAGGAGAGAAGAAAAAAGACCATTGCAAAAATCGTAATTCCGACCATTCTGCTGATCCTTGGCGGACTGTTTTTCCTTGGTATTGGTATGATGTAAAAAGAATCAAAAGCAGTTTGGGCAATTTTGCAGAAATGTCCAAGCCGGGTAGAAAACAGGTACGATTTATGATAGAATAACAGCAAATCAAGCGTTACACGATATTACAGAAAGGAAAAGCTGTTTCTCTAACAAGAGACAGCAGGAATAAGAACTATGGCAAGAACAGCTATTGCTACCGACAGCAACAGCGGTATTACACAGAGTCAGGCGAAAGAGCTGGGCGTTTTTGTCCTTCCGATGCCTTTCTTCATGCGCGGAAAAATCCAGTTTGAGGATATCGACCTGACACAGGAACAGTTTTACGAGATTCTGGCAGAGGATGCGGCTGTTTCCACATCTCAGCCGTCTCCGGGAGATCTGATGGATTTCTGGAACAAAATTCTCGAAGAGTACGATGACATTGTTTACATTCCGATGTCAAGCGGCCTTTCCACCTCCTGTGATACAGCGACCGTGCTGTCCGAGGACTACGAAAGAAAAGTGCAGGTTGTCAACAACCAGAGAATCTCCGTTACGCAGCAGCAGTCTGTTCTGGATGCAAAGAAAATGGCAAACCGCGGCGTGGCAGCAAAAGACATCAAAGCAATTCTGGAAGAGGATGCGCTGGATGCAAGTATCTATATTATGGTAGATACGTTAAAATACCTGAAAAAAGGCGGCCGCGTTACGCCGGCAGCAGCCATGATCGGAACCGTTTTAAATATCAAACCGGTGCTGACGATCCAGGGAGAGAAGCTTGACGCGTTTGAAAAAGCGCGCGGTGTGAAACAGGCAAAGAAAGCCATGATCAAGGCTATGAAAAAAGATATGGACAAACGCTTCGCAAAAGAGCGTGCAGCCGGCATCATGGGACTTCACATTGCCTATACCGCAAACGACAAAGAAGTAATCGATGGATGGATTGTCGAAGTAAAAGAAGCCTTCCCGGATTTTGAAGTCGATGCGCATCCACTGTCCTTAAGCGTTGCCTGCCACATCGGACCTGGCGCACTGGCAATTGCATGTGAAAAAAAATCTGCAATTTCCTGAAAAATACTATTGACAAACAGCAGACGTGATGATATATTGTAGAAGTATGCCGCACAGAGAGGTAAAAGAGTCGAAAGACCACCGAATCTGGCGAGTAATTGATAGGAGGTGCCATTATGTACGCAATTATTGCAACAGGTGGTAAACAGTACAAGGTAGCTGAAGGCGATGTTATTCGAGTAGAGAAACTTGGCGTTGAAGCTGGAGAAACCGTAACTTTTGATCAGGTACTTGCAGTAAGCAATGACGGACTGAAAGTTGGCGAGGACGTTAAAAATGCATCCGTAACCGCATCTGTAGTTGGAAACGGTAAAGGCAAAAAAGTTATCGTTTACAAGTATAAGAGAAAAACTGGTTATCATAAGAAAAACGGTCACAGACAGCAGTACACTGAAGTGAAGATTGAAAAAATCAACGCTTAAGTCTTATGATTTGTATAACCGTAACAGAGTCTGACGGCGAGTACATCTCCGTGGAGTCAAACGGTCATGCAGGCTATGCAGAGGAAGGGCAGGATATTATCTGTGCCGCTGTCTCCGCACTGATTGTAAACACCGTAAATTCCGTGGAAACATTGACAGAGGATCTGATTATAAGTGAGGCTGGAGATGGATACGTGTATTTTTCATTCCCGAATGGGTATTCTGAAAGTACCGCACTTCTTGTAAAATCACTTTTTCTGGGCCTCGAAAGTATCCGCCGCGATTATGGAGCACAATACTTAGAGATCGCATTCAAGGAGGTGTAATACCATGTTAAATATGAACCTTCAGATTTTCGCTCATAAAAAAGGAGTTGGTTCTACCAAGAACGGTAGAGATTCCGAGTCCAAGAGATTAGGAGCAAAAAGAGCTGACGGACAGGTTGTAAAGGCTGGAAACATTCTTTACAGACAGCGTGGAACCAAGATTCATCCAGGCGTGAACGTAGGAATCGGAAAAGACGATACCTTATTCGCTATGGTTGACGGACGCGTAGCTTTCGAAAGAAAAGGACGTGACAAAAAACAGGTTTCCGTATATCCGGTAGCAACAGAAGAGTAAGACAAAGGTGCGGCTTCAAATCTTAAGAGGTTTGAAGCCGTTTTTGTTAATAATAATTAAAGGTCCAACAGACCGATTTGGATTTAGATAAAACAAGACAGGAGAATACCATGTTTGCAGACAGAGCAAAAATTCTGATCCGCTCCGGTAAGGGCGGAGACGGACATGTCAGTTTCCGCAGAGAGCTTTTTGTACCGAACGGCGGGCCGGACGGCGGCGATGGCGGCAAAGGCGGAGACGTTATTTTTGAAGTTGACGAAGGACTGAATACACTGGTTGATTACCGCCACAGAAGAAAGTTTTCTGCTACCGACGGCGAGCCGGGCGGAAAACGCAGATGCCATGGCGGAAACGGCGCAGATATTGTCCTGAAAGTACCGGAAGGAACCGTCATTATGGACGCTGCGAGCGGAAAAGTCATCGCAGATATGTCCGGTGAAAACCGCCGTCAGGTTGTATTAAAAGGCGGCAAAGGCGGAAACGGAAATATGCATTACGCAACCGCTACCATGCAGGTTCCGAAATACGCCCAGCCAGGCCAGCCGGCACAGGAGCTGGAAGTAAGAATGGAACTGAAAGTCATCGCGGACGTCGGACTCGTCGGCTTCCCGAACGTTGGAAAATCGACCCTGCTTTCCCGCGTGACAAATGCAGAACCGAAAATTGCAAATTATCACTTTACCACGCTTTCCCCGAACCTCGGTGTCGTAGACCTTGAGGGCTGCAGCGGATTTGTTATCGCAGATATCCCGGGACTGATCGAGGGTGCATCGGAAGGAGTCGGCCTCGGCCATGAATTCCTGCGCCACATCGAGAGAACCCGCGTGATGATCCATGTAGTAGACGTTGCATCGACCGAGGGAAGAGATCCGGTGGATGATATCAACAAGATCAACAAAGAGCTCGAAGCCTATAAGCCGGAGATCGCAAAACGCCCGCAGATCATCGCGGCCAATAAGACCGATGCGATCTATGTAGAAGAGGGCGAAGAGAATCCGGTGGAACGTCTGAAAAAAGAGTTCGAGCCGAAAGGCATCCCGGTTTATCCGATTTCTGCCGTCAGCGGAAAAGGCTTAAAAGAGCTTTTATATGCCGTACAGAAAAAACTCGATGAGCTTCCGAAAGAGCGTATGGTCTTCGAGCAGGAATTCTTCCCGGAGGATATGCTTCTTGCCGAGAACCTGCCGTACACCGTCGAGCAGGACCCGGAGGACGAGCACCGCTTCATCATCGAGGGACCGAAGATCGAGAAAATGCTCGGCTACACTAATCTGGATTCCGAGAAAGGTTTTGCTTTCTTCCAGCGGTTCTTAAAAGATACCGGTATCTTAGACGAACTCGAACAGGCCGGCATCCAGGAAGGCGATACCGTCAAGATGTATGGATTTGAATTTGATTATTATAAATAGAACGAATAAATAACGAAGGAGGAGACGTATGACCAGCAAGCAGAGAGCATACCTGAAAGGCCTTGCCATGACCATGGAACCGATCCTGCAGGTAGGAAAAAGCAGCATCACGCCGGAGCATACCGCTGCTGTAGCAGAGGCACTTGAGGCGAGAGAACTGATTAAAATCAATGTACTGCAGAACTGCCTCGATGATCCAAGAGAGATCGCAGAAGTTCTGGCAGAACGCACCCATTCCCAGGTCGTACAGGTGATCGGCAAAAAGATCGTGCTGTACAAAGAGGGCAAAAAAGAGAAAAAGAAAATTCAGCTTCCGAAATAATCCGCAGGAAAGAACCGCCGGGACCGGAGCATACCGCTGCAGTTCCGGCGCTTTTTGAGGAAAACGTATGGAAAAGACAAACAGAAAAATTGGCATTATGGGAGGCACATTCGATCCCATTCATATCGGTCATCTGATCCTTGGCGAGGCGGCGTACGAGCAGTTCGGGCTTGATGAAGTCTGGTTCCTTCCGGCCGGAAATCCGCCACATAAGCGGAACCGGGCGGGACGGGCAAAGGATGCACAGCGTGTCGAGATGGTGCGCCGTGCCATCGCATCCAATCCGCATTTTGTGCTCTGCACCAAAGAGATGAAAGATGAGGGCTATACCTACAGTTATCGGACGCTTGAGGCGATGCGGAAGGAACATCCGGGCACGGAGTTTTACTTTATCATTGGAGCGGATTCCCTGTTCTATTTTGATGAGTGGAAAAATCCAGAGCGGATCTGCGCCGCGGCAAAGATCCTTGTGGCGACCAGGGATCGGGCAAAAGAGAAAGAGCTTCTGGCCTGTATGGAACGAAATGCAAAAAAACTTCACGGTACCTTTCTGAAACTCGACACACCGAATCTGGATGTTTCTTCCCACGAACTGCGGGAATGGATCCGGGAAGGAAAATCCGTGAAATACTATCTGCCGGATTCTGTGATTTCCTACATTCAGGAGCAGAAAATCTATCAGGATTAGAGGAAGAGCAGGATGGAACAGTACGATTTATGGAAACTGGACAAAAAACTCCAGAAGGAAGTCGATGAAGACCGCTATCATCACACGCTCGGTGTGATGTTTACCGCAGCATCCATGGCGATGGTATGGGGCGAGGATCTCGAAAAAGCCCGTGTCGCGGGACTGCTTCACGACTGTGCAAAATGCATTCCGAATAAGAAAAAAATCACCATGTGTGAGAAAAATAAGATTGAAATCACTGAGTTTGAGCGGAACAATCCGTTTTTGATCCATGCCAAGCTCGGTGCATTTCTGGCGAAGGACAAGTATAAGGTGGAAGATCCGGAGATCTTAAGTGCCATCACCTGGCATACGACAGGAAAAGAAGATATGACATTGCTGGAGAAGATCATCTATATTGCAGATTATATCGAACCGGCACGAAACAAGGCACCGCACCTTACCCGCCTTCGGAAGCTGGCATTCACCGATATCGACGAATGCATGTATGAAATTTTAAAAGACAGTATGGCGTATCTGTCGGAAAACCCGAAGACGATGGATCCGATGACGGAGCAGGCATATCAGTTCTATGAAGCACTGCACCGGGAACGGACGGCAAAGGAGGAAGCGTAAATGAGCGAAGCAAAACAGACTGCAAAACTTGCACTGGAAGCACTGGAAGATAAAAAAGCAATGGATGTCCGCATTCTGGACATTACCCATGTTTCGACTCTGGCAGATTATTTCATGATCGCCAGCGGAAGCAACCGCAACCAGGTACAGGCGATGGCAGACAACGTGGAGGAGGTACTCGGAAAGGCCGGCGTACATCCAAAACAGATCGAAGGCTATCAGACTGCAAACTGGATTCTGATGGATTACGGCGATGTTGTCATCCACATCTTCGATGAGGAGAACCGCCTGTTCTACGATTTGGAGAGAATCTGGAGAGACGGTAAAGTCGTAGAAAAAGAAGAGATTATGTAAGTTAGGTGGAAAAAGGCGCAGAAAATCCGGAACCGTGCAGAGAAAGGCGGACGGGTTCTCTGCGCCTTTCTGGTGTTTGGAACGCATATGATAAAGAAAAAGGGGAATATCACACGATGAAAAAAATAGAAAGCGGATCGCTTGCTGTGATGCTCGATGAAGAGACGCTGGGACTTAGGATCGAAAAAGACGGCGTTGTCTGGAATACGGATCCGAAAAAGACACCGGAACTGATTTTTGCAGAGGGAACATACCGTTTCCTGGATGCAGAGGAGATTTCCCATGAGGTCTATTCCTTCGGCGTCGGATGCGGCATCCGGAGCCGTTATGCGGGATTTGCGGGAACACCGTATGCCTTCGAGACGATTATCTGGATCGAAGCTGTGGATGAAACATTTTGGATGGAGTGGATTCCGCTCTGCGAGGAGGGACTGCATCCGGTAAAGGTGCTGTGGCCGACGGCAATGGAGGTTACAAACGGGCGCGATGACTGGTATACACTCCTTACCGAGGGACAGGGACTTCTGATTCCGAATACCTGGAAGACGGAACTTGGAAAGCTTTCGTTTGACGGCAGATTTGAGACCTCCGGCGGCTATATGCCGTGGTTTGGCCAGGTGAAGGAAAGATGCGGCTATACAGCGATCTGTACAACACCGTGGAACGCCGGTTATCAGGCAGAGCACCCGGCAGGCGGCCCGTATACCAGCGTGGGGGCATGGCTGGAGCCAAGCCTTGGAACAATGAATTACCGCCGCGTATTCCGTTATACGTTTTTAAATGACTGCGATTATAACGACCTCTGCAAAATATACCGTCAGTATGTACGGGAACAGGGCCATCTGCGCACTTTGAAAGAAAAGGCAGTACAGAATCCGTCCATTCACGATCTTGTGGGAACGTGTTTTGTTCATACGGGAATCAAGACGGTTGTGCAGCCGGAGTCCGGCTTTTTCGATCCGCAGAATCCGGAGAAAAATAACCGCGTAGTGCCGTTTTCCGTGCGCGAACAGCAGATCCGCGAAATTCATGATCTCGGCGTAGAGAAAGTCTATCTTCATCTGGACGGCTGGGCAGAACCGGGGTATGACAACCAGCATCCGGACTACACACCGGCATGCCAAGCGGCCGGCGGATGGGAAGACATGAAATCGCTTGTCGATACGATGCATGATTTCGGCTACAAATTCGGTATTCACGACCAGTACCGCGATTATTACCATGCAGCGCCGAGCTACGATGAAAATTATGCCTGCCGCCTTCCGGATAGAACGATACCGGGACACAGTTACTGGGCGGGCGGACCGCAGAGCTATCTCTGTGCAACGCAGGCACCGTTCTATGTGAAACGGAATTTTGCCGAGCTGAAGAAAAACGGAATCCGGCTTGACGGTGCATACCTCGATGTGTTTACGTGCAACGAGGGCGACGAGTGCGCAAATCCGGAGCATGTGATGACGAGAAGAGACTGCTATACGTACCGCGGAAACTGCTTCTCCTGGCTGCTATCACAGGGGATTCTCTCAAGCTCCGAGGAGGTCAGCGACTGGGCCGTTCCGTATCTGGTATTCTGTCATTATGCGCCGTACGACTTTATGCTGCGCCCGGCAGAGACACCGAAAAAAGGAATCCCGGTGCCGCTCTTTAATCTTGTGTATCATGACTGCGTAATCGAGCCGTGGATGATGGACCATGTTTCAAAAGACGAGGACTATATGCTGTATGCGCTTCTTGCAGGCGGTGCACCGTATCTTGTACGGGACGGCGCATATCCGAATACAGATGGTGCATTTGACGGGGAGAAAATCAGTCTGGAAGAGATGACAGAAAGATGCCGCGTTGTAACGGAGCTGCATGAAAAAACGGCACTCCTGGAACTGGTACGCCACGAGTGTATGACGGCGGACGGAAGCGTACAGAAGAGTGAATTTTCCGATGGAACATATGTTATTTGTGACTTTGCAGAGCAGATATATGAAATCGGATACGGGGAATAAAAGAAAAGCGCCACATGTAGATTTTGTTCTTATAAAAATACAAGATTTTGTGGTTTTCCTTGTATTTTTTCAAGTGCATATCTTGCGCGGAAAGCAGAGATTTGTTATATTATGCATGCGGAGGTGTTCATGCCCGGTGCAAAGAAGATGCCGGAGCGTGACGAAACAAAATAACACCAGAAAGGAACAAAGCAAATGAGAGAATTTGAACAGTGGGATGGCTTTACCGGAAGACTCTGGAAAGAAGGCATCGACGTACGTGACTTTATTCAGAACAACTATACTCCATATGACGGAGATGAGAAATTCCTGGAGGGACCAACAGAGGCTACAGACCGTCTGTGGGGCAAATTACAGGAACTCCAGAAAGAAGAGCGTGCAAAAGGCGGCGTTCTGGATATGGAGACAGACGTTGTAAGCGGAATCACAGCTTACGGCGCAGCATATATCGATGACAGCATGAAAGATCTGGAGCAGGTAGTTGGTCTTCAGACAGACAAACCGCTGAAACGTGCATTTA
>ERZ780053.652-NODE-652-length-12162-cov-3.16908_pt1 | contig 12162 bp, 10 predicted proteins | sample MGYA00511088_ERZ780053 | MGnify/ENA primary metagenome ERZ780053 (study PRJEB29588, sample SAMEA2150866) | human gut metagenome | biome: human gut; feature: human-associated habitat; material: faeces | place: Denmark | collected 2008/2010 ...
GCCTGCTACGGGGGTGCCGGGCCCTGCCCGCAGAAAGACGATGCGGCCGGGGTGATCGGCAAGATGGTCGAAGCGGACGTGATCGTGATGGCTACGCCGGTCTATTTCTATACGCTCAGCGCACAGATGAAGACCCTGATCGACCGCTGCTGCGCCCGCTACCTGGAGATGAAGGGCAAGGAGTTTTATTTCATCCTGACGGCCGCCGAAGAGAGCGTCCCGATGATGGAACGCACGGTGGAGTGTTTCCGCGGCCTGCTCGACTGCCTCGAAGACCCCCGCGAGAAAGGCGTGGTCTACGGGGTCGGGGCATGGCGTGCCGGCGACATCGAGGGGATGCCCGCGATGGACGAGGCCTATGCCCTGGGGTGCGGCGTGTAAGGTGTGTAAACGGATTGAAAATTACGGATTATGAGATTATCGGTTTTAATAGCGGCCGTCGCGGTATTATTCCCGGCCACGGACATGCAGGCCCAGACGGCCTCCGGCAAAAAGGTGCTCGTCGCCTATTTTTCACATAGCGGCAACACGCGCGAAATGGCGCGGCAGATTGCCGAGGCTACGAACGGGGATCTTTTCGAGATCGTCCCTCAGAGCGCCTACCCTGTGCAATACGATGCCGTTACGGCCCAGGCCAAGCGCGAGATCGGCCGGGGATACCGGCCCGCGCTGAAGGGGCGCCTGCCCGACATCGGCGCATACGACGTGATTTTCGTCGGCTCGCCCTGCTGGTGGGGCACCGTCGCGCCGCCCGTAGCGACGTTCCTTGCCGCGTACGACTGGTCGGGAAAGACCGTTGCACCGTTCATGACGCACGGGGGCAGCCGCATGGGCCGCAGCGAGGAGGACATCGGAGAGCTCTGTCACGGGGCTACCCTGCTGGGCGGGCTGCCGGTGCGCGGCAGTGCCGTGAAAGGCTCGCTGGATGCAGTCGGTAAATGGATCGGGGGAATGAATTTGTCAAAATAAACGAAAACGGATGTTACGCAAAATCAGAATCACGGCTGCGGCCGTTTTCTTCACGGTGATCACGCTGCTGTTGCTCGATTTCACGGGAACGCTCCATGCGTGGTTCGGCTGGATGGCGAAGGTGCAGCTGCTGCCCGCCGTCCTGGCCGTCAATGCGGGCGTGGTCGCGGCACTTGTGCTGCTGACCCTGCTTTTCGGACGAGTCTACTGTTCGGTCATCTGCCCGCTGGGCGTCTTTCAGGATGTCGTGTCGCGGGCGGCCGCCCGGCGGCGTAAGAACCGCTTCCGCTACTCGCGGGCGCTGTCGTGGCTGCGCTACGGCATACTGGTGCTGTTCCTCGTGGCGATGGTCGCCCATTTCAAGCCTGTGTCGAACCTGTTGGCGCCGTACAGCGCCTACGGACGTATCGTGTCCAACCTTTTTGCGCCCCTTTATCTGTGGGGCAACAACCTGCTGGCCTATCTGGCCGAGCGGGCCGGCAGCTATGCGTTCTACACGGTCGATGTCTGGGTCAAGGGCGCCGCGACGCTGGCCGTGGCGGCCGTGACGTTCATCGTGCTGGCCGTGCTGGCATGGCGCAACGGCCGAACCTATTGCAATACGGTCTGCCCTGTCGGCACGATCCTGGGGCTCGCGTCGCGCTTCGCGGTTTTCAAGCCGCGCATCGACGCCTCGAAATGCAACGGCTGCGGCCTTTGTGCCCGTAACTGCAAGGCGTCGTGCATCGACGCGAAGACGCACCGGATCGATTACAGCCGTTGCGTGGCCTGTATGGACTGCCTGGGAAAATGCCGCCAAGGAGCAATCTCCTTTTCGCGCAAATCCGCTGCCGATCGCAAACCCGCTGCCGCGGAACCTGCGACCGTGAAGGCGGCCGTTGCGGCGGGGGAACCGGCCGACGCTTCGCGCCGCAAGTTCCTTTCGCTGGTCGGGGTCATGGCCTGTGCGACGGTCAGGGCACAGGAGAAGAAGGTCGACGGCGGCCTGGCCGTGATCGAGCAGAAGAAAATCCCCCGGCGTACGACGCCCATTACCCCGCCCGGATCGCTCGCCGTGCGTAATATGGAGGCGCACTGCACCGGATGCCAGCTGTGCGTGGCCGTGTGTCCCAACCAGGTGCTGAGACCGTCGGGCAAGCTGATGTCGCTGATGGTGCCCGAGATGTCCTACGAACGGGGTTACTGCCGCCCCGAATGTACGAAGTGTTCGGAGGTCTGTCCCACGGGGGCCATACGCCCGATCACGAAGGAGGACAAGTCGTCGGTGCAGATCGGCCATGCCGTCTGGATCGCCGTCAACTGCGTCGTCAATACCGACGGCGTGGAGTGCGGCAACTGCGCCCGCCACTGCCCCACCGGGGCTGTCCAGATGGTGCACAAGGAGCCCGGGAATCCCGACTCCCCGCGCATTCCGGTCGTGAACGAGGCCCGCTGCATCGGCTGCGGCGCCTGCGAGAACCTCTGCCCGAGCCGTCCGTTCAGCGCCATTTATGTCGAAGGGCACCAGAATCACCGTACCGTTTAATCCTTCAAACGTATGAAAGATAAGAAAAAGATAGGCCGCCGGGAGTTCCTGAAAGTCGCCGGTACCGGTGCCGGCGGGACCACGGCGGCGTTGTATGGCTGCAAGCCCCGCTCTGCGGGAAGCGCCTCTGAGGCAGACGGCGCACGGCAGGGGCAGATGACTTACCGTACCAACCCTAAGACGGGCGAACGGGTGTCGCTGCTGGGGTACGGCTGCATGCGCTGGCCGACCGTCAGCGGCAGCGACGACATCGACCAGGAGATGGTCAACGCGCTGGTCGACCATGCCATTGCCCACGGGGTGAACTATTTCGACACTTCGCCCGCCTATTGCCGGGGGCATTCCGAACATGCCACGGGTGTGGCGCTGAGCCGCCATCCCCGCGACAAGTATTTCATTGCCACCAAATTGTCCAATTTCGCGCCCTCGACCTGGAGCCGCGAAGCCTCGATGGCCATGTACCGCAATTCGTTCCGGGAGCTGCAGGTCGATTATATCGACTACCTGCTGCTGCACGGCGTGGGCATGGGCAGCGGCATGGAGGAGTTCGAAGCCCGCTACATCGACAACGGGATGCTGGATTTCCTGCTTGCCGAGCGTGAGGCCGGCCGTATCCGCAACCTCGGGTTCTCCTACCACGGGGACATCGCGGTGTTCGACTACCTGCTTGCGCAGCACGACCGCTACAAGTGGGACTTCGTGCAGATACAGCTCAACTACGTGGACTGGAAACACGCCAAGGAGGTCAACACGCGCAATACCGATGCCGAGTACCTGTACGGCGAACTGGAGAAGCGCGGTATCCCGGCCGTCATCATGGAGCCGCTGCTCGGCGGGCGCCTTTCGAATGTCCACGACCACATCGCCGCCCATCTCAAACAGCGGCGCCCGTCGTCGAGCGTCGCTTCGTGGGCGTTCCGTTTCGCGGGGTCGTTCCCCGGGGTGCTGACCGTGCTGAGCGGTATGACCTACATGGAACATTTGCAGGACAACCTGCGCACCTACTCGCCGCTCGACGAGCTGACCGATGACGACAAAGAGTTTCTGGAACAGACGGCGCAGCTGATGCTCCGCTACCCCACGATCCCCTGCAACGACTGCAAGTATTGCATGCCGTGTCCCTACGGGCTGGACATCCCGGCCATCCTGCTGCACTACAACAAGTGCGTCAACGAAGGGAACGTCGCCACCTCGTCGCAGGACGAAAATTACCGCCGGGCGCGCCGGGCGTTCCTCGTGGGCTACGACCGCAGCGTCCCGAAACTCCGCCAGGCCAGCCATTGCATCGGCTGTAACCAGTGCGTGCCGCATTGCCCGCAGAATATCCGTATCCCGCAGGAACTGCACCGCATCGACCGGTTCGCCGAACATCTCAAACAGGATAGCTTATAGGCCTTCCGGCCCCGCAGCCCGTTCCGGCCTGCGGGGTTCTTTTTTCGGCTGCTCTCCTCCTGCGCGCGCCGTGTATCCGGGTTCGTTGCGGAATGCCGCTTGCGGACGTCGTGTATCCGGTTTGCCTGCCGAATGCCGCGCGCCCGCTTCTGCCGGGAATCCCGCAGCAAAGCCTCCGGCGATGAATTAACCGGCTCCGAATTGCGCCGGACGTGGGATTTTTCGTACCTTTGAAGCCGATCCGCAAAACTTGCCTGACCCATGGAAAAAAACCTTTGCCGCCCGGGCTTCGCACTGCCCCTCCTCATGGCCCTCCTGTTTGCCGCCGCCCCTGCACATGCCCAGGAGCTCGGAATCGAAACCGTGCCTTCGCAACCGAGGGCACTCCAGGAATTCGAGGTGTGGTATACGGCCGGCGGGGAGATCGAGTCGATAGAAATGCCCTGCTGGGGCTCCCTGACCCTGGTCAGAGAACTCGGACGGACGAGCGGCACGCAGACTTCGGTACGCGACGGCGTCATGACCCGTTCCGAAACCCATGCATACCGTTACCTCGTCCGTTCTGCGGTCGGCGGAGAGCTGGTTATTCCCGGAACGACGGCGGTTGTCGGCGGGCAGACGTGCCGCTGCGACGGCTTGCGCGTTAAGATACTCCCCGCGCTGGTGTCCGTGCAGCCGCAATGCCGGATCGTATACGACTCGGTCGTCTCGCGGCGGATGGGCGGGCATATCCTGCGCCTTACGTGCGACCGCCGGACCGACCGCAGGGAGGCGCTGGTGGCGCCCCTGATGTCCGGTTATTCCGAGAAAAACGGCCTCGAAGAGTTTGTTTACCACTACCGGGTCGCCGGTGACGGCCCCGGCACGTATTCCTGTGTCCCGCGGTTGTCGTTCGGCGGCCGGGAGTTCGCCGCGGAACCTTATGTCGTCACCGTAAAACCCGCTTCGGCCGCCGTGTCATTCGGGCGGTGGTGGCTTTATGTGCCGGTGGGTGCGCTGCTGGCGCTCTGGGGCGCGGTGTTCGTACGCGACCATACGGTCGCGGCCGGCAGGGATGCCGGCGGGTCGCGGCTTTCATGGCGCGGGTATATGCTCCTCGCCCTTGCCCTGCTCTTCGTCGGGTTCAGCGCCGTGTTCCTGTGCCTCCTGTTCGCCCCGGGGGCAAAACCATTCGCGTTGTACCTGGCTGCCGCTGTGATGCTTTTCGGCTCCTGCTGGCTGGTGTTCGGGGAGTTGCGGCGCTCGGCCGTGAGGTTGTGCCTCGATGCCGGGACGCTCTGCGTTACACCTTATATGGGGCTGGGCATGACCCGCAGGTACGATATGCACGACTTCGACGGTGTCACCACATCCGTCCTTGTCAGCCGGGGCGAAGTGTACGAATACCGTTACCTGCTGAAAGGCGGGCGCCGCGAGGTGCGCCTCTCTTCGTGTTACCTGAAGAATTACGCGCGGCTTTCCACGGCCATCGGCGCCTGTTGCCCGGACAGGGGCGAACGCCCGAGGGACTTCTGGCTGGAGCTGAAGGAGCTTTTCCGGTAGCCGCCACTCCTGCTTTGGCGGGGTGTCGTCCCGATAGCCGGCGGCCTGTCCGTATAGTGTCGTACTGCGGGGTATCGGCCGCATGCTGCCCGATGGCGCCCTGGTCGCGTGGTTTTGCCCGCACGGTGCCCGTTCCCGGCCGTCGTGATGCCGCTTACTGATCCCGTGCCCTTCCGGAACCCGTAGCGCCGGTTTGTGCAATGCCGGAATAAACGATGCCGGGCTTCACAGGAAGCCCGGCGTCGCCTTGGCTTGGCGGGTGGCGCCTACTGCGCGTCCGCCTTCGAATACTCCGAGAATTCGCACCCGAAGCGTTCCACCAGCATGTTGTCCATGGCGTCGGCCCGGAAAGCCAGGTCGACGATGTTCTTCCGGATCTCCTCCTCCGATTCGTCGGTGATGTCGGAGAGGTGTATGCGGTATGCGATGTAGATCTGGCGGCCTTCGATCCCCAGTTTATAGGGGCCGAAATCCTCGCTCAGCATGTAGTCCAGCACCGGTTCCACCTCCTTTTTGGGCAGCAGATTGATCGGCGAGGTGGAGAACAGGTAGTTGTTGTCGTAGACGAAGATGCGAATCTCCGAACTTCCCTTGTGGAATAACCACGAGTCGTAGCCGTCGCGTGCCAGCACCGGGTTGACCCCCATCTGTTCGATGGCCGATTCGACGAACCCGCCCAGGGGCGATTGTTCGCGTTCTTCGAAGACCCCTTCGGGCAGCTTGTCGCCGCACGACGGGCAATACTCCTCTTCCTGGGCGATCAGCTCCTCGCAGCTGCCGCACTGCACCTGGAATACCGTGCGGTCGAGGTCGCCGATCGTATCCAGCAGTGCGTGCAGCGTCTCGACCCGGATGCCGAAGCCCATGTTGTCGGCCTGCGTGAACTTGCTCACCGTCACGCCCACCACCCGGTTGTCTTCGTCGAGGATCGGGCCGCCCGAGTTGCCCGGGTTCACCGCGGCGTCGGTCTGGATGTAGTATTTGCCGTCCATCAGCTGCTTGGGCGACGACACCGAACCTTCGGTGATCGTGAAGGGCATGCCGTAGGGATACCCTGCGACGTAGACCTTGCGGCCGATCGTCAGCGTGTCGTCCTCGGCGAGCGAAATGTCCGGCAGCGAGGAGAAATCCCCTTCGGCCGCCAGCAGGGCGATGTCCATCGCCGGGTTCGCCAGCACGACCTTGGCCAGGTACGGGTTGCGCTCGTTGTCGTGGATGGCGACGGTGCGGAAACCCTCGGTCACGTGGTAGTTCGTCACGAAAAGGTCATAGGCCTTGAGGTAGAAACAACTGCCCGAGCCGCCCGAATGGGTTACTTTGAATACCGACTTGTAAATATTGTTCTGTTCCATAGGATATACGGGTTTAGAGCGGTTATTTTTGTTGCCCGAGGGCTTGTTCCATCATTTTTTGCTGGAATTCCTGCGCCAGCCGCATGTATTCGGCCATGTCGCCTTTGGCCAGCGCCTCCTGCATCGCGGCCTGCATCTGCACGACCTCGCCCTGCATGGCGGCGGCCATCTGCTGCACCTGCTCCGCGGCGGCCGCACCGGCGATGCCCAGCTCCCCGGCGTCGAAATCCCCGTCGTCCGCCGAGAGGTCGTCCTCCATGATTTTTTCGAGTGCTTCGTACAGGATCTCCGAAGCTTCCTCCATCGTTTTCCCGGCCGACTTGCCGAGCGCCCCCGCTACGACGGCGTTCAGGTCGTCCTGCACGTCGTTGTAGTAATACATTTCGTAGAACTTGTAGAGGATGCGGACGGTGCTACGCTCGAAATTCTCCGATTCGATGGCTTCGGTAGCCTCCTGGTACACCTCCTTGAAGTTCTCCTGCACGTTGTTGAGCGAGGAGCGGCGCTTGGTCGAAACCAGCGTGTCGACCAGGTAAAGGTCGCGCGCCATCTCCTCGCGCGGCATTGCGAGCAGCCGTTCGAGGAACGCCTTGCCCTTGGCCACCAGTTCGGCCACGGGAAGCTCCTTGTCCATGTCGTCGACCGCCTTGTCGAGGTCGTTGAGCAACTGCCCCTGCGGGTGCGCGAAATAGGCGATCTTGTAGAGCGCGATGTCGATCACGTTCCACGAATAGCCGTACTTGCGTTCCGTCTCGTATTCCTTCACCGCGTCGAGCGTCTCGCGGCATGTCTGCCGGACGGCTTCGTAGATGCGCGTCACCTCCTCTTCCGGGTAGGGCGTCACCTGCGGTTCGTAGCTGCGTTGGGCGCCGAACTTCGTGCAGAACTCGTCGTCGTAGCGGTCGCCGACGTGGCAGATGTTGCGCAGTATGAAATACAGTTTGTGCGGATGGCTTTGTGACAGCGGGCAGGCGTATTCCATCATCAGCCTGTCGTCTTCCTTGCGGAAACGCGGCAGCATCAGCCGGTTGATGTTCAGGTCGGCGACCTGGCGCAGCATGGCCACGCGTCCCTTTTCGGGGAGTATCAGGAAATCGGCGCTGATGTGCAGCCTGTCGTCCGCGATGCGGATGTGCACCAGGATAGATCCGTGCGGGATATGGAACTCCGTGCCGTTGGCATTGCCGTACTTGGTGCGGAATTCCGGGTTCAGGTGGTCGAGCAACTGATAGAACGCCCCGAGGTAATTGCCCTCGTTGTATTGGTCTATGGCCTGCTCGTAGGCCTCCATGTTGACCTTGCTCTGGGTCGAGCCGAGGACAGGGGCGACGAATGGGTGGGTAGTTTTCATGTAGTTTTCATTATGGCAATGCCCGGTTGTCGGGGCATCTGTCCTGTAAATTTAGGAAAAATCGGGAGAAAACCGCGCTCCCGGGCGAAAAACTTAATTTTCTTCGATCGAAAGCGTGCCGTCGGGTTTCACGGTCACCTCGGCCTCGTAGTAGATATACGACGTTTTGCCCGCGCTGCTCTCGGTCTCCTTACCGTCCTCGGTGAAGCGGACGACGAACGACGTATGCTGCTCCCCGAATGTCTTGTTGCGGTTGAATACCGAGTTGCCTGCCGGGACATCCTCTTCGATCTGGTAGCTTCCTACCGACTTGAACGAGTGCCCTTCGGGGAGCATGGTCTTGGCCTGTGCGATCTGTGCGGCGATTTGCGCGGCGTCGAGCTTCGTAAGGTCGATGCCGACGGTGGTTTCGTATTCGGGGGCCTCGAACGTGCGCTGCACGTCGCGCAGGGCGGTCGGTTCGAGCCCGGTCATGTAGTAGGACTGCGAAAATGCCTGGTTGTCCTTGTTGACCAGTTTTACCGAGATGAGGAACAGGTTGTCCGACAGGGTTTCACCCTCCATGAACGAAAGCGAATAGACCTTGAACTTGTCGGTGTCGACGCTCTTTTTTGCGATTTCGATGGCTTTGGCATAACTCGCCTCGGCATCCGTCGGATAGCCTGTGAGCGAGGAACAGGAGCAGATCGTTGCCGCAGCGACGCTCGCGGCGAGCAGTTTGAAAATGTGTCGCATTGTCTTTTCGGTTATAACGTTAATTGATAAAATGTTTTGCTTAGCGGACGTGTCGTGTATCGCAAAACGTTGTTTGTTCGTGGTGTATATTCTGTTATTTGAAGGTGGACTTGAAGGCGTCGAACGCATCGGAGCTTTCGAAGAATGCGCCGCGGATGACATGGTGGGCGGCCGGCAGCGAGATGGTGAATTCGTTTTCCTCCGCATCGAATTTGGTGTACTCGACGTCCGGGAGCCTGAACGACTCGTTGGTTACGGCGCCTTTTTTCACCACGGGGATCGTGACCAGGTCGCCGTCGACGGTGATTTCCCCGCCCTGGGCGATGAGCCTGCGCGCCTGCATGATCTCGCGTGCGGTGAATGCCAGCAGTGTGAGCCCGCCGACAACGAAGATGACCGTCGTGGCGGTGGCGCCCAGGATGGGCATGCGGCCGATGCGGATGCCGAAAGGATATACCAGGGGTACGATGACCATGCCGGCGCCGATGGCCAGCGATGAGAGCGACCCGCTGAAGGGGTTGGTCGGGGTGTAGTTGAATTTCTGCATATTATTGTAAATTTGGATGAATGTTGCCCGTTCGCGTTATCCGGCGGACTAAGCGCAGGACGCTCCTTTACGGCAGTCGCGGCATGACGGTCGTATTCGGTGCAAAGTTAATTGCAGGGCACCTGTTCCGAATGGGTATATAGGGGTATATTGCGGGGGGGGGATTATTTTTCAATCCGCTGGTTCTCTTTTCGTTTCATGTTCGAGAGGCGGGACAAGAGGGGGACATTTTACAATTTGGAGAGGACATCTTCCAGCGTCGCGCCCTTTGCCGAGGCCAGTTTTTCGGTGCGGATGCGCTTCAGTCGTTTTTTTACCGAGTCCTTCTCCAGGCAGACGACGCCGGCGATCTCGGCCTGCGACAGATGCATGCGTACCATGCAGCAATAGCGGATGTCATCCTCGTTCAGGGACGGGAACCGTTGGCGGAGCCGAACCGTGAAATTATCGAACACGGCGTCGGCGTGGGTGTAGATCGTCTTCCAGTCTTCATCCGACATCCGGCATTTCTTCGACTCCCCGGCCTGCTTTACCTGCGCGATGAAGCGGCTGGGATGGTCGGGGGGGAGAAGGGCTGAGGCGGCTGTTGAGCTGGCGGAAGAAAGCCGTGCGCAGCTGTTCTTCCTTGCGGCGCATTTCGTCGAGCTCGTTCGCCTGCTTCATGAGGCGCTTTTGCTGGACGATCTCCCGCAGTTTTGTCCGGTGCCATATGCGCATCCCCAGCCATGCCCCGAGCAGCAGGATCGCGCCGCAGGCCAGTATCGTCCGGTATGCGAGGCGTTCGCGGAGTTGTTTCTGCCCCTCGAGGGCGGTGTTCCGGGCTTTGAGGTGCTCGTACTGCCACAATTCGCGGATGTGGAGCACATCGGCGCTGTGTATGTCGTCTTCGAGCGAATCCCTGAGGCTGCAATAATATTTCAGCGCTTCGAGGCTTTTCTTCGCCTGCCCCAGCCCTTCGTAGGCTTCCGAGGCGTGGAACGCCCACAGCGCCCGTGCGGTGAGGTCGGATGTGTCGGGGCACATCATCCGCGAACTGTCGATTAGACGCAGCGCCACGTCGTAGCGCCCCTGCTTGTTATATATTTCTGCCTTGGTCTTGATCCACGAAAAGCGGGCCCGTTCGGGGGCGAATTCGTATCCCCGTTCCCAGTACTCCTCGGCAGCGGCGTAGTCCCCGCGCCGGAGGGCGTTTTCGATCAGCATGGCCCATTTCTGGGAGGTATTTTCGGTGATTCCCTTCTCTTCGGCCAGGCGGAGCGCCTTCAGCGCATAGTATTCCATGCTGTCGTATTTGCCGAGCCCCATGTACGCATGTGCGATGTCGCCGAGCGAAATGCAACGCCAGCCGTCCCTGTCGAGGCTGTCGGCGTAGGCATAGGCCCGCATGGCGTGGCCGACCTTCTCCTCGTAGAGCCGTTGCTTGCCGCAGAAGACGCCCAGCCACGTTTCCACCACATAGTGCCTTTGCCACTCACCCGCCGCGGGCAGCGCCTGCCGGCTGTTCAGCAGCAGTGACATGGGGATTTTGGGTTGGTGGCGGCGATCGGCGATCTTGGCCGCATAGTAATAAGCCTTGTGCACACGGACAAAATCCTTCGTGTGGGTGCTGTAATAGGCGAGTGCGACGTCGGAAAGCGTGTCGCCGGTCAAGTTTTCGCCCGCGAGCCACCGCGCCTGGGTCGAGATGAGTGCGTAGCGGGCATAGTTGCGGCGAGACAGGTTTTTCGCGGGGGCGGGGATTCCCTGCAGGAGCCGCACGGCGCTGTCGGGATGCTCCATGACGATCGCCTCGGCTTGTGGAATGGCTTCGGGAATGGTTTGGCAGCCGATGGCCGGCAGGCACAGGAGGAATACGACGGTAAAACGGACGCAATACATGGGTAGAAGTTATTTGGGGCGGGTAAACGACTTCGGCACCTTTTGTCCGGTCTGCCTCAGTGCCGCTCCGGGTCGCAAATATAGTGTTTTTTGCGGTGGGGCGTACGCTGTGCCTGTTTTTTTCTTGTCCGGGAGAGCTGCTGAAAAAAGGTTTCGAAGGCGCCCGCACCACGTAGATCGCGGCGGGCCGGGGTGAAATCGAACGTGTGGACGTACGGCACCTCATGCTGGATATCTTTTCGCTCGATATCTTCACGTTCGTCACCTACCCCATTATCCGCCCGCTTATCGGGGAGCTCGCGGCGGACAGGGCCGATTTCATCACCCAGTGCAAACGCGAGAATATCGCGACCCTCATGCGGCGCCTCGGAAAACACCCGGTATCAGGCAGTACGACCGATCCGCCAGACTGCCGAATATACTTGTCGAATGCCTGCCGTACCCTTACCGCCCCGTGACGCGCATGTATTTCGCGAGCGAGGTGTGGTAGGCGGCATAGGCCGAGGTGAGGTTGTTGCGGCTCTGGGTGTAGAGCGTCTCGGCGTCGAGCAGGTCTGTGAGGGTAGCTGTCCCTGCGTCGTAGAAATTGCGGTTCTGCCGCAGGTTTTCGGTGGCCGATGCCACCGAACGCTGCATGAGCAGGATCTGTGCGTGGGCCTCCTGCACCTCGCTCCATGTCCGTTCGATCTCCACGGCGAGCATTTCGCGGGCTTCCAGCCGGTCGTTCTCGGCCTGCATCTCGTCGATGCGGGCCTTTTTCAGGGCATGAGCCCCGCCCCACCAGTCGGAAATGGGGATGGATACCTGTGCGAAGACCATTCCGTCGTCCACGTCCTTGTCGGTCACGTTATAATAGGGGGACCCCGGGCCC
>ERZ780053.653-NODE-653-length-12140-cov-1.98635_pt1 | contig 12140 bp, 8 predicted proteins | sample MGYA00511088_ERZ780053 | MGnify/ENA primary metagenome ERZ780053 (study PRJEB29588, sample SAMEA2150866) | human gut metagenome | biome: human gut; feature: human-associated habitat; material: faeces | place: Denmark | collected 2008/2010 ...
TAAATTCCAGTAAACCCATAATTATGGTACATTATTTGATTATTTTCACTTCAATACCTTGACGCTTCAAATCTTTCACCGCTTTTTCTATAGCTTCATAGTGTTCGGGAGCAATACCTAACTTCGGTAAGTTCAAAACCGGAAGATCTTCAGAAAGATGCATATCCTTATCCTCTACCCTATCGATAATCATACCGACAGCACTGGTATTATTGGTAATCGGATCAATCAGAATGAATGCACCTGTTGCCTTATTTTTTTGATAAGGATCAAAGAATAATTCCTTGGCAGTAGTAAGAACAACACGAGCTATCTGATTTAACTGCATAGGCAGATCATCAGGCGTCAATCGTCCATTATCAACGGACAACTGATCCATCGTATTAACATCTACTTTATATTTAATGTTACTGATACGTGAACGACTCAAATTAGTAGTCTGCTTGATGAAGAAGGATTTATTGAGATCCATCGGCTCTTCATCCATCCACACCAGCATAGCCTCAAAATTGCGATCTACAACCGGTAAATTATCAGGATGTACCAACATCTCTCCTCTCGATACGTCAATCTCATCTTCAAGCGTTAAAGTTACAGATTGGGGCGGAAAAGCATAATCCAGTTCGCCGTCATACGTAACAATGCTCTTGACACGTGATTTTTTGCCTGAAGGTAACGCTATCACTTCATCCCCTTTACGTACTACCCCTGATGCAACTTTACCGCAAAAACCACGGAAATCAAGATTAGGGCGCAATACATACTGTACCGGGAAACGGAAGTCCGACAGGTTATGATCGTTATCAATATGGACAGTCTCCAAGAAATCGAGCAAAGAAATGCCATTGTACCATGGAGTGCGTTCAGACCTCTCCACTACATTATCGCCATCCAAAGCGGAGAGCGGAATACAAGTCACATCAGGAATACCCAATGGTGCAATAAACTGTTTATACTCTTTAACGATTTCATTAAAGCGCTCCTCAGAGAAGCCTACCAAGTCCATTTTATTAACAGCAAGCACCACGTGCTTAATGCCCAACAAAGACACCAGAAAAGAATGACGACGCGTCTGTGTAATGACACCGGTACGGGCATCTACAAGAATGATAGCCAGATTAGCCGGTGAACCGCCGGTAATCATATTACGCGTATATTGCTCGTGCCCCGGAGTATCAGCAATGATGAATTTACGATTATTAGTAGAGAAATATCGATATGCCACATCAATCGTAATACCTTGTTCACGTTCTGCTTTCAGACCATCCAGCAGCAATGCGTAATCAATGTGATCACCGGCATTTCCCATACGCTTACTATCACGTTCCAATGCATCTAACTGGTCTTCATACAATTTCTTGCTATCAAACAACAAACGCCCGATCAACGTAGATTTTCCATCATCCACCGAACCGGCAGTCAGAAAGCGGAGTAAGTCTTTCTGTTCGTCTTTATCCAGAAACTCCTTGATATTTAGTTTAGAGTTATTCTCCATCACTTTTTACTTTTTAATTGTCACCTTTATCTTCTTAAACCTAAGCATTAAAGTTCTAAAGGTCAGGTTTAAGATTCCAATCCTCAGGTTTTAATTTTTAATTCTTAATTCTTAAAAGTATCCCTCACGCTTTTTCTGCTCCATACTGGCATCCTGATCAAAGTCGATTACACGGGTGGTACGCTCACTCTTGGTGGTAGTCATCATCTCCTCTACAATTGTCTCAATCGTATCCGCATTGCTCTCTACCGCACCGGTCAACGGCCAACAGCCCAACGTACGGAAACGTACCATTTTCATCTTTATCTGATCACGATATTTTTCAGGCAGGCGGTCATCATCTGCCATAATCAAATTACCATCAATTTCTACGCACGGACGCTCCTTGGCATAATACAACGGAACAATAGGAATATTTTCCAAACGAATGTATTGCCAGATATCCAGCTCCGTCCAGTTACTCAACGGGAACACACGAATGCTTTCTCCCTTATGCACACGGGCATTGTAGATATCCCACAATTCCGGACGCTGGTTCTTCGGGTCCCATTGGTGGAACTTATCACGAAAAGAAAAAATACGTTCTTTCGCACGTGATTTCTCTTCGTCACGACGAGCACCCCCAAAAGCTGCGTCAAATTTATATTTATCCAAAGCACTCAGAAGAGCCTTGGTTTTCATCAAGTCTGTGTGTACTTTACTCCCATGAGTAAACGGTCCTACACCTGCATGAAAAGCCTCCATATTGCTTTCTACTATCAGATTCCAGCCATGTTTTTTGGCATACTCATCGCGGAATTGAATCATTTCCTTAAATTTCCACTTCGAATCGATATGCATCAACGGGAAGGGTACTTTACCCGGATAAAAGGCTTTTTCGGCAAGGCGAACCATTACCGAAGAGTCTTTTCCAATACTATAAAGCATCACCGGATTTTCAAATTCCGCTGCCACTTCACGGATGATATGAATAGACTCTGCTTCGAGTTCTTTCAGATGGCTCAATTTATATTCTTCCATTTTTTATATAATCACTTTTTAATCTGTATTTTCGGTAAAATGAGGTCGAGCAGTTGGTTGACTGACTCTTCCAGGCTGAGTTTTGAGGTATCTAACATCAATGCCGGATGAAGGGGTGCTTCAAACGGAGCGGAAATCCCCGTAAAATTTTTAATCTCTCCCCGGCGTGCCTTTGCGTACAGCCCCTTTACATCCCTACGCTCACACTCAGTCAAAGGGGTACTTACATACACTTCATAGAAGTCCTCCTGCCCGATGATATTAGCCGCCATTTCTCGGATATCATTGTTAGGACTGATAAAAGCAGCAATAGTTATAATGCCTGAATCAATAAAAAGTTTGGAAACTTCTGCAATACGGCGGATATTTTCTACACGATCAGCTTCAGTAAAGCCCAAATTATTATTGATGCCGCTACGGATATTATCCCCGTCCAGAATGCGGCAAAGTAAACCTCGCTTATGCAATTCGCGCTCCAAAGCAATAGCTATCGTACTTTTACCGGAACCGCTCAATCCGGTAAACCATATCATCACACTATGCTGACCGAGAAGTTCTTCTTTATCCTCTCTCGACAACATCCTATCAAAAATCGGATATATATTATTGTCTGTCATAATCTAATTATTAAAAGGGCCAAATTAATGGAATAAGGAATATGGATATCAAGAAAGCTATAATATTCAGCGGCAATCCGATACGGACAAAATCAGTGAACTTATAGTTTCCAATACCTTGCACTATCAAATTTGTCTGATAACCGATAGGTGTAGAGAAACTGGCAGAGGCAGCCATACAGATCACTACAAAAAAAGGCATAGGGCTGACACCCATCTGCGAAGAAATGGAGAGCGCCAATGGGAAAGCTAATGCAGCAGCGGCATTATTGGTTATCAATTCGGTAAACAAGTTCGTAATGATAAATACAGCTGCCAGTAACACCTGAGGACCGTAATGTTCAGTCATACCGATGATATAACTTGCCACTACATCTGCCACACCGGAATTAACCATTGCTTTACTGATGGCAAAAGCACACGCAATTGTTATCAGGATATCCCATGAAATGTATTTAGTGTACTTACGGGCCGGAAAAATTTTAGTCCACGCCATAATGATAGTAGTCACAGAAACAAAGAAAAACATATCCAACTTGATATTCGGGAATGCCTCTTTCACAACCGGCAGCTCGCCTACCGTAGCCCCAGTAATCATCAATATCAGTAATAAAAGGGCAAACCAACGTTTCCCCTTTCCGGGAACCGGTTCGTTATCTTTGCCATTGGCCAACAAAACGAACACGGAAGACTCTCCCCAAGTTTGAACAAAAGAATCATCCGCCATCACCACTAATGTATCACCCTCACGCAAAACCTCATTATCCAGATTCGTAGTAATACTTTGTCCGCTCCGCTTTATTTCCTTAACAGCTGCTCCATAGTGACGCTGAAAATTAAACTCTCCCAACTTCTTGTTAATACCAGGAAAACGAGGACCAAGTACAGCCTCAACCCGATGCAAACCAACATCTTCTTCCGGTTCGTCATCTTGCTTCACAGCATCCGTACGAACATCCGGCAAGAGTTTAGAAGAAAATAGAAATAAATAAATAATTCCTGCTATAGCTATGAAAATACCCACTTTGCCTAACTCAAACATAGTAAATCCTTCATAACCTGCCTCTAATATCATGCCGTGTACTACCAGGTTAGTAGAAGTTCCGATAAGAGTACATATACCTCCCAAAATAGTCACATAAGAAAGAGGAATCAGGAATTTTGTTGCCGGGAGATTAACCGAAGAAAAAAGGGTATAAAAAACTTAGTAGCAGGCAATTTTACCGACTCTGCCCAACGCTTGATTATCGGAGCAAATATTACAACAACAGGGGTATTATTAAGAAAAGCAGAAATAAAAGAGATAGTGGGAAGCATGCGAAATTGGGCTTTAAACACAGTCGTCTTGCCCTGAGGAAGCAACTTTTTGATAACCTGGCCCAATGCTCCGGACTGACGAATACCCTCACTGACCAAAAATAGCATAGCTACGGTAATCATTCCTTTATTACTAAAACCTTCCAGCATCTCTTTGGGTGTCAGGATGCCGGCACATAAGAACAAAACTACAACGGAAAATAGCACCATACCGGGACGCATTTTATCCAATGCCAATGCCACCACCATGCCCAAAAGTGCCAATAGCACAAATATTATCTCAAATGTCATACATTATACTGTATCTTGTTACTATTTCATTTGCTTAGGTTCCACCACAAACCACGGATTCAGTAAATTCTCTTTATTGTAACAAAGCGGCTCTTCTTTTCCAGCCTGATAAACTTCCAATCCGGCAGCACGTGCTATAGCATGTCCTGCTGCCGTATCCCATTCCATGGTAGGTGCAAAACGAGGATATACATCCGCCTTTCCTTCGGCTACAAGGCAGATTTTAATGGAACTACCACTAGATATAAGTTCTACTTCCGAGTGTTGACGCTTCATTCCTTCGATATAAGCCTCCGTCTCCGGAGTTAGATGCGAACGGGAAGCCACGATTACAAATTTACCTCTTTCGGTAACAGAAGGCAGACGGGTAGCGGATGCAATCAGTTCATCCAGTGAAGCATTTCCGCGAGAAGTTACATTGGAGAGTTTGTATGCCCCAATGCTTTCTTCTGCAAAATAAAGTTCCTGTTTCACAGGAAGATAAATAACTCCCATTACGGGTACTGAATGATTAACCCATGCGATATTTACAGTAAACTCTCCATTTCGTTTAATAAACTCCTTGGTACCGTCCAGAGGGTCTACAATCCACAAAGCATCCCATCCACAGCGTTCTGCATAGGGTAAATGTTTCCCTTCTTCACTCAGAATGGGAAAAGGAGTATCGCACAGAAAACCGGTAATCGTTTCATGTGCCTTGCGATCCGCAATGGTTAAAGGGGAGTTATCCGCTTTTTTTTCTATTTCAAAGTCCGATGCCGGGTCATTATAGATGGAAAGAATGTCTGCACCGGCTTGCAGAGCAGCATCTATTGCGCTTAATATATATTTTTGTTCCATATATGGTATCTATACTTACACATAGTGTGCAAAATTAAAAACTTTTTCATCCTCAAAAGTTTCCGAGCTTCGTTTTATAACTTCTTTTAAACTACCTAATACATTTATAAGCACTTTTCACAATCAATAAATCAAAAAAGGAACTCCAAACGTTGAAGTTCCTTTTTCGTCTACTTTTACCTAATCTCTACTTACATCTACTTTTTATTTTCCACAGCTTCACCCGCCCATTCTACGGCACCTTTTTCTTTCAGCTTTGCCGTGATTTTTTTAGCTTTCTCCATAGCAACACTTTCATCTTCAGGGGAAGCATAAGCATGCTTATACCCCTTCACTTTATTCCATTCGCCACGGGTAAAGTCCGGGAAAGCAACGGCTGCACAATTGTTATCCATAGACAATTCGCCTAACTCAGCCAGACAACACCATTCTGCCAAATCATAGACATCCATATCTAAGGGAAGTCCATTTTGCAGGCAATATACCAAACGGCTATCCATAATAAAGTCCATACCACCATGACCACCAACTTCTTTTGCCGTTTCACCATATTTCTTCAGGATGGGATGCTGGTATTTCTGCACTAGAGCTTCCATATCTTTTTTAGGCATAAAACTATGGGAATTCAAGTTATCTACCTCAGGTGCAACTCCCGATGCATTCAGTTGTTTTGCATCCAATGCATAACCTGCTATCGGATATTTATTTGCGAACCCCTTGGTACCGGTCAACTGATATAGACGGTTATAGGGTTGCGGAGTCATCACATCATGTTGTATCTCAATCACCTTTCCATTTTCCGTACGAATCAACGTAGTTGTATGGTCACCGTTACGGAAATTCTCACAAGGCTGTCCCGTTCTTTCTTCTACCAACGACTTACCTACTACCGATTTGGTGTCCATAGCAACGAGTGTCTTCATACGGTCACCACGATGTATATCCAACGCTTGCGCTACAGGGCCAAGACCATGAGTGGCATATACATCTCCCCGATGCTTCATATTATATTCCAGACGCCAACCCAGTTTGTCATTTTCACCATTCTTCCAGTAATGATCCCAGAAAGGTTCCAGATTATGAATATAAGCTCCCTGGGCACGAACGACCTCCCCAAACACACCCTGTTGCGCCATATTCAGAGTATTCATTTCAAACCAGTCATAACAGCAGTTCTCAAGGATCATACAATGTTTGCGAGTCTTCTCGCTCATATTTACCAATGCCCAACACTCTTTCAAGTCCATAGCAGAAGGAACTTCGATGGCAACATTTTTATTATTCTCCATCGCACACATAGCGACAGGGAAATGATGCAGCCAATCTGTTGCGATATACACCAGATCTATATCATCCCGTTTACACAATTCTTCGTATCCTTTTTCACCTGAATATATAGCTGCTTTAGGCATAGAAGCTCTCTGTAAATACTTCTGACATTTCTCTGCCCGTTCCTTTTCATAGTCACATAAAGCAACGATTTCTACACCCGGAATATACGTAAAACGTTCTACGGCTCCGGGACCACGCATTCCCAAACCTACAAATCCCACACGAACCACTTCCATTTTAGGTATCGTCAGCCCTATTACACTTGTTTGTTCAGCCGGACGCTCGGGAGTTTCTACAACAATCGTTCCCTTGTCCCAACTCCATTTTGTCCCTTTGTCTGAAACTTGTTGTTCAGACGATGTTTTAGTTGTGCACGCAACTAGCGCAATACACGCGCTCAGCAATAAAAATTTAAATTTCTTCATACATAAATTATTATTGTATTCCCTTAATAAGAGGAATATGTTATTCATAACATTACAAAATTAATAATTATAACGTAGTGACTTGTCTACATCGCCCTTTGCCCTCACTGGTACAAATGTAAATCCCCATTCATAATTTTGATTAGCGGGTATCGTATAGCCAGGCTGCACTTTTGCTCCCCAACTGTCATAACCAGCCACTCCTTGCTGTCTCATATCCACACAAACCTCCACAAAATTTCGAGGAACAATATCATTAATATGAGTCATTTTCCGTATCAGATTTCTGGCTTCATCCACATTATGCTGATTAATTTCCTCCGGAGAACGATTCCTCCATTGATATGGACGCGATGATTCTTCCGAATCAAAATCCTCCACTGTATTTCTCAAAGCATTAAAGCCTATAGTCTGTTTAGCCTGAACCAACAGGCCCCGACCATTTTTATCAGTCAAAGCTACCCAGCGTGTATCCGTACGATGACCGTTTTCTTGTGGACGAACATAATCTACATACATGAAATCAGCAGTAGTCTTGTAACGTCCTACCATACTTCCTGCATTACGGTCAATGTAATTTTCTTCGGGACCACGCCCAAAGTATTCTACTACATTCAGACTTTGCGGTATACGGAAACGCACACCAATACGAGGTACTTCGAGCTGATCTTTATTCTCTTTCTTTTTACCGGGAGTATAAGTGGCAAGATGAGTATCTTCTTGAACTTCAGTCCGTATAGCTTCCTGATCAGTTGCAGTAAATTTCACATTCACATTTATTATTCCATCCGGATATATTCTATAATCCATCAAGTATTGGTTGCCAGCCGGTAAATTATATACTACACTCAGAACTGCATTCTGTCCTTCCATACTTATGGAAGCATTACTAATATTAAAATTATGACTTGAAGTTTTCCAAATCAACAAACGTTTCGGATTTGTATTCCCATAATCATTATCATTAGGTGCCCGCCAGAAGTTGGGTTGTACTCCAAATCCCCGGTCAAAATACTCAGTTCCATCCACTTTATATGAAGTAACCAGACCTGAATCACGATTAAACTCAAAATAAACCTTAGATGAAGAAACAATCAGATTATTACCTTCTTCTTTAAAGTTCAAGGCAGGTCCCGCAGCTTTATATGCCGCTTTATCAACTGTTACCGGAAGTCTGAATTGTTCATATGCTATTTCGTGTCCAACCGGTATCAGAGGTTCCGGCTGAGTAGTGACTACACTGAAATGCACAAAATACTCTACTCCAGCTTTTCCCTGCACATTCTTCACCGGAATAGTAAATTCCTTTTCTGCCTGAGGAGCGACATCCAATAATAACTTCCCTTTTTTCAGCACCATACCATTAGCACGTAATTCATATTGGATGGTATACTTTCTCAAATTAGTAAAATAAAATCGGTTGAACACTCGATACCTACCGGAAGTCACATCAACAACACTAAACATCACATTCTGATGCACATATTTCACTTCTGCCATGGCAGGATGCGGTTTGCGGTCAGGACCGACAAGTCCATTACAGCAGAAATTACCATCACTCGGCATATTTACACCATAATCGCCCCCATACGTCCAATACTTACGTCCATTCTCATCTGTTCTCAATAATCCCTGATCTACCCAGTCCCATATATATCCACCTTGAAGATTAGGATATTTATAAATCTCTTTCCATTGATCCCATAGATTACCATTTGAATTTCCCATTGCATGAGAATACTCCGACGGAACCACCGGCCGATCAGAACCAGTTTCACCAATATACCCCAGCCATTCTGCGCTGGGATATTGGGGCACATACATATCCGTATTCCATTCCCACTGTGCACGTTCATAATTCACTGGCCTGTTCATGAGTTCCTTATCCTGTCCTTTTATCCATAAATATGTCTGATAGAAATTGTAACCATTACCAGCCTCATTTCCCAAAGACCAGAATGTAACAGAAGGATAATTCTTGTTCCGTTCGTACATATTTGCAGTACGATACAGATGTGGCTTCAACCATTCCGGATTATTACCCAATGATCCACCTTTGCGCAAATCGTAATACATTCCATGTGATTCAACATTGGCTTCATCATATACATAGAGCCCAAACTCATCGCACAATTCATAAAACCGACGGTCTTGCGGATAATGGCAAAGACGAACCGTGTTCAAATTATTACGTTTCATCAATTCAAAGTCCTTGCGCATCAATTCTTCCGTTACATAATGCCCTGTTTCTTCATTATGCTCATGAATATTGACACCTTTCAACTTCAAAGGCTGACCATTGATAAGTAATACAACATACGGTTTCCCATTTTTAGCAATTTGATCAATCGCTTTGATTTCAATACGCCGAAAACCAACATTAAAAGGAATAATCTCCGTCACTTCATTTCCTTCTTTCAACGTAATCAACAACTTATAGAGATTAGGAGCTTCTGAAGTCCAGGTTTTTACTCCAGGCAAACTTGCATTAAAAGTAACCGTTTGAGTTTCTGAGCTCTTTACCTCACAATCACTTACACCATTAACTGCAACCTTACCGGAAACTTTATCTATCAATTCATAAAACACTTGCATCTTTTTACCGGCAAGAGCATGATTACGAACATCAACAGCCAACTTGAAAATGCCATCCGTATAACTGTCATCCAATGTAGAGATCACCCTGAAGTCTTTTACAGCTACTTTTGGCTGAGAATAGAGAAACACATCGCGCTCAATTCCACTCAGACGCCAAAAATCCTGACACTCCAGATAGGAGCCCGTACTCCAGCGAAAAATCTTCAAGACCAATGTATTCTTACCATTCCGGAGATATTTATTTATCAAAAACTCCGCAGGATTTTTAGAATCTTCATTATAGCCAACTTCATTTCCATTCAGATACACATAAACCCCGGATTTAGCGCCCGCAATATGCAAATAGATATCTCGTGACATCCAGTCTTCCGGCACAGTTATTTCCCGACGATAAATACCTACGGGTATATCTTCCGGCAATTGTGGCGGTTGCGGATTAAGCGCTTTGAATTCATATCCGTGATTCGTATAAATAGGTGTACCGTATCCTTGCGCTTCCCAATTTCCCGGAACCTGGATATCACTCCAACCATTCATATCGGCTACAGCCTGAACAGCATCTCCCGGCAAACTACGATGCGAGTCCGAGTAATAGAACTTCCATGTTCCATTCAGCAATTTATAGTATTTACTATTCTCATATTCCCCGCTAAGTGCAGACTGACGGCTATCATACGTCATAAAAGCTGTGCGCGGTTCTTCCCTGTTCACCGAAACTGTCTGTATATCCTGCCAATACGGAGTTTTAATAGCTTTCACTTCACCTGCCATTACCGTAAATAAAGCACCTAACAGACATACTGCAACTAAACTTATTATATTTTTTTTCATACTATCAGATTATTAAATTTCATCGCATACAAGGTGAACACATTTCAGATATGTTTCAAACGTGTCCCAAATATAGATATTATTTTTTTTCTCCAAAACTTTCCTGTTGTAATTCTACTTCACGCAATTCATATTTAGAAATCCTTCTTTTCAATCGTAAAATTTCCTCTTTCATTGAATTAAGTTCCAAATCGTCTGTCCCGTGAATTTCAACTTTTTTTTCGGTACTGCTCCGAACCTCAGCCGGGTTATAAATAAAGCGCATCACAGGCTTCACAGACTTATATTCAAACTCACAAGGAGCAATAGCATGTACTCCTTCTCCCAATACTTCTGCCCGGATATTTATCTTTCCTGCATTTGTTGTCGCACGAATCAAGACAGGGGCACTTCCCCAATGGGCCGGTACAGGATTGCATGCAATATCGCAATCCCCTAACAATGTAGCCTCACCCGTAACCGTAAAACGTACAGAAGTATTATTCAGTCTCTTTACCGTACCTTCCTCATCCACAATCTCTGCTATTACCGTAACAACATCTGAACCATCAGCACGCAAAGGCAAACCATCATCATCTACACGAAGGCGCAGACTCACTGGCCGCCATGAAGGATACTTTTTATTGGTTGCTACAATCTTACCGTTTATCAACCCTTCTGCCAATATATATGCTTCTTTTCGTTTTCCAGAACGAGCCAAAGCCTTCAATTCCATAAAATGAAAAGCATCTTCGAAAGTAATTATAGGAGAAGGCATTTTGCACTTATCGGTAGAACGTTGGTAAACGTATTTTTTACCATTCTCAAAAACAGTCAAACGCACTTCTTCACAATTAGAATAAACTGTAACGTCTTCGGGTGAGAAAGGTGTCATCTCGTTCGCTATATAAACCATAGGACCACTCTCTGCCGGAAGTTTGTCCAATTTGTCAAAAGGCCTCTGTGCCATGAACATATAATAAGACATTTTGGGCTGGCGAAAAGCATCCATTATTCCACCATAGAACGGTTGAGGATGATATCCGCGTTGATGATCAAAGGCATGCCACAAAGTTCCACCTACATGTGCAAGTTGCGAAGCGTAGAGTGTCTCTAAGCACGTATAAGGATAAGCGGGAGAAGCATAATGTACAGCTTGTTGTAACATAGGACTTTCTCCCCACGAACGATGTACCCTACTGTTTGAATTATGGGAATTCCAATCATCTACATTATCCCCGAACTCCCGAGTAAAGTACATGATTTCTTCTTTCAATGTACCGGCATTATAAACCGATTTCTTACCACCGGACACAGATGTAGGATGAGTGTAAATCACAGGAAAACAATCACTTCCCAATGATCCCGGATCACAGGCAGAAAGAGCTTGTTCAT
>ERZ780053.659-NODE-659-length-12067-cov-3.62887_pt1 | contig 12067 bp, 5 predicted proteins | sample MGYA00511088_ERZ780053 | MGnify/ENA primary metagenome ERZ780053 (study PRJEB29588, sample SAMEA2150866) | human gut metagenome | biome: human gut; feature: human-associated habitat; material: faeces | place: Denmark | collected 2008/2010 ...
CCTTCGCCTCGCGCATGTGCACCAGGAAATAGTTGATGTTGTAGATCGGCGTCCAGTTACTGATCGACCAGCCGCTCTGCAGGTCGGGTGTCCACGAAGCGTTGGTCAGGAACGTGAACGACTTTTCGGTAGCCATGATGTCCGAGTATCCGTCGCCGTAACCCAGGTCTGCTGCGCTGGGGGTGTATTTCTGGATGAACCCGTTGATATAGGTCAGCAGAGAGCCTTCGTCCGTGAAATAATCCCCGGATCCGACCTTGGCGTCGGGATCCCTGTTAAGGAAATCCTCGCAGGACGTGAGCAGGAAACAGGCCGAAAGCAGAATGTATGTTATCTTTTTCATTGTCGTCCGTAATTTAGAAAGTTATGCTCAAACCGATCGTGTACGATTTCATGACGGGATAACCGTCGCCGTCGCCGAAGTTGTCGCTACCGAACTTGTTGGTTCCGTAGTCCGCATCGCCGGCGTAGATACCTTCCGGGTCGTAGTTCTTCGCGTACTTCTTGAGCGGTGAGAAGGTCAGGAGGTTCTCGCCCGACACATAGATCTTGAGTGCCTGGAGGCCGATCTTGTTGACCAGCTCCTTGGGGAAGTTGTAGTCGATGGTGAGGTTCTTCAGGCGGATGTACGAAGCGTCCTGCACGTAGCGCGTGTTGGGCTGCGCGAGGATCAGGCCCGAGTCGCTGGCTGAATAGCCGACCAGGCGCGGCCAGTAGGCGCCGCGGTTGGTCGGTGACCAGCGGTCGCTGTTATGCCACGGGAGTGCCATGCTGTACGGGCGGCCGTACTGTCCCCAGAAATAACCCGACTCCTTGGCCGGATACCAGTCGCGTTTGCCGACGCCCTGCCACATCATGCTGATGCCGATGCCGTTCCAGCGCACGCCGCCCTGGGTGCTGTAACTGTAGCGGGGCGTGGTGTTGCCGATCTTCACCAGGTCGCCGTGGTCGTAGATCGTGTTGTTGCCGTTGTTGACGTATCCGTCGCCGTTCAGGTCGAGGTAGCGCGGGTCGCCGGCCTGCCAGGTCGCCGAACGGTTGGTGAACTTCGAATAGTTGGCCCATGTCTGCGCCTCTTCGTCGCTCTGGAACAGCCCGTCGCACTTGTAGCCCCACATTTCGCCGAGGGTCATCCCCTCGTAATAGTTGATCGAGTAGTTGGTCGGGAGCGTGCCAGTTTTGGCCGTATAGCGGGTGATCTTGCTGGTGTTGTCCCATACGGCGACTTTAATATTGTAGCTCAGGGTCTTGCCCGCAACCTTGTGGCTGTCGCGCCACGAGAGGCTGGCCTCCCAGCCATCGGTGCGCATGTCGGCGTAGTTACCCTTGGGGGCGCTGTTGCCGAATACGGCAGGCAGCTCTTCGCCCACCACATACATGTCGGTTGTCTTCTTGCGGTAGATGTCGGCCGAGAAGTTCAGGCGGCCGTTGAATGCCTCGAAATCCAGGCCGAGGTCATAGGTCGTGGCCTTTTCCCATGTCAGGCTCTTGGGAATCGGGGAGGGTGCCTGCGTGTAGTTGAACACCGAACCGTTGTTCAGCAGGCTCGACTGTGCAATCGACATCGTGGAGAGGTAGGCGTAGGCATCGCTGATGAGGCCGTTGCCCGCTGAACCGACCGATGCGCGGATCTTCAGGTTGTCGAGCCAGTTGGCGTTTTTCATGAAGTTCTCTTCCGAGATGCGCCATCCCACCGAACCCGAGGGGAAGAATCCCCAACGCTGGTTGGACGGGAACTTGGAGTTGCCGTCGTAACGGCCGCTGGCTTCCAATAGGTATTTCCCTTTGTACGAGTAGCTTACGCGGTAGAATGCGCCGACCAGTCCCCAGTCGTAGCTGCCGTTGTCCTTCAGGGTCATCGCTTCGCCTTCCAGCAGGCTGAAATTGGGCTTGCCGGGGATGATGATGCCTTCGCGGCTCATCAGGTTGCTCTTGTAGGTATAATCTTCGATGTTCCAACCGCCCATGATGCTCAGCGAGTGGTTGTCGCCCAAGCGGGGCGTGTAGGTCAGCGTGGCGCTCGAAGCGACTTTCTGGCGGTTGTAGGAGCGCTCTTCGTAGAGCGAGCCCGAGGGGCGTTCGCCCGAACTGTCGGGCCCCGTGTAGTAGGTGTAGCTGTTCACGGCCTGCCGGCGGTCGGTCTGGTTGAAATAGAAGCTCACGTCGGCGGCGGCGACCAGCACGTCCTTCAACAGGTCGATCGTGACCGCCGTGCGGTTGTTCATGTCGAACTTGCGGTCTTTACGCCACGAGTTGCCCTCGACGAAGCCTGCCCAGCCCGTGTATACGGCCGCTTCCGTCCACGTGCCGTCGGGATTGGTGACCAGGGCTACGGGGTAAGCCTGGTGGTTGAGCATGCGCGATACCGTCATCGGCGTTGTGGAGATGCCCGTGTGGCTCGTCGGCTGGTGCGAATAGCGGTACATGAAGTCGGTGGTGTTCTCCACGCGCAGCCACGGCTTTACGTTGACGATGCCTTTGGCTTTGACGTTGAACTGCTGGTATTTCTCGTCGCCGGCGTTGTAGATGCCGTCCTGCTCGAACATACGGCCCGAGACGTAGTACGATGCCACGTCACCGCCGCCTGTCACGCTGATGTTGTGCTGGTGTCCGGTCGTATAGTCCTTGTAGAATACGTCGTACCAGTTGGTGTTGCCGAAGTATTCGTAGACGTTGCGGTTGTTGACGCGCCATTTCTCATACGAGGGGTCGCTGTTGCGGCGTGCCAGTTCGTTGTACCAGGTGCGCGAGAATTTGAATACGTTGTTGATGTTCGAGGGATCCTTGCCGAATGCGTTGACGTAGGATTCCAGGAACGAGGTGGTATAATCGTAGCCGTTGGTGACCATCTCGGGTTTGGTGGCGCGCTTGTAGAAGGTAAAGGTGCCGTTGTAAGTCACCTTGGCGCTGCCTTTCTGAGGCTTTTTGGTGGTAAGGAGGATCACGCCGAAGGTGCCGCGGGCGCCGTATACGGCGGTCGAAGAGGCGTCCTTGAGCACCGTGATCGACTCGATGTCGTCCGGGTTCACGGTCGACATGTCGGTTTCGACGCCGTCGACCATCACCAGGGCCGAACCGCCTGAACCGATCGAGTTCTCCGCGCCGCGGATGCGCACCGTCGCGCCGCGGTTGGGCTTACCGTCGGAAAAGGTCATCGTAAGGCCGGGGATGGCGCCCTGCAACGAGCGCGAAATGCTCATCGACGAACCCATGCGCTCTTCGAGCCCCTTTGTCGAAAGGGTTTCGACGGCGCCAACGATGTCGCGGCGCTTCTGTACGCCGTAGCCGACGACGACGACCTCTTCGAGGCTGGTGTTGTCTTCGCTCATGGTGACGTCGATGGTGGATTGGTTGTTGACGTGGATTGTCTGGGGTTTGTAGCCCACATAGCTGAAATTCAGGCTTTCTGAATTGTCAGCATTGATCGTGTATGTACCGTTGGCATCGGTAGTCGTGCCTTTCGTGGTACCGGGGACGGTGACGGTGACACCTATGAGTGGATTTCCCGTGTCGTCTTTAACGATACCCGAGACGGCCTTCCCCCCCCCTTGTGCCGAGGCCGGGAGCGCAAATGTCACATATAAAAGAATAACCGTCAGGAGCCTGATGTACGAGCGTATTTTGCCCAGTACGTCAAGTCCGGTCAGCGTGTAACATTGTTTCATTTTACATCAGTTTAAGTTATCAATCGGTTCGTTGCCGGATCCCATACCTATTATTATATAAGGCCGGGTTTTTCCGGGGATTTCGGCTGGTTGCAAGTCATTCCCGATATAACTTCTGCTGGAGAGTGTGAAAAAAAGTAGTTAGGTTTTCGCGTGTGTCAGGTTTGTGTGTTTTAATTATTTAATAAATAAGGTTCTTCTAATTTTGCTTTCAAATATATGTTTTTATTTTCTTTCGTGCAACTATTTGGTTTAAAAACTTTGCAAAAAGAATAGTAAAAATTATGTAGGTTTGGGGTATTTTTATATTTATATATTGTAAATACCTTAAAATCAATTGTTGGTGTTTGTATTTTGTTAGTCTTGATTCGTGTTGTCTTATTATTGTCTTTTGTGTGGCAAAGCTCGTTTATTGATGTTTCATGCGTGTTAAAAACTATTTAAATAATCACTAAAGGAAACAATTTGTGTTGCAATAGTGTTTTTAAGGTGCGAAAATTTGCAAAAAAGAAAAAATGTGCTTATGTTTGTCCTGCAAGTTGTTCCGACATATCTCTTGAGAGTAAGGACGCGCCCCGAGGCGTATCCGCTTTGCTATTTTCGGTAATAGTTATTACTCTAATCAAAATGTTATGAAACTTATGAAAAATTGGATAAAGACGATGCTCTTCGTGTCGGCCCTCTGTCTGGCGGCTTGCTCCGACGATCCGGATGTGGCTCCGCTCAAACGGGATACCGATGCCGTCGAGCTGACGTACAATTCAGGCGCCACGACCCAGATCTCGGTACGCTATGCCGGTTCGTGGTCGGCGCGTGTCGAGTGTACGGACGGAAGCGGGGCTCCGGTGAACAACTGGTTCTCCATCTCTCCGGACAATGGTGTCGGTAACGGACGCGATTACCAGTGGGTGACCGTTACGGCCGAGCGTAATCCCGGCGACAAACGTACGGGATACATTTATCTGAAACCGGCCAACGGTGAGGAGATCAAGATCGAGGTCGCACAGGCCGACGGTCATTTCTCGGTGAACGACCCCGTGATTTCGGGGACGCTCAAGTCCAATACGGAATCCGCCGCAATGCTCGAAATCGCCTATGACAAGGCTTTCGGCGAAGAGATGGTGGAAATCGAAGCCACGCTCGACGGCCTTGCCGCCGAGGGGCTCGGCATCAGCAGCCCCTATCAGTCTGTGATCGAGCACGAAGGTAGCGGTACGATTTCGGTGCCTATCACCGGTGTGCCCGTGACGCTGGGTGAGGTGGTGTGCCATGTGACTTTCAAACTCGACGGGGTCGTGAAATTCCAGGGCGATGTTTCGGGGAACGTAAGTTCGTCGAACGAAGTGTTCGGCATGGGCTTCGACCTGTTCAAATGGGGCGGCGATTACCCGAACAACAAGAAGGGCCCCGGCCCGAACGGAAAGGACGGCGCCGGCAAGGAGTTCGATGGTACGGAGCCTGCGGAACCCGATGTGATTTCGGCGGGATCCGACGGTACGAGCGACGTTTTCAACACGATGGGCGAGACCTACCGCATCAACCGCGGCGTTGAAAAGTGGTCGGGCTTGCGTGTATATGAGCACCCGGGTTATGTGAAGCTGGGGGTTACGGCCAATGGCGGCTGGATCATGACGCCGGAGCTCGAAAGCCTTTCGGCGGCACCCGAGACCGTGTCGGTTTCGATCGACTTCCTGCGTTTCGATAACGAAACGGGTACCTACATCGTTTCTGCCGAGGGTGCCGGAGTCGTAACCAACGGCGAAGTGAACAATACCGTGCTCCCGGCACAGACTTCGGCTGCCGGCCGCAAATGGAAGACGCTGACCTTTACCGTTCAGGACGCTACCAACAAGACGCGCATCAAGATCGAGGCGCAGACCTATAACGAAAAGGGGTACCGTATCAATATCGACAATATCGTCGTTATGGCTGCCGACAAGACGGAGGTGACCGAGAAACTGCCGGCCCTCGAGCTTGAAAAGATTACCTATACGCCCGCCAAGACTTCCATCGCATTTGCGTGGGAAGGCGTGAAGGGGGCGACCTCCTATGAGGCTTCCGTGGCGCAGCAAACGCGTCCCGACTTCAGGAAAACCGTCGAGACAGAGGATTCGAACTGCGAGTTCGCCGATCTGGAACCCGGCCTTTATATCTTTACCGTCAGGGCGCTTTACGCCGGGAATGCGGAATTCAATTCCGACCCGACGCAGAAGGTCGTGGGGACTTTGGGCTTCGCGGCTGAAAAATTAGCGACGCCAACAGAATTGGCGGCTGCCGACGTGACCTCCTCGGGGGCCAAGATCAGCTGGGCCGAAGTGAACGGCGCCGCCAATTACCGGGTCGTGGTCAAAACGACGTTCGATGGGCAGGAGGTTGCCTCGACGATCGTCGGCGCCACCAGCTATACGGCTGCCGGGCTCAAGGCCGGTACGGATTATACGGTTTCGGTTCAGGCGCTTGTCGGCGACGGCTCCGTGGCGAATGAATTCGATTCGGACGTGGTGGCGGTTCAGTTCGTGACCACCGATCCCGTGCCTATGATTGCTCCCACTGCGCGGATTTACGCGAAGACACACGGCCTTGCCGTGCTGGAGTGGGAGCTGTCCGCCGCAGCGTTGGAGCAGCAGCCCGTAGGGTCGACCGATACCTATGATTTCCGGGTGAAGGATGCCGGCGGGAATGTGATCCGGTCGATCGAGAACTTCTCGAAATTCAATTTTACGAAGTATAAATATTACCGGCTCGTGTGGGGCGGGCTGACGCCCGGGGCGACCTATACACTGGAGCTCCGCCGCAAGTCGACGGCGAATAAGGAGGCGCTTCTCGATTCCGAGTGGGCTTCGGCTTCCGTTACGACCGACGCGGCTCCCGACAAGTCCGGATACCTCCTCTATAAGGACTTCGAGAATCTTCCCGGAGGCGGTCAGCCCTTCTATGGTGCCTACGGCTTCAGCCTGGGCAGCACGACCGATTTTTCCGATCCGGATAAGATATTGATTACGACGGGCGATGCGAACTCCATCTATTGCCAGGGCGTGAAGGATAATGACTCTTATTTCAGTGCATACCTGTCCGAGTGGGATCGTGCGGATTGGAAGGCCAACAGTTCCAATGTCGGGATCGCCGCCGGATATATGAAATTCGGTGGCGGCAAGAAGCCCGCATGGCTGACTTTGCCGAAACTGTCCTCGTTGTCCGGCGCTACGGAGATCGAGCTGGAATTCGATGCGTGCCCCTATTATGAGCCCAGTACGAAGGGGGATATGATGGCACCCTCGAACACCGACATTATGGAGTATTTCGGGGTGACGGTGACCGGAGCGACGATCGTGAGCGTAACGGGCGAGACCTCGGCCGATGCCGTTATCAGCGACGGCGGTGCCACGGTGACTTTACGTAACGTGCTTGTGGATAAAATGATCGAGGAGGGGCTGAAGGATACGTATCGCTATACGAATCACAAAGTGAAGATCACCGGTGTTACGGCCGATACGCGCATTAAAATCTATTCGGCTCTTGTTGGCAAAGAGGGTGAAAACTATCGTATGTGGCTGGATAATCTGAAGGTTAAGAAGGTTAATTAGTTTTGGTGGATATGGTGAACCGGGGGCTGCGGGTGTCTGCAGTCCCTGGTTTTTATCGACATTGGAGATTAAAAAGAAAATAAAAAGATAGTTATTTGTTGGTATTTTGTTTTCTTATATTGCATAATAAAGTAAAATATGTTAACTTTGAGGCATGAAAGGGAAAATTCTTGCGTCTTTATTTTGCTTTAGGATGGCTTATCCCCTTTTCCGGATGGTAATAAATTAATTTCGTACTATGAATAAAGTAGAAAGTGCCCTGTCGCGCACGACCGACACCAAGGCGTTGGTGATCGGAACCGATACCCTTCCGCAGGTTGCGGATATGTTCAGAAAACTGTTCCCGGATAAGCGGGCGCTTGTCGTGGCCGATGCCAATACATGGCGCGTGGCCGGCGATGACGTGCATAAGATACTGGCCGGAGCGGGTGTCGCGCAGGATGAACCATATGTCTTTACCGACCCGAAGCTCTATGCCGAATGGGCGTATGTCGGGGAGTTGGATACCGTGCTTGCCGAGACCGATGCCGTGCCCGTAGCCGTCGGTTCGGGGGTGATCAACGACCTGACGAAACTCTGTTCCAGCCATAACGGACGCCGTTACATGGTCGTGGGTACGGCCGCTTCGATGGACGGTTATACGGCCTACGGGGCTTCGATCACCAAGGACGGCAACAAGCAGACTTTCGATTGCCCGGCGCCGCTGGGGATGGTGCTCGACCCGAACATCGCCGCGGCTGCGCCTGCGAAGCTCTCCGCCTCGGGCTATGCCGATCTGATCGCCAAGATCCCGGCCGGTGCCGACTGGATGCTGGCCGACGCCGTGGGGTCGGAGTTGATGGACGACTTCGCATTCTCGGTGGTGCAGGACGGCCTGAAAGAGGCGCTCTGCGACCCGGCGGGCGTACACGCGGGGGATGTCGTCAACGTGGGACAGCTGGCCGAAGGGTTGCTGCTGAGTGGTTTTGCGATGCAGGCAACCCAGTCGAGCCGACCCGCGTCGGGAGCCGAACACCAGTTCAGCCACCTGTGGGACATGGAACACCTCAAATACAACGGGGCATCCGTTTCGCACGGGTTCAAGGTGGGCATAGGTACGCTTGCGTCGACGGCATTCCTCGAAATGCTGCTCGAAGCTCCGGTCGGGGAACTCGACGTCGAAAAGTGCGTCGCAGCCTGGAAATCATGGGAGGAGACCGAGGCGGACATTCGCCGGATCTTCGATAACGACCCCGAATTCGTGGCCCGCGGGTTGGTGGAGACCAAGGGTAAATACGTCGATAAGGAGGGGCTGCGCAGGCAGTTGCAGCGCCTGAAGAAAGCATGGCCCGAGCTGAGCGTGCGTATCCGCCGGCAGATCATCCCGTTCGGGGAAGTCCGCCGCCGCCTCGAGCTGGTCGGTGCGCCCTACGAACCCGAGCAGATCGGCGTCTCACGTGCCAGGTTCCGGGCAAGTTTCGAAAAAATACCTTACATGCGCAGTCGTTTCACGGTCATCGACGTCGCTTTCCGTTGCGGTTGGATGGAACAATGGCTCGATAAACTTTTCGGGAAAGGCGGAATTTGGGAAATAAAGTAGTATATTTGCAAACTGAAACTACTAAACTTTCATTCCGAAATGACTCCTGAACAAACCAAACGCTTCAAGTATTGGCAGACGCGTACCATCATCGCCACGATGGTGGGCTATGCGCTCTTTTACTTCGTGCGTAAAAACTTCTCGCTGGCGATGCCCGGCCTGGAGGCCGACCTGGGGATCTCGAAAACCAGCCTGGGTATTTTCCTGACCCTGAACGGTGTGGTCTACGGGCTTTCGCGTTTCGTGAACGGTATCCTGGCCGACCGCATGAACGCCCGCTGGTACATGGCCATCGGGCTTGCGCTCTGTGCGCTGGCCAACTTCGCCTTCGGATTCGGCGAGGATGTCTCCTACTGGATCACGGGGCAGCACGACGGTTCGCAGTTCACCAATACGATGATCCTCTTCATGGGGATCATGTGGGTGATAAACGGCATGTTGCAGGGGACGGGATTCCCTCCCTGTGCGCGTCTGCTGACCCACTGGATTCCGCCAACGGAGCTGGCGACCAAGATGTCTGTGTGGAATACCTCGCATTCGATCGGTGCGGGCCTCGTGGTGATCCTCTGCGGTTACATCATGGGTACCGTGGGCATGAACATGACGGCCGACCCCGACGCCGTGGCGACGATCGCCGCCAATCTGGGCGTTGCGCCCGACGATGCTGCCGGGATGGAGCGCGTCATGGCTTCGGCGACGCATGTTGGGGCCTGGAAATGGTGTTTCTGGGTGCCTTCGGCCATCGCATTCGCCGGGGCGATCGGATTGGTCGTCTTCCTGCGCGATACGCCCTCTTCGGTCGGGCTTCCCGAACTGGAAGGCACCGAGGTGAAGGAGGTGAAAAAGGAGACGAAGAGTGCCGAGCACCGCGCTTTCCTGATGAAGCATGTGTTCAGGAACCCGCTGATCTGGATCCTGGGCTTCGCCAATTTCTTCGTATATATCGTCCGTTTCTCGGTGCTCGACTGGGGGCCTTCGCTGCTGAGCCAGTCGAAGGGTGTCAGCATGTCGCATGCCGGGTGGCTCGTGGCGATGTTCGAAATCGCCGGTATCGTCGGCATGTTGTTCGCCGGCTGGGCTACGGACAAATGGCTCAGGGGCCGTGCGCACCGTACCTGCGTGTTCTGTATGGCCGGCGCTGCGCTGTTCGTGTTCCTGTTCTGGCAGCTGCCCACCGATGCTCCCGTGTGGTTGCTTTTCCTCACGCTGTGTGCCGCCGGGTTCTGCATCTACGGCCCGCAGGCGCTGATCGGCATCGCAGCCGCGAACCAGGCCACGAAAAAGGCCGCTGCGACGGCCAACGGGCTTACCGGCCTGTTCGGTTATGCCAGCACGGTCGTTTCGGGCGTGGGGCTGGGCTTCGTGGCGCAGCATTACGGTTGGAACTGGGCTTATGTCGGTATTATCGGCGTAGCCATCGTCGGTATGCTGGTCTTCCTGATGATGTGGGGGGCGCGTGCCGACGGTTACGATGCCGAACCGGAACGGAATTAAACAGTATGTTCCTATTTTAGATGATGATACGGGTCTTGCGATCCGGGAGTGTCCGAACCGGAGCGCGGTTTCGGACACTTTTTTTGATAAAAGCGAAAAAATAACTATATTTGCTCCAATAACTGCTAAAAAGACAGAGAGATATGCTGAGCATTGCCGAACGACACAAATATATCCTCGACAAACTGAACAAATATGGTTTCGTGCGCATCACCGACGTGGCGAACGAGCTGGGGGTTACGAAGGTAACGATCCGCAAGGATGTGAAAATCCTGGAGAGCAAAGGACTGCTTTACAAGGTACACGGCAGCGCCCGTCCCGCCAATCCCCATGTCGCCGACCTCGACGTGCATGTCAAGGACAATATCAACCGCGATGCCAAGCGCCTCATCGCGCAGCGCGCCGTGGAGTTGTTGGATGATAACGATTCGATCATCATCGCATCGGGGTCTACGATCTATTCTTTCGCCGAGGAGATCAAGATGCGCCAGTGGCACCATCTGAACATCGTCACGCCGTTCCTGCGGCTGGGCGTGCTGCTCAACGAGGCGGAGAATGTCAATGTCGTGCAGCTGGGCGGTACGGTGCACAAGAAGTCGCTTTCGGTGCTGGGCGAGGAGGCCTCGCGGTCGCTGGACGACTGCATCTGCTCGAAACTCTTTTTCGGGGTGGACGGCATCGACCTCGAACACGGCATCACCACCTCGACGCTCGACGAGGCGAAACTCACGCGCAAGATGATGAAGGCCTCGTCGCAGAATATCGTGCTGGCCGACTCGTCGAAATTCGGGCAGCGCGGCTTCGGACGCATCTGTGCGTTGGAGGATATCGACGTGATCATCACGGACGACGGGATTCCTGAACAGATGGTCACCATCGTCGAAGAGGCGGGCGTCGACCTGATTATCGTCAGATAACGCTACCCGGGGAGGGAAGCTTATTCCGGATTACAGAGCCGTTACGGGGCGGTTGGCGTTTCCGGCGGCGGGGATCGGTGTGGATTATTTGTTGAAAATTTTCCGGCTAAATTTTGCATGCCCGGCAAAAAAGCCCTACCTTTGTGCACAATTATAGTGATCCCGAGAACCTATGAATTGTAAACCCAGCATATTGTCGGCGCAGGCTTCCTGGCAGCAAGACTATTGGTCGGGCGACGTATTTCCTCCGGTTTTCGGCGATTTTGTTTTATTAGGGTAACTGTTTCAGTTGCCCTATTTTTTTACGCTTACGCAGATGAAAACACTTTATACCAATGCCGTAGTTTATGACGGCGGTCGTTTTGCGGCCGGGGAGTTTGCCGTCGACGGGGGGTGTGTCGTGCCCGCCGGGGGCGTTGCCGACCGGGTCGTAGACCTCGGAGGGCGCCACGTGGTGCCGGGGCTTGTCGACGTGCATGTCCACTTGCGCGAACCGGGGTTTTCGCAGAAGGAGACCATTGCGACGGGTACGGCGGCCGCGGCCCGCGGAGGCTATACGACGGTATGTTCGATGCCGAACCTGAACCCTGCGCCCGACACTCCGCAGACGCTCCGTGCGCAGACCGACATCATCCGCCGCGATGCCGTCGTGCGCGTAGTTCCCTACGGCTGCATCACGATGGGGCAGCGCGGCTGCGGCCGGCTGGTCGATTTTGCGGCGCTGGCGCCCGAGGTCGTCGGCTTTTCGGACGATGGACGCGGCGTGCAGTCGGACGGCCTGATGGAAGAGGCGATGCGCCGCGCTGCACAGGTGGGGAAGCCGGTCGT
>ERZ780053.661-NODE-661-length-12047-cov-11.2797_pt1 | contig 12047 bp, 7 predicted proteins | sample MGYA00511088_ERZ780053 | MGnify/ENA primary metagenome ERZ780053 (study PRJEB29588, sample SAMEA2150866) | human gut metagenome | biome: human gut; feature: human-associated habitat; material: faeces | place: Denmark | collected 2008/2010 ...
GTTACGAAAGAAACCCATCAGGGGTGTCTTTCGTTTTCAATCACCGCATTTTCAGAACTTTTATGAAAGTTTTGAAAATGCTTTTCAGCTTGTCAAAAAGGATTTTTGACAAGCTGAGGCGGCGCCCGCAGGCGCCGCCTTGCTTTTTTATCGCGTCACGAGGCAGCTGCTTCGCTTACCACGCTGCCGGAGCTGTCCAGCACCACCCGGACGGTGCCGCCGTGCAGCTGGTCCTCCGGGATAAACACCCGGCCGCACTCCTGGCCGCCCGCCTTAAAGATGGCCCAGATCCCCTGGAATCCAGGCTGATCCGCAACTCCTGTCAGGGCTTCCAGGTTGGTAATCGTCATGCTGTACTGCTTTCCGTATACCAGGGGCGTTATATCGTCCACCTTTCTGTGCGGCTCGGTGAAGCCACCACTGAAAAAGTAACGTTTTCCATCCTCGTCTGTGGCCAGCCGGAAGTTCACCTCCGGCAAATCCCCCTGATACTCCGATTTCAGCACCAGGTCAAACGAGCCGTCAAAAAGCGCAGGCTCCGGATCGGGCTCGGGAGACGGATCCGACTGGACCTGCGCCTGCTTCCCGCATCCTGCCAGCAGTGCCAGCAGGGTCAGAACTGCCAGGCACACCGTCCAAACACGTTTTGCTTTCATTGCTCCTTCCTCCTTTCCGTCTCTATTAGGGCTTCGTGGTCTCCTGCCATATCAAAACCGATATATCGGCTGTCGGATACTATTATATCAAATAAAACAACTTTGTCAATAGGAATAATCATATTTTCGTTTCTTATTTATTCAAATTATATAAATATGCATGACGCAGCGTTTCTTTTACAAAAGCTTTACTTGACGCGGGCCGGCGGGCCTGGTATAATACTTTCAATTGATACCACCGTGAGGGAGTAATTCCACCCCGGCTTCGGGGTTAGGCAGCTTCGTCAGAACGGCGCGCCCGCGCCCGGACTGCTTTGAAAGAATGAGACTCATGCATAGGCTTTGGCCTGTGCATGAGTTTTTTTATTTCCCCAGGTGGGCAGAATCATTAAGAGGAGTGATCGTATGCACAAGGAATATGCCCAGACCGCCGATCAGGTTCTGTCGGACCTGCAAAGCGGCCCGGAGGGCCTGTCCGCCGCTCAGGCGGAGGGCCGTCTGGCGGAATACGGCCCCAACCGCCTGCGGGAGGCCCCCAAGGCCACCCTGCTCCAGCGGTTTCTGCAGCAGCTGCGGGACCCCATGCTGCTGATCCTGATGGCCGCCGCCGCCGTATCCGCCGTCACCAACTACCTGTCCCATGAGCCCTTCACCGAGGTGCTCATCATCCTGGCGGTGGTGCTGCTGAACGCCGTCCTGGGCGTTATCCAGGAGAGCAAGGCGGAGGCCGCCATCGAGGCCCTGCAAACCATGACCGCCGCCACCAGCAAGGTCCTCCGGGACGGCGCCGTGGCGGAGCTGGAGAGCAGCAGCCTGGTGCCCGGCGATGTGGTGCTGCTGGAGGCCGGAGATGCCGTCCCCGCCGACGGGCGGCTGCTGGCCTGCGCCTCCCTGCAAATTGAGGAGGCCGCCCTCACCGGCGAAAGCGTCCCCTCCGCCAAGTCCACGGATCCCCTTACCGGCGACGTGCCCCTGGGGGATCGCCGGAACATGGCCTACATGGGCTCCACCGTTTCCTATGGCCGGGGCCGCATGGTGGTCACCGCCACCGGAATGGACACGGAGATGGGCAAGATCGCCGGTGTCCTGGCCCGGACGGAGCAGGAGGAGACGCCGCTGCAAAAGAAGCTGACCCAGCTGGGCAAGACGCTGTCCTGGCTGGTGCTGGGCATCTGCGTGTTCATTTTCGTGTTTGACCTGCTGGTGGCCGGGGACTTCTCCCTGTCCGGCATCCTGAAGACCTTCATGGTGGCGGTGTCCCTGGCGGTGGCCGCCATTCCCGAGGGCCTGGCCACGGTGGTAACGGTGGTGCTGAGCATCGGCGTCACCCGCATGAGCCGGCGCAATGCCGTGATCCGCCGCCTGACGGCGGTGGAGACGCTGGGCTGCACCCAGGTGATCTGTTCCGACAAGACCGGCACCCTGACCCAGAACAAAATGACCGTGGTGGACCACACCGGCGACGCCGGGCAGCTGGCTGCCGCCATGGCTCTGTGCAGCGACGCGGTGCAGAACCCCGACGGCACGGTCCGGGGCGAGCCCACCGAGGCCGCCCTGGTATCCTTCGCCGCCCAATGCGGCCTGCCCAAGCCCCGCCTGGAGCAGGACAGCCCCCGCATTGCCGAGGCCCCCTTCGACTCCGGCCGCAAGATGATGTCCACCCTGCACAGCACCCCCGACGGGGTGGTGCAGTATACCAAGGGCGCGCCGGATCAGGTGCTGGCCCGCTGCACCCACTATTGGGAGGGCGGACAGGCCCTGCCTATGACGGAGGAGCGCCGCCAGGCCATCCTGGCCGACAACCACCGCATGGCGGCCCAGGCCCTGCGGGTGCTGGCAGCCGCCAGCCGTCCCTCGCCCCGCGGGCTGCCGGAGGACGTCTCTCCCCGGAGCCTGGAGCAGGACCTGTGCTTCATCGGCCTGGCGGGCATGATGGACCCGGTGCGGCCCGAGGTAAAGGACGCCATCGCCCAGTGCCGCCGGGCAGGCATCCGCCCGGTGATGATCACCGGCGACCACAAGGACACGGCCGTGGCCATCGCCCGCCAGCTGGGCATTCTTACGGACCCCGCCCAGGCCCTTACCGGCGCGGACCTGGACGCCCTCAGCGATGAGGAGCTGACCCAGACCGTGGACCGCTACAGTGTCTATGCCCGGGTCCAGCCGGAGCACAAGGTCCGCATCGTCACCGCCTGGCGCCGCCGGGGCGCTGTTACCGCCATGACCGGCGACGGCGTCAACGACGCCCCGTCCATCAAATCCGCCGATATCGGCGTGGGCATGGGCATCACCGGCACCGACGTCACCAAGAACGTGGCGGACATGGTCCTCTCCGACGACAACTTTGCCACCATCGTGGGAGCCGTGGCCGAGGGCCGCCGCATTTACGACAACATCCGCAAGGCCATCGCCTTCCTGCTGGCCAGCAACATGAGCGAGGTGCTGGGGGTGTTCACCGCCGCCCTGCTGGGCTTCACCCTGCTGAATCCCGTGCATCTGCTGTTCATCAACCTGATCACCGACTGCTTCCCGGCCCTGGCCCTGGGCCTGGAGCGCCCGGAGCCGGACATTATGGACCGCCCGCCCCGCTCTGCCAAGGACGGCGTGTTTTCCGGCGGCCTGGGCTTCGACATCGCCTATCAGGGAGTGCTCATCACCGTTATCACCCTGATCTCCTATCTCATCGGCCACTGTATGGAGGTGGGCTATTTTGAAATGCCCCGGGGCGTCTCCCCGGACGGCATGACCATGGCCTTTTTGACCATGAGCATGTGCGAGATTTTCCACAGCTTCAACATGCGGTCCCAGCGCCGCAGCGTGTTCACCCTCCGGGGCCACAACCGGGTCCTCTGGGCCGCTATGCTGGGCTCCCTGGTCCTGACCACCGTGGTGCTGGAGGTGCCGCCCATTGCTGCCGCCTTCGGCTTTACTCCCGTGGGCTGGGCGGAATACGGCATTGCCCTGGCCCTGGCCGTGCTGGTGATTCCCGTGGTGGAGCTGGTGAAGTTCATCCAGCGCCGCCGCGCCCGATAAACAGACAGAACAGACCCCGGCGCACCGCGCCGGGGCCTGTTTGCCTGTTTCATTTATTTCTGCCGTTCCAGGCAGGTCTGATAGGTGTCCCACAGGTCGTCGTTCATCTCGAACACCGTGCGCCCCAGGCGCACGCCCTTGGCCGTCCGGCTGTGCAGGCACACGGCGCACAGCTCGTCCTCCTGGCTGCACCGGCCATAGGCCAGCAGCGTCCTGGGGTCCTTCCGGGCCCACTGGCCCAGCGTTACTGTCTCGCCGCAATAGGGGCATGCCGCCTCCGTCAGCGCCGGGTCCGCCTGCGCCTCCGCCAGAGACGCGTATTCACGCCCCTGCACCAGCCCGGCCCTCCGGTCCTGGGGATAGCCCACATAGCGCAGGCGGTACTCATCCATGCACCCGTCCAGGTCCATCTTTCCGCAGATCTGCACGGTGTTTCGTGCATCGTTCAGGGCATCGTGGGCCCGGTCCGGCGTCAGGTGCAGCAGCTCCATAGCCCGTTCCAGGGAGCATTGTCGGTCGTCCCGCATGATCTCGTGGCCGAAGATCCGCTGCAAATCGTAGCAGCACGGCATCTCCGCATCCATTCCGTGCATCAGCAGGTTGTCCATCAGCACCGGAATGTCGTCCGGTCCCCAGGTACACAGGCAGCAATCCTCGCCGCACCACTGGGTAAAATCTGCATAGGCCCGGGGAAATTCCGGAGCGTTTTCCAGGTCCTGGGCGCGTATCTTTGTCAGACGCACCACATCCCCGTTCATGTGCGGGTAAAACCGGGGACGGATAAACGTCTTGAAGCTGCCGGTTTCCCGGAACTGCTCATCCAGCCGCAGGGCCCCGATTTCGATGATCTCCGAGTCGAAGAAAAACGGCTCCCGGATGGTGCTGTCCCGGTCCAGAGGCTGGTTCCACTCCAGGTCCAGGACGATATACGAAAATTCAGCCATTTCTGGCAGCTTCAATGGCCTTGCCCTTGCGCTCAGCCTCCTGGTACTGCTCATCAGCCTGGTGGATGGCATCTGCCACCAACTGGTCCGCCACGGACTTCAGGTCCATCTCCAGCACCCGGTCGATGACCTGCTGCTGCTTCTCCTCCGCCACGCCGTAGATGGTCATGCTGCAGGACAGGAACCGGCGCAGCTTCTGCTCCATGGTGAAATTCCGGTCGCACTTCCGGGCCATAAAGCTGCGCACCATACCGGAGGTAGCCAGCTCCAGCTCATAAAAATCCTGCCGGGTATACTGGGGATGCGCCGCGCCGAACAGCTCCACCAGCTTATCCGTTGCCATCTGATGGATGTAGTTGGCCGTGGCTGCATAGGAATAGGAGGAGACATACAGCTCCCGCAGGGCCTCGGACTTCTCGGCGATATACATCTGGATCGACGGCTCCACGGCGTAAAACATTTCAGGCTCATAGCCCTCGCCCAGCAGCCGAGCGGTAATGGCAAACTGCTTTTCATACATCCACTTGGTCAGCTTCAGCAGCAGTGCCTCCTTGTTGGCAAATACCGCAAAAAATGCAGATGACGACATACCGGCTGCCTGCGCTATGGCTACGGTAGTCGTCTGCTCATACCCGTTTTCCAAAAACAGTTTGATGGCCGCATAGATCATCCGGCTTTCCCGCTCGGCGATCTTGGGCTGTGCTCCTCTCGGCATAGTGTCCTCCTTCATGTCGGTTGGTGTTTGTTTCCGTCCTGCTATTGTATATTATTTATGCGCATATACTGTATTGAGGTTAGGGCTGCTCCCTACTCAGTTAGTATTTTAACACACTTCTTTCTGTTTTTCAATGGACGACATAGAATTTTTATAAATTCTTTTTTTATAACATATTGTGCGATTTTATCTTGATGCAGCCATATATTGTGGCATGTATGCCATCCGCCTGTCCTTCGCACGTGCACAGCCCGTTCAATTATGTCTGCTTATCGAAAAATAAAGCAGCACCCACCGATTCCAATGGATGGAATCGGTGGGTGTATATACATGTGACTATGCAGCCACTTTCCAGTTATTTACTTGATGATCTCGCCGGCGGCCTCCTTGGCCCGGATCTCCTTCATGGCGTCCTTGTGGCTCAGGTTCACGCGGCCCTTCTCGTCGATCTCGGTGACCTTGACCCACATCATGTCGCCCACCTTGCAGGCGTCCTCCACCTTCTCGATGCGCTTGTCGGCCAGCTTGGAGATGTGAACCAGGCCGTCCTTGCCGGGAGCCAGCTCCACGAAGGCGCCGAAGGTCATCAGGCGCACCACGCGGCCATAGTACAGCTGGCCCACCTCGGGCACGAACACGATGTCGTCAATGCACTTCTTGGCGATAGCGCAGCTGTCGGCGTCGGGGGAGGCAATGTGGATGGTGCCGTCGTCGTCGATGTCGATCTTGGCGCCGGACTCGGCCACGATCTTCTGGATGACGCTGCCGCCCTTGCCGATGACCTCCCGGATCTTGTCGGGGTCGATGTGCAGGGTGATCATCTTGGGGGCGTACTTGCTGACCTCGGGCCGGGGCTCGGCGATACAGGGCAGCATGATCTGGTCCAGGATCTGGCACCGGGCGTCGTAGGTGATGTCCAGAGCATTCTTGATGATCTCCATGGTCAGGCCGTCGTTCTTCAGGTCCATCTGGATGGCGGTGATGCCCTTCTTGGTGCCGGCCACCTTAAAGTCCATCTCGCCGTGGAAGTCCTCCACGCCCTGAATGTCGATGAAGGTGGTGAAGGAGCCGTCGTCGTCCTGGATCAGGCCGCAGGAGATGCCGGCCACCGGGGCGGAAATGGGCACGCCGGCGTCCATCAGGGCCAGGGTGCTGCCGCAGATGGAGCCCTGGGACGTGGAGCCGTTGGAGGACACCACCTCAGACACCACGCGGATGGCATAGGGGAACTCCTCCACCGGGGGGATCACCGGCAGCAGGGCTCGCTCTGCCAGAGCACCGTGGCCGATCTCCCGGCGGCCGGGGCTGCGGGCAGGCTTGGCCTCGCCCACGGAGTAGCCGGGGAAGTTATAGTGGTGCATATACCGCTTCTCGGTTTCCTCCCAGATGGTGTCCAGCTTCTGGTTGGCGGACAGGGTATCCAGGGTGGCCACGCTCAGCACCTGGGTCTGACCCCGGGTAAACAGGCCGGAGCCGTGGACCCGGGGCAGCACGCCCACCTCGGCGGCCAGGGGCCGGATCTCGTTTCTCTGGCGGCCATCCACCCGGTGGCCCTCCAGCAGCCAGGCCTTGACGATCTTCTTCTGGAACTTATAGGTGATCTCCTCCAGGTACTTATCCATCTCGGGATAGTCCTCCAGGAACAGCTGGTGCCACTTTTCGATGAGCTGGTTCCAGCGGGCCTCCCGGACGTTCTTATCGTCGGTATCCATGGCGGCCTTGGCCTCGTCCATGGTGGCGTTCACGATCTTCTCAAACAGTTCATCGTCAAAGTCGGCGTGGGGATAGTCAAACTTGGGCTTGCCGATCTCGGAGACCATCTGGTTGATCAGGGCCACCTGCTTCTGATTTTCCTCATGGGCCATGCGGATGGCCTCGAACATCACGTCGTTGGGCACCTGGTTGGCGCCGGCCTCGATCATGACCACCTTCTTGCCGGTGGACACAACGGTCACGTCCAGATCGCTGACCTTGCGCTGCTCGCTGGTGGGATTGAACACCAGCTTCCCGTCCACCAGGCCCACCTTCAGAGCGCCCACGGGGCCGTTCCAGGGAATGTCGGAGATGGCCAGGGCGGCGGAGGTGCCGATGAGGCCGCAGATCTCGGGGGAGCAGTCGTGGTCCACGCTCATGACGGTGCACATAACGGACACGTCGTTGCGGAAGTCGTGAGGGAACAGGGGGCGGATGGGGCGATCGATGACGCGGGAGGTCAGAACGCCCTTCTCGCCGGGGCGGCCCTCCCGGCGGTTGAAGCTGCCGGGGATGCGGCCCACAGCGTATAGCTTTTCCTCGAAGTCCACGCTCAGGGGGAAGAAGTCGATGCCGTCCCGGGGACGGGCGGCGGCGGTGACGCAGCACAGCACACTGGTCTCGCCATAGGTGACCATGACGGCGGCGTTGGCCAGCTCCGCCAGCTTTCCGACCTCCAGGGTCAGGGGGCGGCCCGCCAGGTCCATGGTGTACTTGTGGTAGTGGGGGAACTGCCGGTGGGTAATGATGGTAGACATGGTTTGGCTCCTTTTCATTTGAATTTTTCCGCATGGGAGCCGGGGCCGTTTAGCACTTGAAAAAGTGCCGGAAAACACCCGGATTCCGGCATTTTTTCAACTGCTAAAGGCTTTGATCGGCTCCGCACACGGGCAGGGCTGGTGTGAAAGAAGGGTGGTGCGCACGGGGCACACCACCCTGTCTTCAGCTTACTTACGCAGACCCAGCTTGGCAATCAGGGCACGATAACGCTCGATGTCCTTCTTGGCCAGATAGTCCAGCAGACGACGGCGCTTACCGATCATCATCTGCATGCCGCGGCGGCTGTGAAAGTCATGGGGATGAACCTTCAGGTGCGCGGTGAGCTGGTTGATGCGCTCGGTAAGGATGGCGACCTGGACCTCGGGGGAACCGGTGTCGGTCTCGTGGGTGCGGTTGGCCTCGATGATGGAGGTCTTCTGATCTTTCAGCATCATAGTTGTGTTTCCACCTTTCTTTTTTGTGCGCCCACATCCTGAGTGCCGGGACAGGCAGAGCATCCGCGGGACTAAGGCAAGGGGCATGGCACGCACAGCAGCGTACTCTGATACGATATCACAAACGGGGACGTTTGTAAAGAAAAACTTTCCGTTTACCGGGCACGCTTTTTCCGCAGAACCCAGGCACTGCCGGTCAGGGCCAGCAGCATCAGGCCCATGTACAGCAGCACGCCGCTGTCGCCGGTCTTGACGCCGGGATTTGCCGGCTATTCCGGCTTTTCGGGCTGGCCGGGATTCTCCGGCTGTTCAGGCCGGTAATCCGGGTCCGCCGCGCCGCAGACGGTGCACTTGCCGTCCTTATAGTCGTGGCCGGTGGCGGGCATCGTCTCGGTGGACAGCACCGCGCCGCAGTCATCGCAGGTGACGGTGACAGAGCCGTCCTGCGTGCAGGTGGCAGGGGTCTCGGTGCGGGTGGTGTGATCGTGATCGCAGGTGACCTCCACAGCAATAAGGGCGTAGTCGCCGGTGTTCAGCAGCGCCCGCACCATGCCGGTGCCGGTGTGCAGCGCGGTGACATGCCCGCTGGCATCCACAGAGAGGATGCTCTCATCCAGGCTGGCATAGTTCACAGGGTTCAGCTCCGGAATCACCACGCCGGACTCGTCCAGCAGGGTCAGGTACTGCGTGAGGTCCGCGCCCTGGCCCAGCTTCAGCTGAATGGTATCCTGGGTGGCCTGAATGCCGTCGTACCACTTGGGCACCACAGTGACGAAGCACTGGACGGTATCCTGGGTGGTGCTGGTGGCGGTGGCGGTGGTGACGCCGGGAGCCTTGGCAGTGACCAGGCCGCTGTCGTCCACGGAGGCCACGTCTGCATTGCTGCTGGTCCAGGTAAGAGCGGTATCGGTATCGGTGTCGAAGGCCACCAGCTGCTGCTGTTCACCGGTGAACAGGAAGGCGGTGGTATCGGACAGGGACAGGGTGGTGCCCTCAAAGGTGTCGGGCAGCTGCACCAGATAGGCGGCGTAGTTGTAGCCCCAGTCGGTCAGCTGGACATGCAGGAGCTTGCCGGCGTAGTCGGTGACATCCACGGACACGGCGTCGGAGGTGACATCGGGCATATCCGCCAGGCCCACGTTCTTGTGCAGGAGCTTCTCGGAACTGGTGCTGATGGTGCCGTCGTCATTGGCCACGAAGATCTCGGTATCCAGATACAGATGCTCGTCGGAGACCTGCATCCCCAGGGTGGTGCGGCCGTCGGCGCCAGTGCTCAGGGCCACGCAGCCCTGGTCCAGCTGGGGAGCCTGGGTATCGATGTACACAGGGAAGGTCAGGGTATCCCGGACATTGCGGCTCTCGTGATCGGTGACGGGATCGGCGGTGATGGTGTAGTAGTACTGGCCGTCAGGCAGGGCGCTGCCCTGGTTGTCCGTGCCGTACCAGGCGTCAGGAGCCATATCCTGATACATGGTGGCGGGAATGGGGCCGCCCTGAGAGGACACATAGATGGTCTTGGGGACGTTGGTAACGGCGTCGCTCCAGACCTCCTGGCCGTCGGCGTTGGTGACGGTGAAGTGCAGGGCGGAGGCGTTGCGCATCTGGCTGACGCTGACAAGTTCCACGCCGTCCATATAGGTATCGCCGTTGGGGGAGACGGTGATATGCTCGGCCTTCAGGGAGGTTTTCTCTGCCCCGTCCATGGTCACGGACAGATTGGCGCCCAGACGATAGGCAAAGCTGCTGGTGAAGTATGCGCCCAGCTCGGTAGCGAGCTGGCTGTAAGGCACGGTATCCTCATTGAGCATAGTGGCGTAGTCCAGCATACCGGGGGCGGACCAGTCGCCGTAGTAGGCCAGGAAGGGGATGGACAGATCTGCGCCGCCGTCCTTGGCGGTGAGCACCACGAAACCCTCCACATAGATGCCGTTTTCATAGGCGGCGTCCAGCTTGGCCTTCTGGCTCTGGGAGAGGGAGACGCTGACCTTCACATCGCCGGTGGCCCCGGCAGCCAGCGTCACGGTCTTGTCGCCGGAAACGGTGACATCCAGCGCCTCGTCGTGGCTGCTCATGTAGGTCTTGCCGTCCTGCTCCAGCACGGCGGGGGACATGGCGATGACGGACACGTCATACCGGGCGGCGTCCTTGCCCATATTCCGGGCGTGGAAGGTCAGGTCGTAGCTGCCGTTCCTGGCAACATCGTCCCCCAGATTCAGCACGGGCTTGGTGTCGCCGTACTGGCCGGCATCGGTGTAGAGCACCACAGCGATCTTGCCGGTGACGTCGATGCCCTCATAGTCGGAATCGGCGCCGTAACCGGGAACCATGACATAGTCATAGGGGGCGGCCAGATCGTCAGATACGTCACCGTATATCTTCAGGAGAGAAACGTAGGCGTCCAGGCCCAGGAAGGAGGTCTGGCTGTCGGTGTAGGTGATCTTCTCGTCGCCCAGCAGCACGTAGTTGGCGTAGACCTCCTGACCCTCCACGCTGGCGATGGACAGGTTGGCGGGGTACACGGAGGGGGCGGCCACCACGCTGTTGTCGGGGTCCCCGGTGAGGGGAGCGTCGGTACCGTAGCTGTTCATATAGCTGGAGGAGGTCTCGTTGCCGGCGGCAGTGATGACCATAATGCCGGCGTCATCCAGCTTGTTGTACACGTCGTTGATGAGGGCGTCCTCGTCCACGGTGAAGCCGCCGTAGGAGCCCAGGCTCAGGTTCACGGCGTCCACACCCAGACGGTAGGCATCCTCCAGAGCCGCCAGAATGGTGGTCGTGGCGGCGCCCGCGCCGCTGTCGTCAAAGACCTTCATGGGGATGACCTGAGCGTCGGGAGCCACACCGGAGAAGGTGACGGCGCCCTCGCCGTCCACGGCATAGCCGGCGGCGATGCCCGCCACATGGGTGCCGTGCTCCAGATTTTCTGCATCCCACTTGCTGCCGGGGGCCACCTGAGCGTCCTTTCCGGCATAGTCAAAGGCGAAGGGGATCTTGGCGCTGAGATACACATCGTCGGCGGTGACGCCGGGCATCAGGACCTCGGCATTGAGGTCGGCGGCCTGCAGGACGCCGCTGATGTAGTCCTTGGTGAACTTAGCGTCCGCCGGGGCGTTGGCAAAGGCGGGGTGGGCAGTGTCCAGACCGGTGTCCAGCACGGCGATGGTCATGCCCTTACCGGTAAAGTGACTGCTGGCCAGGGCTACCTGCAGAGCCTGGGTATCAGCCTGCTGGGTGGTGGGCAGCGCGTAGGACCCGGCCACAAAGGCACAGGTGACACCCTTGGTGTTCCGGATGGCTTCCAGATTCTTCCGGGCTGTGCGGACAGAGAAGCCGTTGAACAGGGCGGTATAGGAATAGCCGTATTCCACCTGCTCCTGGCGCAGGGTGCGGGTCAGGCGGGACTGCACCGCGGCCTGGCGGGACAGCAGACGGTTCTGCACCCGGGCCACCGCCTTGGCAGAGGCGGCGCGGCGGACAGCGGCGCGGCGGGGCCGCACGTTTCGGTTCTGACGGACCGGCCGGCGGCATACACTGTTCCGAAAGGGGGAATGTGCTATGACCAATCGACCGCAGACCGGGCGGCGGTATCGGACGGCGGCCCCGGCCCGGGGCAAGCGGGAGCAGCCCGCCTCCCGGCGGGGGGACCGCCATCTGCGGCAGCTGGCCGTCAGCGGAGTGGTGCTGCTGGCGGTGGTGCTGGTGAAAATCAGCGCTCCGGCGGCTATGGACAAGT
>ERZ780053.671-NODE-671-length-11904-cov-2.89999_pt1 | contig 11904 bp, 7 predicted proteins | sample MGYA00511088_ERZ780053 | MGnify/ENA primary metagenome ERZ780053 (study PRJEB29588, sample SAMEA2150866) | human gut metagenome | biome: human gut; feature: human-associated habitat; material: faeces | place: Denmark | collected 2008/2010 ...
GACGGGATTCGTGACGCTCGGTTCCGATAATCGCCAAACCTCCGGCTTCACGCACGGCCGGCGAGAGCTTGATATCGGTTCCACGACCGGCCATGTTGGTAGCGATCGTGACCGTACCTGTTTGTCCGGCTTGTGCCACGATCTCGGCCTCGCGTTGGTGCAACTTGGCGTTCAATACATTGTGTTTAATCTTACGCAAAGTCAACATACGGCTCAACAATTCCGATATTTCGACCGAAGTCGTACCTACCAATACAGGACGACCTGCTTCTACCATTTTCACGATTTCTTCGATGACGGCGTTGTATTTCGCCCGTTTGGTTTTATATACCCGGTCGTTCATATCGATACGAGCTACCGGCTTATTGGTAGGAATCGTCACGACATCGAGCTTATAAATATCCCAGAACTCCCCGGCTTCGGTCTCGGCAGTACCGGTCATACCGGCCAACTTGTGATACATACGGAAATAGTTCTGCAATGTAATCGTCGCAAAAGTCTGCGTAGCAGCCTCTACCTTAACGTGCTCTTTCGCCTCGATAGCTTGGTGCAAACCATCGGAGTAGCGGCGGCCTTCCATGATACGCCCCGTTTGCTCATCGACGATTTTCACTTTATTGTCGATTACCACATATTGGTCGTTTAATTCGAAAAGGGTATATGCCTTTAACAGCTGATTCACCGTATGAACCCGTTCGGCCTTGATCGCGTAATCTTGCAAGATTCCGTCTTTTTTGGCTTGTTTTTCTTCGGGAGAAAGTCCTTGATTTTCAAGGTCGGAAAGCAGCTCGCTGATATTCGGCAATACGAAGAAATTAGGATCGTCCGATTTCCCGGTCATCACATCGAGACCTTTGTCGGTCATATCGATACCGTTATTCTTTTCATCGATTACAAAATAGAGGTCGTCCGTAATCTCAGGCATACGACGGTTGTTATCTGCCATATAGATAGCCTCGGTTTCGAGCAACAAAGGTTTAATACCCGGTTCGCTCAAATATTTGATAAGCGCCCCGTTCTTAGGTAATCCTTTGAAACAACGATACAACAGTACGGCTCCTTCCTCACGAATCTTTTTATCATCAGAAGCTATCTTAATCTTGGCTTCGGCCAACAACTTCGTAACCAAGTTTCGCTGCATCTTCACCAATTCTTCCACTTTGGGCTGGAACTGCTCGAACATCTGGTCATCGCCTTTGGGGGTAGGACCGGATATAATCAACGGCGTACGTGCATCATCAATCAACACAGAGTCGACCTCATCGACAATCGCATAGTTGTGCATGCGCTGTACCAAGTCGAGCGGAGAGCTGGCCATATTGTCACGCAAGTAGTCGAAACCGAATTCGTTGTTCGTACCGAATGTAATATCGGCGTTATATGCATTACGACGGGCTTCGGAGTTCGGCTCGTGCTTGTCGATACAATCCACCGACAAACCGTGGAACATATAAAGAGGCCCCATCCACTCGGAGTCACGTTTCGAAAGGTAGTCGTTCACGGTTACCACATGTACGCCATTGCCCGACAAAGCATTCAAGAATACAGGGAGCGTAGCGACCAGAGTCTTACCCTCACCGGTAGCCATCTCGGCGATTTTACCCTTATGCAACACGACACCGGCCCCCCCCCGCCGATCAGCTGCACATCGTAGTGTACCATGTCCCAAACGACCTCGTTACCACCGGCCATCCAGTGATTGGCATAAATAGCTTTGTCGCCTTCGATATGTATAAAATCATGGTCTACCGCCAAGCTCCGGTCAAAATCATTTGCCGTAACCTCGACAGTTTCATTTTGGCTGAATCGACGCGCCGTCTCTTTCATCACGGCGAAAACTTCGGGAAGCGATTCGTCGAGAACATCTTCTATTTTTTTCAATATCTCTTTCTCGATTTTATCGATTTCTTCCCATGTAGACTCGCGTTTATCGTAATCGAGCGTTTCTACATGCTCTTTCAGTTCGGCGATACGTTTACGGTCATCGGCCACCGAATCCTGAATATGTTGTTTCACCACATCGATACGGTGACGCAACTCATCGTTCGACAATTTTTCAAGTTCGGGCGAAATAGCCTTTATTTTCTGAATGTAAGGCTCTATTTCTTTTAAATCGCGCTGCGACTTATTACCGAACAGCTTTTTTAATAAATCATTAAATCCCATATAAAGTATTTGTTTTATTCGTTAAAAATTACCTATAAGGCAAAGGTATAACATACCCTGCAAAAATAGTGCAAATTTTGCTAACTCCGCAAAAAGGAATGAATTAGTATTGTATTTCGGGAAGCGGAGCATCGGCCGAACCATTCGGCGAACGAATCCGCAAAAGGCGAGAAACGGTAGGAGCGATGGCCGTCGCACGCACCGGAGAAGTGATACGTACCGGCTTCACATCGTGTGCCAAAATAAAACACGGTGCAGGAACAGCATTGACACGAACATATTCGCGGGTATCGTTCGCATCCTCATAGACGACCTCCCAACCGGGACACAAATCCAGCACGAGATCACCCGACAGTTTGGGATAATAGCCGTTTCGCATGGCGGCGACACGATCGGTTCCATTACTCAGCAACAGACGTTGCGATGTATAAACGTCTTGTACCCCCGTCATCTGAATCAGAAACGAAGCTGCCCGATTACGCATTTCATCGGCATCGATATCACGCTCCTTAATCAGTTTCCGGTTCAAGAAAATCTGTCGATTCTGGTAACCTATCACCCAATCTCCTTGGCCGTAAAGAGCCATCAGATAAACATTCAGCAATGAGACTGCACGCCGGGGATAAAATTCTCCCGAAGGTATATTATAAATGGGCGACTCTTTCGCCTCCCCCTTGAAATATCCCGTAGAGGTCAAAAAAACGACCGTGTTGGCAAGACCCACTTTCTTGTCTATTTCATCGAGCAGACGGGCTATATCCCTATCCAGTCGCACATAAGTATCCTGCAACTCCAAGCCGTAGTCCTGTATGGTCTTGTTCAGATACACGCCGGCCGTATAACCGACATTCAGCATATCGAGGACACCACGGCGTCCCAAAAGTCCTTTATCCAAGAACTCCACGGCAACATCGGTAATCTCCTGATTAACCAAAGCCGTCGTCTTAAACTGCACGAACTTATCACGGCCGTCTCGGGCAAAAGTTCGTTTAAAAGAAAAATCATTCGTCAGATACGGTATGGCCGTATAACGGTCGGGCGTATAAACCGGAGTCCAAGAAAGCGTATCGATACGAGCCGATAAAGAACGCACATAATTGAATTGTTCGACATAAGCGGGAACATCACGATAATAAGTGGTCGTCGCCCACTTGCCATTCCTATCGTTAATCCAGAAAGCGCAATTAGCCGCATGTCCCGCACTGATAATAGACTGCTGTGCATCGGGCGCTACCGCATACACGCGTCCCAATCCTCCGCTCACGATTTTTACCTCGTCGCTGAGCGTCGAAGTACGAATACGTTCAGGTGAAAAAGTTTCATCGGTATAATTCCCTATCTTGGACGGGTCGTTCAGAATAAACTCTTCCCGCAGAAATGCCGTATTGAAAAAACGCTCCGACGGAATGCCATGAAAAAACGGAGTTGTTCCCGTATACAGAGTAGCCGTTGCCGAAGCCTTATCGATATTCGGGAAATCGAAAACCAAATTTTCACAGACAACTCCCTCTCGCATCAACCGTTTAAAACCCTTTTCCCCGAAAAGGTGTTGCAAGGCTTCCAAATAATCGGTACGCAGTTGATCGACCGTAATACCCACCACCAAACGAGGACTGTTGTCGGCAGACTGCACCAACGGTACGACCAGCAGAGAAAAGAGAATTGTCGCTAATACTTTATTTTTCATCTTTGTTTTTCTCCGTTTTTTTCAAACGAACGGATACCGCCAAATAGGTAAACGAACGAATTACCAATACCAACACTAACGGAAAAAATGCGGCATTAAACTGTTGTGGAATCCAGTGCCAAAGGGCCACAAATAACAACAACCCTGCAAAGTTAGCAAAATGATAGTATCTAACGATACTTTTAAGAGATTTAAACCAAATAAAAAGAGCCATCAACAGCCAAAAGGGATGCAACCAAAACGCTGAATAGTTGGGATAAGTCGCCGGGTGAACAGAAACGAACATAAGGAAAAACACGACTAAGCCGCTCAATCCGTAAATCGAAAACAAGACTGTATCGAATACCCGGGAATACCTTTTTCGGGAAATATCATATACCGACACAGCCGCGACAAAGAAGAAAAACAACCATGCGACGAAAAGGGGCGTCAAATAAAATGGTGTTTCGGGAGGACACGCCGGAACCTCAGGATCGTACAGCACCTCCGTTCGGCTCACCAACGGGACAGCCGCCGAGTCGGGACTCATTTGAACGACCGCCTCGGAAAAAGCTTTCTCTAATATTTCGGGACCGAACATTTGTTCCCGATAAGTCATCGGCCTATCCAAACCGCTTCCCAATGCCAAGTCGATACCGAAAATCAACCACGGGCAAATACCCGCATATCGGTCTATCTCCTCGCGAAAAGTAGGCAAAGACTCCCCCGGCTCTTTATATCGCACCTTGTTATCCAATACCATCTCTACCATATTACGAGGACGGGTAGCACAATTATCGAACAGGAAATTATACCGGTAAACCCGGTTCTGAGGCATGGCATTAACCAACAGAGCCTCGAATAAGGCTCTGCTTTGTATGGGTGTCAAGTTCAACACCTGTTCATCGACCTTCGATTCCCGAAACTGATAATTTAATAAGAAATCGGGAAAATCGTTTATTCCTAAACAATAATCGGTTTCACCTTTCGTAAACCGCCAGATAAAGCCGGGAACATCGAAATTAAACATGCCATAATTGAAAACATAATCGAAACCTCCGGGTCTCTGCTGTTTCACCCGCAGCGCCGTATGACCGAACAATTCATACACCTCCGTTCCGGGTCCGCAAGTCAATAAACTCACTTGTAAAGTATCGGGCAAGATTCCCGGTTTTGATTCCTGCGCTTGTATTTTCTCGTTGGAAAACAAGGCCACAAGAATAAAACCCAGAATTATACATAGTTTCTTCTTCATAAACACTCCACATTATTGCAGCAAAATCGGCGTAAAAGTACAACTTTCCATCTAATTACCTCGGTATGTAACTCTTTTATTTTCTTTGACTTTGATAAATTTCACATTTTTATTTCCACACTCTACCGAATAATTTTTTATCTTTGTTCGAAACACAAAACAGAGTATTATGAAAATCAAAGGTTTACTATTATCTCTATTCGTAACAAGCAGCTTACTCTCGATTGCACAAGACATAAAACTCCCCTCCCCGCAAAAACAGGGCGGAGAACCTCTCTTGCAGGTTCTCTCCAAACGCGCCTCGACACGCGACTTCGATACACAAAAGAATATAGACTCACAAACCCTTTCCAACCTATTGTGGGCGGCATGGGGATACAACCGAGAAGATAAGCGTACGGCGCCTTCGGCCATGAATCGTCAAGAAATTTCACTATATATCGTCACGGCACAAGGGGTCTATCTCTATGATGCCAAACAGAATAAACTGGCGGAAATCGCCAAAGGAGATTTCCGGGAAAACGCAGGCATGCAACCGTTCGTACACACTGCGCCTCTCAACATTATTTTTACTGCCGATTTGGAAAAAGCGCCGGGTAACGACATGATGTTCGTCGATTGCGGATTCATCTCCCAGAACATTTATCTCTATTGTGCCTCGGTCGGTTTGGGTACAGTCGTTCGCGGCTCGTTCAACGGCGATGAATTGGCAAAAATATTAAAGCTGAACGAAAAACAAAAAGTAGTATTGACCCAGACTGTCGGCTATCCGGCTAAATGATTTCTCCGGAAAAACCTTACATCATGCGACGGTTCTCATTTCTCTTTTTTACGATCGTTATATTCCTGTCTTTTTTATCTGGTTGCAAAGGCAAACAGGTCGAATCTGATTACCCGGAAAGTTCTCTTATAGATACATTCGAAGTAAAACAACAACCCCAACCGCGCACAACCGGCTGGAAAAAGAGTCCTGTACGATATTCCAGTTTCCGCAAACTATTCAACGACTTGAACGACAAACATCTTGCTGTTGCCAAAAAGAACGGGATAGAGCCATTGGAATCGCTCGATGATGCCCGGAATTTGGGATTCTGGAAACTTGCTAAAATAGACAGTTGTGAATACTACACCGTCGATAAACTGACTCATTCGATCCCATATCTGACTCCCAAAACCAAATGGTTGCTCATGAAGATAGGCAAAAACTTCCAAGACTCGTTAACGAACCGAGGTTCGGGAGGAAGACAAATTATTCTCACCAGCGCATTGCGTTCCGATGAATCGATAAAGTCGTTACGCCGGCGAAATACAAACGCCAGCGAAAACTCGGCACACCGTTACGGCACGACTTTCGACATAGCCTACAATCGATACAACGTAACCGACTCGACCTATTTCGTACCCTCCGACCGACTACGAATTTTACTCGGCGAGGTTCTGTACGATTTACGCAAAGAACACAAATGCTACATCAAATACGAAATACGCCAAGGCTGTTTCCACATTACGGCGAGATAAATCAAACGACAACCGTACAATCGACCGGCCTTTCGTGAAAAATTATTATCTTTGTCACAACGAAGATACGATGCGGTTCGGCATAGCCAAATCGGAAACAAGATTTTCGTTTGTCTCTGCACTCACCTTTCCGTATCTTTGAGGCGTTTAACAATAATCGACCGATGAAACGATATTTATATGCCCTGCGCTATCTGATTTCGATACATGTGTTGGGACTCATTCTCTTTACGGCATTCCGTCTGATCCTCTTCCTACAAGGGTACGAATATCTCATGGACGAAGAAATTTCGGTATTCACCCGTCTCGAAGCATTCGTCCGGGGATTGTGGCTCGACAATGTCGTAGCCTGTTATATATCGATTCTGCCGCTCGTTATCGTCTCGCTCTGTTCCCTGATAGGATATTTCGGTAAAAACCTGTACCGGGGAATCCATATCTTTTTCTCGGTCTTTTACGTCGTGGCGTTCGCCATATCGGCTGCCGATATACCTTATTTCGCTTACTTCTTCAAACACATCAACGCTTCCATTTTCAACTGGTTCGGCTACACCGGAACGACATTGGGACTTATGTTCGGTGAGTTCTCCTATATCGTCGCATTCGTCTTGTTTCTGTGTCTCTCTTTCCTTTTCGTCTTTCTCTCCCGAATATTATTACATCGGACTTGTCGCGATATACAAAGAGTATCTGCCGAAAAATTTCATTGGAAACCCGAGCTGCTTACACTCCTTTGCTCGACTCTTCTAATAGGAGTATGTTTATTCGGCATACGCGGACGCATGGGATACAACCCTATCAAAGTAAGTGCAGCCTATTATTGCAATAATACATTTTTGAACCAATTGGGTATAAGCCCCTCGTTCAATTTATTGCGCAGTTCGTTAGAGGCTTCCAAATCGGAAAATCGGGAAATCGATTTGATGGACGAGAAAGAGGCGATCTCTACGGTTCGCAGAGAACTGAATATCACGGACTCGCTTCCCGACATATCGCCCATTGCCCGAAAAATAGAAAATCCGGGACAACCCAGCAGCAAAAACGTAGTCCTCGTTTTCATGGAATCGATGTCGGCCGAATTACTGGGGCACTTCGGTAATCCCGAGCACCTCACCCCGTTTCTCGATTCAATAGCCGTCCGGTCGCTTTGCTTCAATCGATTTTTCTCGGCGGGAACTCATACCAACCATGCCATACACTCCGTCTTGTATTCCTATCCGGCTCTGATGAAACGGAATTCCATGAAAGGAGCCGTTATTCCTTTCTTCGCCGGACTACCCACCATTTTACAAGATAACGGATACCGTACGCTTTTTTTCATGACTCATGAGTCGCAGTATGATAACATGAACGGCTATCTGCGAACCAATGGTTTCGACCGCATCTTTGCACAAGAGGACTATCCGAAAGACAAAGTAGTCAACAGTTTCGGTGTCCAAGACGATTTCCTATACCAATACGCCCTGCCCATTCTCACAGAAACTGCCGACGAGGGGCAACCCTTTTTCGCTGTATTGTTAAGCATCAGCAACCACCCGCCGTATGTTATTCCCAAAGATTTCAAGACACACAGTAGTACCGACGAACATCGAATCGTCGAATTCGCCGATCATGCTTTAAAGGAATTTATCGATGAAGCGAAACAACAGGAATGGTTCGACAACACGATATTTGTCTTCGTCGGTGACCACGGGAAAATCGTGGGTACTCCCCGCAGCGATATGCCGCTCAGTTTCAACCATGTGCCACTTTTCATTTATTCGCCTTCATTTATCGAACCCCGACAGATAGAAGACCTCGGCGGACAAGTGGATATAGCTCCCACCGTATTGGGTTTGCTGAACATAGACTATACCGACAACGGATTCGGAGTAAACCTCCTGCAAGAAAAACGTAAAGCGGCATTCTTTACCTCCGACGATGCTATCGGATGCGTGAACGATTCACTGTTCTATATCTATAAACCCAAAGAAAACCAAGAGTGGTTGCTCTCGCAAGAAAGAGCTATCGAAAAGGGGGGGCAATATCGACAATCCTGCCGTCTGCCAAGAACTGCGGGAATATGCCTTCTCCATGCTTCAAACCGCACAATACCTCATGAGCAACAACCTCACAGGGAAATATATAGGTTATCAACCCCGTTAAACAACCGACTGTTATGAATAAGATATTTTATACATTCGTTCTTTCGGCGCTCGTACTCCTTTCGGTACAATGTAACCCGAAATCCCAAGAAAGCGACGAACAACTCGAAAACGATTCTATCATCGAGTATGCCGAACTACTCTCTATTACCTGTCATGACGACTACACCGATGTAAAAATAAGCAACCCGTGGGACAGCGCCCGGTTGCTGCACCGATATATCCTCGTTCCCAAGACACAAAACGTTCCATCGAATCTACCGCAAGGAACCGTCGTAAGGACTCCGTTGTCCAATACATTAGTCTATGCCTCGGTACATTGCAGCCTGTTGGAGCAATTAGACGCATTATCGCAAATAGGAGGAGTCTGCGACCTCTCCTATATCAAAACGCCCGCTTTGCTCTCTCGTGCGGAAAACGGAAAACTGACCGATGCCGGAAATTCCATGTCGCCCGACATCGAACGAGTAATGTCGTTGAATCCGGATGCCATCTTATTATCTCCTTTCGAAAACGCCGGATACGGACGTATCGGGAAAATGGGAATACCCATTATAGAATGCGCCGATTATTTGGAAACTTCACCTCTGGGCCGGGCAGAATGGATAAAATTCTTCGGTCTGTTATACGGTAAAGAGGTCGAAGCCGATTCCATTTTTACGGAAGTCGAAAAAAACTATACCGAATTGAGAGATAAAATAGGTGTACTTTCTTCTGCTCCCGTTGTCATCAGCGAATTAAAAAGCGGTTCGGCATGGTATATGCCCGGCGGAAAAAGCTATATGGCCCGTTTTTTCAAGGATGCCGGAGCCGCTTACCCGTGGAGCGACAATACAGAAACAGGGTCTATTCCGCTCTCTTTCGAAACGGTATTCAACCGAGCAGGAGAAGCCGACATTTGGCTTATTAAATCGTTCCACGTGTCGGAGCTTTCCTATCGGACTCTGCAAAAGGAATATGCACCCTATGCAAGGTTCAAAGCCTTCCGGGAGAAAAAGATATACGGTTGTGACTCGTCCCGATGCAACTACTACGAAGAGACTCCGTTTCGTCCCGACCTGTTGTTACAGGAACTCGCTGCATTGTTCCACCCCGGCCTGTTCCCCGACTATCGATTCCGCTACTATCAACCGTTATCCGAATGAACGACAAACCGAACAAGCAACATGAACAACGGCTAATAGTCGTTCTCGTCCTGTTACTTTTGGCATTATGTGCCGCCAATTTATGGTTCGGGTCGGTACAAATACCGGCTTCGGCCGTATGGGATATCCTGTGCGGGAAAGAACCTGAAAAGGAGGTCTGGAAATTCATCGTGCTGGAATCCCGATTACCGCAAATGGCGGCGGCACTCCTGTCGGGAGCCGCATTGGCAATTGCCGGGCTGCTTCTTCAAACGGCATTCAACAACCCGCTCGCCGGACCTTCGATATTAGGAATCGATACGGGAGCCAGTTTAGGAGTGGCTTTGGTCATGTTATTTTGGGGAGGGACACTCGGCGTGTCCGAGGCAACCACCCTCACCGGATTCACCGCCATCATTGCCGGAGCTTTTCTCGGTTCAGTCACTGTATTAGGTACGATACTCTTTTTCTCGACCATTGTCAAGAACAACATCATGCTCCTCATTGTCGGTATAATGGTAGGCTATATTACTTCGTCGGTTATCTCTCTACTCAACTATTTCGCAACAGCCGAAGGGGTACACTCCTATACGATTTGGGGTATGGGAAATTTCAGCGGAGTCACCGGCGAGCAGCTGCCCTATTTCGCACTTTTCGTATCTGTCGGACTTATCATCGCAATACTTCTGATAAAACCACTCAATGCCTTGCTGCTCGGTGACCGTTATGCTGCCAATCTGGGAGTAAACATTAAACTCACCCGCAATCTGCTGCTCATCGTCACCGGTCTGCTCACGGCATCGACCACGGCATTCTGCGGCCCCATTTCGTTTATCGGTCTTGCCGTTCCTCATATCGCCCGACTGTTATTGGGGACATCGAACCACAATACCCTGTTGCCGATGGCCTTGCTGTGTGGAGCCGTAACCGCATTGCTGTGCAATCTCATCTGTATCCTTCCGGGAGAATCGGGCATCCTGCCCATCAATGCCATCACTCCGGTCTTAGGTGCGCCGGTGATTATTTATGTCATCATCAACCAACGAAAAATCCAATATTTCAACTGATGGAGGAACAGACAAACATATTATCGGCACAGCAGCTCTGCATCGGATATAAAACGGGGCACGGACACGTCAAGCAAGTTCACGGCGATCTGTCGTTCTCCCTACGCAAGGGCGAGCTCACCTGCCTGTTAGGCGCAAACGGTTCGGGCAAATCGACTCTGCTACGCACCTTATCAGCGTCCCAACCTTCGTTATCGGGAAAAATCCTGTTGAACGGAAACGAGTTGTCTGTCATGTCAGAGCGGGAAATTTCCCGCCAAATCGGGGTTGTACTGACCGACAAGACACAAACCGGAGGATTGACCGTATATGAGCTGGTCGCCCTCGGGCGGCAACCGCATACGGGATTTTTCGGGAAACTCGACCGACAGGATCGGCAAGTAGTGGACGAAGCTATCGAAGCCGTGGGCATCTCACACAAAGCGCACTCCTATATGGCGCAACTCTCCGATGGAGAAAAGCAGAAAGCTATGATCGCAAAAGTATTAGCGCAAGAGTGCCCTCTGGTTATACTAGACGAACCAACCGCTTTCCTCGACGTGGTGAGCCGCATAGAAATCATGACTCTGTTACACCACATCGCCACGGCCCAAAACAAAGCGATACTACTGTCGACTCACGACATAGAACAAGCGCTGGTGCTCGCCGATTGCCTATGGCTTTTACGGAAGGGGCACGGAATGCGTAGCGGAATAACCGAGGACCTCATTTTGAACGGAGAACTCGATACCTTGTTCGACCGTAAGGAAATTTGTTTCGACCGGGCGCATGGCAGTTACTACCCTTCGGTTCAATGGGAAAAAGAAATTGTCGTAGATGCGACGGACGAAACGCTTCTCCATTGGACAGTCAATGCTCTGAATCGTAACAATTACGGTTGCCGCATATCACCTTGCGAAGCCGATGCATCGCTTCCCCGCCTCACCGTCGAAAGAAACGATTCGCTGTCGTTACCCACCGCAAC
>ERZ780053.674-NODE-674-length-11883-cov-2.28847_pt1 | contig 11883 bp, 6 predicted proteins | sample MGYA00511088_ERZ780053 | MGnify/ENA primary metagenome ERZ780053 (study PRJEB29588, sample SAMEA2150866) | human gut metagenome | biome: human gut; feature: human-associated habitat; material: faeces | place: Denmark | collected 2008/2010 ...
CGATGCCGGTGCGGAACTTCCATCGGGCTATTGTGGTGATATGTCGTCTACTGTCCCTGCCGATAAAACGTTTACTTCGAAGCAACGTGCCGTTTACGAAATTCAGAATGCTATGCATCTGGAATCTGTAAAGGCTCTCCGTCCGGGTATTCCTTATATGGAAGTGTACGACTTATCTGCCCGCGTAATGGTAGAAGGTTTGAAAGGACTGGGTCTGATGAAAGGAAATGCGGATGATGCAGTGCGCGAAGGTGCTCATGCATTGTTCTATCCCCACGGTCTGGGACACATGATGGGACTGGATGTGCATGATATGGAAAATCTGGGCGAAGTGTGGGTAGGCTATAACGGTCAACCCAAGAGTACACAGTTCGGACGTAAGTCTCAACGTCTTGCCATTCCTTTGGAACCGGGCTTTGTACATACCGTTGAACCGGGTATCTACTTCATTCCCGAATTGATTGACATGTGGAAAGAAGGTAAGAAATTCACTGACTTTATCAATTATGACAAATTGGAAGAATATCGTGACTTCGGTGGTATTCGCAATGAAGAAGATTATCTTATTACAGAAACCGGTGCCCGCCGCTTAGGCAAGAAGATACCATTGACTCCGGAAGAAGTGGAAGCTTTGCGATAGTATCAATTTAAGAATGAGTCTAATGAAAAAACTACTATTCTTATTGTGTCTTTTGTCTTGGAGTGCATTGAATGCACAGAAGACGATTAATCGCCCTCCGTTTATAGCAAAGGCAACGGAAACCATTGAGATAGCTGCCGTTCATTTATCGGATACAGCTACAGTGATTGATGTGGATGCAAAATTTACTCCAAAGTACTGGATACGTATTGCCCCTGCTACTTGTCTGGTGGCAGATAATGGTGAACGTTATCAGGTGCGGCAGGGAGTAGGTATTGAGTTGGGACAGGAATTTTGGATGCCAGAATCCGGAAAGGCCACTTTCTCTTTGATATTTCCACCTTTGCCACCATCTGTAAAATCATTCGATTTTGTGGAAGGGGAAGGTGAGAGAGATTTTAATCTTTTCGGTATCAGCCTGACTGGAAAGTTGCCTAAGCTCCAATTGCCTAAAGGTCTAGAGAAGGCAGGAAAAATGACTGCTGTAGCTTTGCCGACTCCTGAAATCAAAGAGGGAACAGCTATCATTAGTGGTCGTATTTTGGATTATAAGCCTTCATTCCGGATGAAAGCTGAATTACATTCTGCTGATTTCTTATCTCCCTATGGACAAAAGAATACAGAGTTAGAGTTGGATGAAGTGGGAAATTTCCATACGGAAATATCAGTCTCACACCCTTCTGTCGCCTATTTAAGTGTGGGTGGATCTGTTGTTTCTTTTTTGTTGTCTCCGGGTGGAGAAACCAAGGTTACCGTAAATCTTCGTGAAATGACGCGTGCTTCCAGTCGTTTACAGAAAGACACGAAGGCTGAAGGGAAGAAGGTTTATTTTGAAGGACTGAATGCAGGATTGAATACGGAAATGAATTCCGGACTGGAAATTCCTCTTTGTTCTGTTGAGTTGAAAGACTTATATGACATGACTCCGGATCAGTATAAAGCATATTGCATGCGGAAATATGAAGAAGCGGACAATGTGATCCGTGCCAATAAGAAAATAAGTGCAGCTTATGCGGAATTGTTGACGGTGCTGAATAAAGATGCATTGTATGGACTGTTATGTGGATATGATTATCAGCTATTGCAGGCTTATGCTCAGCAAAAAGGACTGTCGTTGCGTGATGCCGGTAAGGAGTATCTCTCAAAAAAAACGTCAGATGGCTATTTTGACTTTTTAAGTAAACTGGATTACATCAATTCACCCAAGTCTGTGTATTGCTTCAATTATTCCGGTATGGTAAGAAATACTGCATACATCCATTTGCCGTCTGTTAAGACCGTCGGTATTTTTGATTACCTGCTTGACTCATCCAAGGTAAGTCCGGAGGATAAGGAAGCAATGAAGAAATACCGTGATAATCTTTCGTCGCAGGATGCTTCTATAATGAGGGTGCTGAGAGATAAGTATGACAACCTCTTTCAGGAGTGTGGCAAAGTGGCTTTGGAAGCTAATCAGAAGGCGGTTGGAGAGCTAATAGGAGGTAAAGGTATCTATCATGATGTGCAGACAGCAATGCAATGTGCTTCAAAACTGGAAGATTTTATGCCTTTGTCTGAAGACGATTTTGCTACATTACGCACGATTGAGAATCCCTATTTCCTGAACCAATTGACTGCAATGAATACGGAGCTGCTTCAGAAGATAGAAGAAAATAAGAAGAAGCGCAGTTTTATGGTTCGTACTCTGCCCGAAGATGTGAAGGACGATGCCCTTTTTGAAGCCATTGTCGATCCGTTCAAGGGTAAAGTAGTGCTTGTTGATTTCTGGGCCACCTGGTGCGGACCTTGTAAGATGGCTATGAAGATGATGAAACCCATGAAGGAGGAACTGATAGATAAAGATATCGTGTATGTCTTTATTGCCGGTGAAAATTCTCCGGAGACAACATGGAACAATATGATACCCGATATTCATGGTGAGCATTACCGGTTGACCAATGCTCAGTGGGCAGCTATTTGTGATAAATTCGAAGTCCGTGGCGTACCTACTTATCTGGTGCTCGACCGTGCAGGGAAACAAACGTACCGGTCAGTAGGTTTTCCGGGAACGGATACGGTGAAAGGTGAGTTATTGAAAGCATTAAATTCTTCCGCTGATTGATCATATACTAACGTCAGTTCTAAAAGATTTCAAGTTGCCCGTCATTGATAAGGTTGACATCAATGGCGGGTATACTTGTCAGGGAGTTTCTCATATTGTTTTTGATCTTGGTGATGAATGGTATACCGAATTTCTGAAATTCACTTTGCCTGTGTTCCTCACGTTCAACCAAGTAAAGGAGGAAGAAGTGAACATTACGAGGGCTTACTTACAGATTAAGGTCAATCACTACCCCTCCTATGTTAGAATAGTGTCTTTATCATAATTGTGTTTTTTATGCGATGATTCCCTGATATTCAATTTGGCATCCAGTACAATTTTTTTATTGAGCAATCTATTTGTACGAATCTTGTCCAGCATGCAGCTTGCTGCAATCTCTCCGATTTCGACACGCGGCTGTTCTATAGACGTCAAATAAGGTTCGACGACAGTGGCCATATCCGATTCTGAAAAGCCGACAAAAGCGACATCATACGGTATCCTCAATCCGTGCCGTTTCAAGGCTTTCATCGCTCCGATAGCAACAGGATCGTTAAATGCAAATATAGCATCCGGTTTTTCACCGTTTCCGGACAATATATCTTCCATAGTCTGTTCTCCATCACGAATAAAAATACCGGAATGAATGATGGTAGAGTCTGAAATAGGGAGATTGGCATCCTGCATGGCCTCTATATATCCGTTCATACGATCTTTCGTTATATCCAATTTTTCTGGACCCGCAAAATGAAATATTTTCCGGTATCCCTCACCTATAAGATGAGCCACTGCCGAATAGGCCATTTTCTTATCGTCAATAATAATTTTTGTAGTATCAATGTTGGAAGGCACCCTGTTGAAAAACACAAGTGGAATCCCATTATCCTGTAGGCTTTGATACATATCAGAGTTGACGAAACTGTCAGATGTCGTGGATATTATTATACCGTCTACCATGTGTTGTTCTAAAAGACTCAGATTGGTACGCTCTGTTTCAGCGGATTCGTTGGATTGAGTAATGAGGATCTGATAGCCCTCGTGCATTAGTATTTTTTGTATTCCGGATATAATCATAGGAAAAAAAGATGTGACCAATTCAGGCACAACGATTCCGATAGTATAACTTTTCTTTGTGACCAACCCTTTTGCCTGCGTGTTCGGATGATAGTTCAGTTCTGCAGCAGTCTTGATAACCAGCTCCTTGGTTTCTTTCTTTATTTCCCAACTGTCCGATAAAGCTCTGGAAACTGTGGAGGTGGATAACCCGAGTTTTTTTGCTATGTCTTTTATTGTAATTGGCTTTTCCATAACATGAATGATTGTAGGTTTGTCTGCAAACTTACAACTTTTTAGACATTCTGCAAAATCCAAACGTTCCCGGGAACGTTTCCGTTGATTTTTGAGGCATTATGCTATTAAAATTGATTGTACTTATATAAATTTGCTTGCGTTAAAAGCTATTATAATAGCCCAGATCGAAACATTTCTCAATATATTAATTCTAATCATTTTTATAATGCCAAAGTATGTTAACATTAAATCGTATTCAATCAAGATCAGGAAAACAAATTGTTTTTTTTCTGATGTGCCTGCTGGTTTCATTTGCAGGCATCATGCCAGTCCGATCACAGGAAAAAACTAAGATGGTTACCGTTGAAGGAACTGTCGTTGATGAAACCGAAACTCCTGTCATAGGAGCTAACGTCTATATCAAAGGCAGTACCAAAGGTGTATCCACAAATGTAGATGGAAATTTCATTTTTACAGGAGTACCTGTCGGACAGACTGTCACTGTCTCTTTCATTGGTTACAAAGATTATCAGGTGCGGGTTACAAAAGGGGGAGAGAAATTGAGAATCTCTCTTGAACCTGATGCGAAAATGCTCGAGGAAGTGGTGGTGGGTTCACTCGTGGGGTCCGGTAGCAAGAAAGGATCTTACCGGTTCCGTTGTTTCTGTCAACGTTGAGGATATGAAGGCGCTTCAGGCAGTGACGTTTGAAAATGCTATTGCCGGCAAGGTCGCCGGTGTACAGGTCAATGTCGGGGATGGACAGCCTGGAGGTCTTCCGGACATTCTGATTAGGGGTAGCAATTCTGTAACCCAGAGCAATGCTCCTCTTTATGTGGTAGACGGTATTCCACTAGAGTCTCCCGATAACTCGTCAATTCCTACTCAGAATATTAAAAGTATCGAGATACTTAAAGATGCATCGGCGACAGCCATATATGGTGCACGCGGTGCTAATGGTGTGATTGTTATTACTACCGATTCCGGTTCAAAGGGCGCTCCGAAAATTAATTTCGAGTACCGTTATAGCTTGTCGAAAGACTATAATAGGTATGAAATGATGTCACCTTATGAATTTGTCAGACTTCAGAATGAACTTGATGCGGCTTATGGCTCTATGTATCTCGATGGTAGGGATCCTCATCCGGATGGAACTCCATGGACACTCGATGACTATAAGAATGTGAGACCTATTGACTGGCAAGATGAGATCAGTCAGCTAGGACAGATGCACGAATACAGCGTAAGCGCATCTGGCGGTACTGAGAAGACCACATATATGGCTTCATTCAATTATGCCAATCAGAAGGGTATCATTCTCAATACCGGTATGAAGAACTATGTTGGCAGCATGAACATCACCCAGAAGATAGGCAATCGTATGCAGCTTGTCATGAGAGCGAATTATGCGGAGAAGGAAAGAACTGGTATGCAAGTTAACTATGGACAGGGATCTTCTGCTTATATGTATAAAGTGTGGTCATACAGACCTATTTCCACAAACGGTGTGGACTTGACCCATGAACTTGAAGATCCTGAAAGGCCGGAAAGTGGAGTGCCGATGTTCAACCCATTGCTCCAGACGCAAAATACTGATCAGAAATATATCACAAGACAGTTGAGAACCAGTGCCATGTTCAATTGGAATATTCTCAAATGTCTGAAATTTACTACTTCGATTTCTTATACGAGTACTGAATCCCAGACTGATATATTCAATAATTCCAAGACAGAAGCCGGAAGTACACTTCCAGGAAGAAATGACGGAATTAACGGTTCGAGAAGAGTAACAAGAACTAACAATGTCTTGAATGAGAACACTTTGAACTTCAACAAAAAGTTCGATAATATTCATGACCTTGCCGTAACTGTCGGTTGTACTCAGCAGAAAAATGTTTCGGATATCTTCGAAGCAAAAGCTACACAGATTCCTATTACATCAGAATGGAGAGGAATAGAGGCACTTGATGAAGGGCTGTCTCAGAAAATCATGTCCAAGAAGTTGACAGAATGGGCAATACAATCTTTTATTTTTAGGTCAAATTACAACTATGACAGAAAATACTATCTGACGTTTACGATGCGTGCGGACGGTTCTTCAAAATTTGCACGTGACAATAGGTGGGGCAAGTTCTATTCAGGAGCCGTTCGGTGGAGATTCTCAGATGAGAATTTTGTCAAGAACAATATCGGATCATGGTTTAGCGAAGGGTCGCTTAACTTGAGCTATGGGTCTACCGGTAATAATGGTATCGGAGAATACGCTTATCTTCCGCAGATGGGATTTTCTTCCGGAGGGACATATTATGACTATTCATTCAATGATGAATATCCTACAACGGGAGCGATTGTCTCATCGATAGGTAATTCTAAATTGAAATGGGAGACCACATATACCTTTAATGCTAGAATGGATTTGGGCTTCTTCGACAATAGAATATACTTGACCGCCGAGTATTATAAGAAAGATACTAAAGATCTTCTGATCAATGCCACTTTGCCTGCCCATATCGGTTATGGTTCAGCATATAGAAATATAGGCCGGGTGGAGAACAAAGGTTTCGAACTGTCTCTAAACACTGTTAATATGAAGAGAAGGCATTTTAACTGGACTACCGATTTCAATATTTCATTCAACAGGAACAAAGTGCTTGCACTTGCCAACAACCAGAGTGTGCTTCCTGCTGATAATCTGAAGATTCCGAATGGGGCTGCATTGTATATTGCGAAGGTGGGCCAGCCTATCGGTATGATGTACGGAGCCCTTACAGACGGTCTTTATCAATATGAAGATTTCCGTAAGGGAAGCGATGGCAGCTGGATATTGAGAGATGATGTAGTTTCACAGTCAACTCATGCAAACAGAAAGGGAGTCTTTCCCGGATATCAGAAATTCAAGGATTTGAATGGCGATCTTCAGATTACTCAAGAAGACTTGACGATTATAGGTAATCCGAATCCTGATTTTACGGGCGGTATAACAAATACTTTCAGATTCTATAATTTTGATATGTCATTGTTCTTTACATTCAGCTACGGCAATGATATCCTTAATATGAACCGTTATTATTTAGAAGAAGGCAGATCATTGAGTTCCAATCAGTTTGCTTCGTATGCCGACAGATGGACCGTGGACAATCCTAACGGAAAACTTCCGCGTGCAAGATCTGCAAACAATACGGCTTGGGGCAGTGACCGTTATGTAGAGGACGGCTCATATTTGAGACTGAAAAATTTGAATATAGGATATACTCTGCCTGTTCAGGTGAGCCAGAGGTTTTTTGTTAGCAACATGAGGATTTATTTCTCTGCCCAGAATTTGTTTACGGTGACGGGATATTCGGGACAGGACCCTACCGTCAGCACGATGTCGAATGCAAGAACTCCAGGTTATGACTATTCGGCATACCCTGTACCACGTACATTCATATTTGGTGCACAAATTTCGTTTTAATGTGATATAATAATTTATATGGATATGAATAAGGTTATTAAAAGTATATTGTTCGGAATTGCATTTTTTCCTCTTACAGGCTGTTTGTCTAATTTGGATTTGCATCCGATAGATTCGGACACTCCGAATACATTTTTCAAAGATAGTGCGGCATGCGCAAAGGTTTTAGTGGGTTGTTATGACGCTCTTAGCGTACCGGGAGGAGGACTTTTTGATGGAAGCATGAACTCTCAGTTCGTCATCTGGAATGTGACGGATGAAATGTATAATGCAGCAGCCGGAACAGGTCCTAAGGTGTATAGCTATACTTCCGGATATGCTCCTAATGCTACTATGTACAAGAATCTTTATGCGGCGATTCAGCGTTGCTGTCAGTTCCTTCATTATCTTCCTGATGCCAAGATGACAACAGAAACAAAGCTCGCCATGGAAGGTGAAGTGCAATTTATAAGGGCATTCTGTTATTTCAATCTTGTACAAAATTATGGAAGGGTTCCTCTTGTAACGGAGGCATCTTCGGATGTTAATAGTACTTCTGCAAAGCAGGCAGAGGAGGCTGATATATACGATTTTGTAATTCGCGAGATGGAAGAGGCAGAGAGTAAGGTCTTTCCGATTACCAAATTTAACTTTGGAGGAAGAATCAATAAGTCTGCTGTCAGGGGAGTGCTGGCAAGGGTCTGCCTTTTCAATGCCGGATTCCCTTGCTACAACACTGAAAGGTACAAAGATGCATACAAATGGGCAAAGATGGTCATCGACGATCCTGCTCACAGCTTGATTCCTAATTTTGCAGAAGCATTCATTCCGCTTATTCAGGACAAGTATGATATACGTGAAAATCTATGGGAGATAGAAGCGTATTGTAAAAGTACGTCTGACGGACTGAAAGAATATTTTCCTTCATTGTCGACCTCGCTTGGTACCAATTGCAGCAAAGCTGTAGCAAATGTGTCCTTTATGGTTAATAATACAATGAAGATCACCAAAAGAATGTTTTCATATTATGAGCAGGATACTGAGGCATTGTTAGGCTCTTATGATGAAAGACGTAACTGGACTATCGCTCCGTTTACCAATGCCCCTACGAAGCTTGATGGTGCCGATCGTCTTGTTCTTACTTATTTCGGCTCGCATAAGGATCCTGATAATGACAGATTGGTTTATGATCGTCAGGTCAACAAGTTCAACCGTCAGTATGCAAAGATTTGGCCTGCATATCAGAGTAATACAGGAACCAACCTCTGTATAGTACGCTATTCCGATGTATTGCTTATGGCAGCCGAAGCATTGTGTCAGATAAATAATGGTTCGACACCTGAGGCTATAGGCTTTGTCCACGCGGTGAGAAAAAGGGCATACGGACAGATGGACGGTCGCAAGTTTATTGATCATATTGAACTTACCAATCCGGGAGAAAATTATACCATTGATGAAGTTTGTGTGGAAATTGTAGATGTTACCGACAATACTGCATCTGTCACATGCACAACGGAAGAGAACAAATCTCCCAAGGCATATCGTGTCGGAGACGTTAAAGGTCCTCTTACAATTGCTACTGCCAAGTTGCCTGAGATTCTTGGTTCTGACGGGAAACCGGACACTAAAGACACCAGACCTATTGAGTCAATAGTATTGCTCGACAGGGGACATGCCTACAGTGAAACTCCGAAGGTGGTGATCAGGTCACTCGAGGGCGGGAAAGGTTCTAAGGGTAGCGGTGCTACGGCAATCGCAGTGATGAAGGATGAGAGTCCGTCTTATGAATTGCCTGCTGAAGCTACAGACTCAAAGGAGGCATTCCTTCAGACTATTATGGATGAAAGAGCAAGGGAGCTATGCTTTGAAGGCTGGAGACGTTTAGACCTCAAACGTTGGCACAATCTTGTGGAGGTGCTTCAGGCTACGAGGGATGATGGCAGGAATGCAAAAGGAGTCAATGGAGCGCAACTTGATTATATCATGACTCCTGGCAACAATGTGTCCGATGTTCATTATTACCTTCCGATCCCTTCCGGAGAAATAATGCTTAATCCTGAATTGAAACAGAATGAAGGCTGGTAATTGTATATTTAACATTATTAAAAGTATGAGACAATGAAAAGAAATATAATTAGAAACCTGTTTCCCGCTTTAGTCGCCGCTTTAGTCGTTGTGTCCTGCCAAGTTGACACCGTGACCGAATCAACTGTTGTGACCAGGCTTGAAAAGAATGTATACGAAGTTGGAGAGAATGTTCGCTTCCACTTCTCAGGAGAAGCTGATTTCGTGACGATTTTTACCGGAGTTGATAATTATAATGGCGGAACGATGGGAGGAACGATAAAAGGGTCGCGTTATATCTATAGAAATCGCGGAAGGGAGAATGGTTCTCCAGTCCTGTCTTTCAATTGTAAAAAAGATGGAGATAACTTGGAGGAGTATGCCGAAATCAAGCTTCTTCTTTCTACTGACTTTGACGGTGACATCACCATGGAGGGAATAAAACGTGCCACTTGGCTGGATATTTCTGAAAAAGCGAAATGGCCTGTTGAGGGGACTAAAAAAGGTGTTAATGTTAATTCCGGAGCAATAGATTTGTCAGAATGGAACGGACGGGATATCTATCTTGCTTTCCGTTATACTGCGAAAAAGGGACAGAAACAGGAAGGATATACAATCTCTTCATTCAATCTTAATAATACAGTTGAAACGGATGCTCTTCCTTATACGATATGGACAAATGCTTCTTTTGCAAAATGTGGTACAACTACGAATAAACTGCAGGAAGATCAGACCGGTGCTATTTTCCCCGCTTATCAGTGGACACTTGGAACATCGCTTACTTGTGCAGGCATGCCTGACGGTAAGGAGGATTTTGAAAGCTGGGTAATTACTTCTCCTGTCGATCCGAGCCAAGTGATTCCTGATTATGGTACGCTTATTAAGTCGTACAGCGAGGTTGTTCCGGGGTTCTATGATTACACATATTACAAACCGGGTAAGTTTACGGTGACCGTAGTGTCGCGTAATGCTACCGCTTTTGGAACTGAAGAATCTGTGCAAAATATAGAAATAGAAATAGTTGAAAAATAATTTTCAGATAAAATACATTTATGAAATATTTGTTTTCTACGTTACTCATTGCTTGTGTGAGTGTCTTGATGTCCGCTCAGCCCAAACTGAATCTTAATACGGGCAGTATTGATTTTGAATGGCAACAGGAGGAGGATGGTTGGCATATCTCGTGTATTAAAATCGACGGGAAGCAGATTCCTGCCCCCAAGGGATATTACACGGTTTTGTATATAGATCGTAATCCGGCAAAGGATTTGGTCGATCAGGATCTTGAGGGAAAGGATTTTACGTTCTATCCGTCAAAAGCAGAAATGCTTCCCGATGGTACTCTGAAATTTTCTCACAGTCTCCGTTTCGGAGACGTTGAAGCAATATGGAAGGTAGATCCATTATTTCCGTCTGATATAAAGGTCGATATGAAGGTCAGACTGTCGACGAACGGTTCCGTATCCATCGCCACCCCTACGATTACCGTCTTCGAAGAGAACAATATATCATGGGCGATGATTCCGGGTAATTGGTATGGCAATGAAATCCAGTATAATCTGAATATGGCAAAAACTTACAGCATGGGCATTCCTTGTGTTCCGATGCTTGCCCAAGAACGTAATACGATGACTCTGTGTCCGCTGTATTCGTCGAAGGATGGCTATACCTTAGCTGTTATTCCAGATCCGGGGACGGAAACCGACCCGATAGCCGGCAAAGCTCCGGATAAGAGTCCTAATTCCTTGGGATTGAGTTTAGCGAACAGGCATAATGAACTTACTCCCGTGGTTTATCATCCGGTACTCGGACAGGTGGGAGCTAAGCACAAAGCCGGAGATGAAGTGGTATTTGGATTCCGTTATACCTTGAAGAACTCGGGCTGGTTCGATGTATTCCAGCATGCAGTGAACGATGTTTTCGCCTTACCATCATCCTTGGATTTGCTTACCAACAAGGTGTCTTTGTCCGAGCGCGTGAGCCGGCTTCAGAAATTCCTGCGTAAAGATAAAGAGTCGAGCTGGAAAACATGGCAGAGCAGAGGTGAGACAATAGGTGCTAATGGCTCCAAGATTGCTGACGCTGGTACCATGTTTATGATTGCACGAAACGGGCAGGATTCCGTAATGAGCAGCCGTCTTCACTATGTGAGGAATTATAAAATGATTCAGCAGCAGACAGAACCGGGGTATTTCTGCGGTGCCGCTCTCGGAGAATATGCGGATATAGACGGTGTGGAGTCGGAAAGGGGCAATTGGATAGAACCTTTGCATACGACCTACTATACTATGGTCGATTTCGGAAATATGCTTCTATTCAATCCTGATGACAAGGAATTGCTTGAAAGGTTGAGGATGGCAGGTGACAGATTGCTTGC
>ERZ780053.676-NODE-676-length-11858-cov-1.90951_pt1 | contig 11858 bp, 10 predicted proteins | sample MGYA00511088_ERZ780053 | MGnify/ENA primary metagenome ERZ780053 (study PRJEB29588, sample SAMEA2150866) | human gut metagenome | biome: human gut; feature: human-associated habitat; material: faeces | place: Denmark | collected 2008/2010 ...
CCGGTTCCTGCCGGACACGACTACTTCGACGAGGGTCTCTTCGGTAAGTATATGGGTGGTTACCCTGCCAGAATGGGTATCAGCTGGGAGGATCTGATGGATCTTGGCCGTAATAATCCGGGCGACAAAGGCGAACGTTTCTGTATGTCCGTCTTTGCTTGCAACACTTCACAGGAAGTGAATGGTGTAAGCTGGTTGCACGGAAAGGTTTCTCAGGAAATGTTCTCTACTATCTGGAAGGGCTATTTCCCCGAAGAAATGCATGTGGGTTATGTTACGAACGGCGTACACTTCCCGACTTGGAGCGCTACCGAATGGAAACATCTCTATGCTGCTAACTTCGATGAAAACTTCTTGTATGATCAGTCTAACCCGAAGATTTGGGAAGCTATTTATAATGTGCCCGATGAAAAAATCTGGGAAACACGTATGGCTTTGAAGAATAAGTTGATCGACTATGTTCGTAAGCAATACCGTGAAACTTGGCTGAAGAACCAGGGTGATCCTTCACGTATCGTTTCTCTGATGGATAAGATCAATCCCAATGCGTTGCTGATCGGTTTCGGTCGTCGTTTTGCTACTTACAAACGTGCTCACTTGCTGTTCACTGACCTCGACCGTCTGGCTAAGATTGTGAACAACCCTGACTATCCGGTACAGTTCTTGTTCGCAGGTAAGGCTCATCCGCATGATGGAGCAGGCCAAGGTTTGATTAAGAGAATTATCGAAATTTCCCGTCGTCCGGAATTCCTGGGTAAGATTATCTTCCTGGAAAACTATGATATGCAGCTGGCTCGCCGTCTGGTATCCGGTGTAGATATCTGGTTGAATACGCCGACTCGTCCGCTCGAAGCATCCGGTACTTCCGGTGAGAAAGCGTTGATGAACGGTGTTGTAAACTTCTCTGTACTCGACGGTTGGTGGTTGGAAGGCTATCGTGAAGGTGCAGGTTGGGCGCTGACTGAAAAGCGTACTTACCAGAACCAGGAACATCAGGATCAGCTCGATGCAGCTACTATCTATAGCATCCTTGAAACAGAAATCCTGCCGTTGTACTATGCACGCAATAAGAAGGGATACTCTGAAGGTTGGGTGAAGACTATCAAGAATTCTATTGCACAGATTGCACCGCACTATACCATGAAACGTCAGTTGGACGACTATTATAGCAAGTTCTACACTAAGCTGGCTAAGCGTTTCAGCGCATTGTCGGCTAATGACAATGCTAAAGCAAAAGAAATTGCTGCTTGGAAAGAAGAAGTGGTGTCTAAGTGGGACAGTATCGAGGTAGTGTCTTATGACAAGTGTGAAGAATTGCTTCAAGCTACTATCGAAAGCGGTAAGGAATATACCATTACTTATGTAATCGATGAGAAAGGCTTGAATGATGCTATCGGTCTGGAACTGGTAACTACTTATACTGCTGGAGACGGTAAACAGCACGTTTATTCTGTTGAACCGTTCAGTGTAGTGAAGAAAGAGGGTAATCTTTATACCTTCCAGGTGAAACATAAATTAGAGAACGCAGGTAGCTTTAAAGTATCCTACCGTATGTTCCCGAAAAACTCTGACCTGCCTCACCGTCAGGACTTCTGCTACGTTCGTTGGTTCGTGTAAGAGTTTAATCTAACAATATAGAGAAGCTGCTCACGGGAGGTTTACTAAACTTCTCGGGGCAGCTTTTCGCTTTTTTATTCACCTTATAATATATGTACTATGAGACATTTACTTCTTTCATTGAGTTGTTTGTTTGGTATAGTTTCTGGCGTGCCAATAGATGCTGAAGTTGTGCATATATGCTGATTCGCTGCTGAAATAGTGATCCCTCTCTTTTATTGAACAAGTTCCGATAGATGCGTGTTTTATTTATACGACTAATAAAAAATAATTCGTATGAAGAAAATTGTATTACTTCGCCATGGCGAGAGCGCATGGAATAAGGAAAATCGTTTCACTGGTTGGACTGATGTAGATTTGACAGAAAAAGGTATTGCCGAAGCTGAAAAGGCGGGACAGTTATTGATAGATAATGACTTCCAGTTTGATAAAGCCTATACTTCCTACTTGAAACGTGCAGTGAAAACACTGAATGTGGTATTGGATCGTATGGATCAGGACTGGATACCGGTAGAGAAATCCTGGCGCCTGAACGAGAAGCATTATGGACAGCTTCAAGGTTTGAATAAGGCGGAAACTGCTGCCAAATATGGTGAAGAGCAGGTGTTGATCTGGCGTCGTAGCTATGATATTGCTCCGCATGCACTGACTGAGGATGACCCTCGTAATCCGCATTTTGAAGCACGTAATAATGAAGTGCCCGATGCGGAACTGCCCCGTACCGAGTCTCTGAAAGATACAATCGAACGCATCATGCCTTACTGGAAATGTGTGATCTTCCCGAATCTGAAAACAGCCGATGAGCTGTTGGTTGTGGCACATGGTAATAGTTTAAGAGGAATCATCAAGCACCTGAAACATATCTCCGATGAAGATATTGTAAAGCTGAACCTGCCCACCGCCGTACCTTATGTCTTTGAATTTGATGATGACCTGAATTTGCAGAAAGACTATTTCTTGGGAGATCCAGAGGAAATAAAGAAGTTGATGGAAGCAGTAGCAAATCAAGGAAAGAATAAATAGAATGAAATCAGTATGAAATATGAAGTATTAGGTATTAATGATGCGTGGCCCTTAATACTTCATACTTAATACTTCATATTTAATTCTCTAGCCAACTAATTCGTTCAATATCGTGATACTTAGAAATACTCCAATTGCTACACAGAGCGCTATTAGAATCCAGTTGGTATATTTGGCACTTGGTTTTGTTTCTTTATGCAGATTCTGGTCGAAGTAATTCTTGAAGAAGAGATAAATGGCAGGAACGGTCGCACTTGCCAGCAATAAATCTTCGGGAATTTTGTAGATGTACACTTTAGAAAACGCTATCAATGCCCAGTGACAAAGGAAAAGTATTACAAGCAGATTCACTTTGCGTGAAAATGCCAGTAACAGCCCGATGGTGAATACGGCCACGGAGCAGGGCATCACACAGGTGGTCATCATTGGGAATTCCATGCCCCGTGCCCATGACAAGAGAGGGTAAAGGAATGGCATGGCATACAGTATGTAAGTCAGTTTGTCATATTTGTGATAACGTTCAAACGGAGTATAGTTTGTAATGAGGTCCCATAGCCAGATAAGCGCAATTATACCCCAGAATATGGCAAGTATATAATTGTAATTCCGGTCACCACAATAGATCATGTAGTAGACGATAGAAATCCAGCTATTTAAAAATACCATATATCCCTTCATCAACCGCTTTATCAGCAGTGTCGGTTTTTGATAAAGTAGTACGGTCAGCAGGATACCTGCAATCGTAATAATTACCTGGAAAATCCAGGTTGCTTCATTATATTGTGCGATTGTTTTCCAAAAAACTTCCATACGCAATCTTTTAATTTTTAATTTTCAACTTTTAATTTTTCTCGTGTCTTGTCATGGAGAAAGCCCGTTTGATAAACAAGAACAACGGTATAGTGGCGCCCACTGCCAACATGAAAATGACGCTACAAGTAACGATTGTGTTCGTGAATAAGTCTATCAGATACTTTTCTTGCAATTCCGGTACTTTCATATTCTGCATGAACATGATGAGTGAGAATACTATTTTGTAGGCGTACATACCCGGAATCATAGGCAGCAATGCAGGGATGTAGAGCACAGTCATGGGACAATAGATACGTTTTCCCAAAACAAGACTTCCCATACCGATACTGAAAGAAGCAAATAGGGATGCAGTAGCGATATCTACTCCCAGATAGGTCATCAGACAAAAACGCAGGGCATGGCCGATAGCGGCAAGTAAGGCAATGGAAGGAAAAGCGCGCAAGGGAGGATCTGAAATCGCTCCGAAACCGATGGCGGCAACTGCGGCAAATATGCCGTCCGTAAGTATATCAACGAGTATCATAATAAACTGTTTCTAATTAACATAAGAGTGCAGGAGAGTCCTACGGAAATACATAATACCAGCAACAATGCCTGGATGAGACGGGTGCAGCCGGTTAGTACATGCCCCTCAACAATATCAATGACACCATTCAGCAAGGGGACGCCGGGCACCAGATAAAGAACACTTGTGGCAATGGCTATCTCGGCTGTCGTTTCCAGCGTAAGCGCTGAAGAAGCAACCATGGAAGCTACGAATGCAGATACAATGAAAACAAGATAATGATTGATTTTCTTCTTCTGCATAATCTGTTTAATGTAGAAACCGATGAGTGTTGCGGAGAATACAATGAGACGCGCTGTCCAGTCGCCACCAAACAGGGCGCAGAAAGAAGCATTGGCAAAACCCACCAGAAACAATGTACAAAGCGGGTCCATCTTCGGTCTTGATATTATTTTCTCATACTTGTCCCAAAGTGTTTCCAGGGGTAAATGATTGTCGTAGGCTTCCCAGCTAAGCGCACTCAGTTCAGCATTCAGTTCGAAACTGATGGGGAAAGCGGGAATAATGGCTACTTCATTGTAGACTTCCGTGCTGTCAATGTCGCATACACTTACCACCATGGTCTTTTGGAAAAGGCTCATTTTCACGTCTACGTCCAGTGACTTTCCGATGCGACGGGTGTTTCGTATCACGCGTGAAGTGTGTACGCCGGACCCCATAAGACGATTAGCATACTCCAGTAAAAACCGGGTAATTTCTTTTAATTCGTTTGGCGAATTCATACTTTAAAATGTTATCCTAAATTATCTATTCTTGAAAAGCGCCGCAAAGGTACGGCTTTTTGAGGAAAGAAAGAAATGATAATAAGTTATAATTATGGGAATTTCTGAAAGGAGGGAGGAAAGAAAGGAGAGCTTGAGATGATGGCGGCATCTCAAGCATACTGATTATTAAGCAATGCGAGGTACGGGATTATAATTGTATGTCACTACCTCTTCTGCCTGCAATGAAGCCTGTACGTCAATCAAGCGTTGGTTTTTGCTTCCGCGGAAGCACAGGCTTTCATCCCGTAGTTCCTGTTTGAATTTCCCGTCTACCAGTACATCGACATACTGCAATAGCTTGGCCTGTAGTGGGTTGCGTAGCAGAGTCTCAAAAGTATATCCTGTATAGCACCAGATGTTCTTGCTACTTTTTTCCTTGATGGCACATGCCAGTTCTGTAAATCCCTCAGGTTGGTACATCGGATCTCCGCCACTGAATGTTACGTCTGCAAAATTGTCGGCAAGCACTTTCGCCAGAATTTCGTCTGTCGACATCCAGCGTCCCCGGTTGATATCCCAGGATTCAGGGTTATGGCAACCGGGGCATCTGTTCGGGCACCCGGCAGCATAAATGGAGGTCCGGAAGCCCGGACCGTCCACTGTAGTATCTTCTATAATGTCAAGGATAGAAAGCATGATTCAATTAAAAATTAAGAATTAAAAATTAAAGGTTGGTGGGAGGGAATGAAATTAAGGGGCTGCTTCGTTATTGCGCAGCTCTTTAATTTTAAATTTATAATTTTTAATTATGAATGACACGGTCGTTGAGTTCCGCCAGTTTGGCATTGTTCCAGCGGTCGGTAGTACCTACCAGGTAACCGGTGATACGTTGTAACTTATCGATGTGCGTACTGCCGCATTTCGGACAGGCTTCCAGGTTCGGAGTAGAGTTTTCATATCCACATTCCAGACAGCGGTTGCGGTTATGGTTTACTGAGCCGTATCCGATATTGTACTGATCCATCATGTCCACTACACGCATGATGACCTCAGGATTGTGTGTCGCATCACCGTCTATTTCTACATAGAAAATATGTCCGCCACGTGTCAGTTCATGATACGGAGCTTCCATTTCTGCCTTATGGCGGGCGCTGCACTTGTAGTACACAGGTACGTGATTGGAATTTGTATAGTAATCCCGGTCTGTAATTCCCGGCAATACACCGAACTTCTTACGGTCTGCCCCTGTGAATTTGCCGGATAGTCCTTCGGCAGGCGTAGCCAGCACACTGTAATTATGGTGATACTGATCGGAGAATTGGTCGGCGCGGTCGCGCATATAAGTTACTATTTTCACTCCCAGTTTTTGTGCTTCTTCCGATTCTCCGTGATGTTTGCCGGTAAGGGCAACCAGACATTCTGCTAAACCTATGAAACCTATGCCCAACGTTCCCTGATTGATAACAGAGGCGATTGTATCGTTTGGTTTCAGTTTTTCGCAACCTACCCATAGGGCAGACATCAGCAATGGGAATTGCTTGGCAAATGCGGTTTTCTGGAACTCCATACGTTCGTGCAGTTGGCGTGCAGTGACTTCGAGCATTGCATCCAGTTTTGCGAAGAATTTGGCTATACGCAATTCTTTGTCTTCTATCTTCATACACTCGATAGCCAGGCGTACGATATTAATGGTAGAGAAAGAGATATTTCCACGTCCGATTGAAGTTTTCGGTCCGAAACGGTTTTCGAATACACGCGTACGGCATCCCATGGTGGCTACTTCGTGCTGATAGCGTTTCGGGTCATCTGCCTTCCACTCTTCGCTTTGGTTGAAAGTAGCGTCCAGATTGAGGAAATTCGGGAAGAAGCGGCGGGCCGTCACTTTGCAGGCAAGCTGGTAAAGGTCATAGTTCCGGTCTTCCGGCAGATAGCTTACACCACGTTTCTTTTTCCATATCTGAATAGGGAATATGGCTGTTTCGCCGTTACCTACACCTTGATAGGTGCTTTTCAGAAGTTCGCGGATGATGCAGCGTCCTTCGGCAGATGTATCCGTGCCGTAATTGATAGAACTGAATACTACCTGGTTGCCACCGCGTGAGTGAATGGTATTCATATTATGGATGAATGCTTCCATTGACTGATGTACACGTGCTACAGTCTTGTTAATGGCATGTTGCACAATGCGTTTCTCGTCGGACAGTTCATCCAGCGGTTGTTGCAGGTAGTCTGTAAGTTCTTTCTGATATAGATGTGAATAATCCTTTCCGTTCAGCTCTTCCAGATTCTTGATTTCTTCGATATAGCTGTTGCGCACGTAGGGCGCCAGATAAAAGTCGAATGCCGGGATAGCCTGGCCGCCATGCATTTCATTCTGTGCAGTTTCCAGTGAGATACACCCCAGGATACTTGCGGTTTCAATACGTTTGGCAGGACGGGATTCACCGTGTCCGGCAGAAAAACCGCAGGTCAAAATACGATCCAATGGATGCTGAACACATGTCAGGCTCTTGGTAGGGTAGTAGTCCTTGTCATGAATATGCAGGTAATTGCCGCTTACGGCTTCCAGTACTTCGTCGCTTAGCAGATAGTCATCCACAAAGGGTTTGGTCGTTTCACTGGCAAACTTCATCATCATGCCTGCCGGGGTATCGGCATTCATGTTTGCATTTTCCCGTGTCACGTCATTGGATTTTATTTCTATAATCTCCAGAAACATGTCGCGCGTCTTGGCTTTACGGGCAATGCTGCGCTGATTGCGGTAAGCGATATACTTCTGTGCTACATCTTTCCGGCTACTCTTCATCAGTTCCATTTCTACGGCATCCTGAATGGCTTCCACCGTCATTTGTGCACTTCCCTTGAAAGATATATGATCTGTGATTTGGCGTATCAATTGCAAATCTTCGCCTTTATCCGTATGTAACATAGCTTTACGGATAGCAGTTACTATTTTCTCTTCATTGAAGCCTACTACACGTCCGTCTCTTTTGATTACAGTCTGTATCATGGTCTCGTTTTAATTTTTTAGTTATCCATTAGAATTGGGACTGCAAAGGTATAAACTTATCTATAAGTTTTTTGTTTTTGGGAAACTTTTGTCGGCCTAAAATATGTTAATCGATTGATTCTTAGAAATGTATGATTGCAAAGTGGATAACTTTTTGTTTTAACCGGTTTTGAAAAGTTGTTCAAAATGGAAAACTCTGTGTAGTAGGTAGATACAAAAAAGCTCCCTTGCTACACCTATTTGTAACAAGGGAGTTTATGCTATAAGAATAAATTCTCGATTGTGATTATTCTTTTCCGGACAAAGATTATTTCAATACTTCAGCCAATTTTTCCTGTAGACCTTCACCGTGCAGCCCGCGTGCGATGATGGTTCCTTCACCGTCGATCAATACAGTGTGGGGAATGCTGCTTACTGCATATAGTTGGGCACCTTCGCAGTTCCAGTATTTCAGGTCAGACATTTGCGGCCAAGTGATATTCAGTTTCTGGATAGCATCTTTCCATGCTTCGCCGCTTTGATCCAAAGATACACCTACGATTTCAAAACCTTTGTTTTTGTATTGAGCGTAAGCTTCTACCAAATTGGGCATTTCACGACGACAAGGACCACACCAGCTTGCCCAGAAGTCGATGAGTACCACTTTGCCTTTACCTACATAGTCAGACAACTTCACTGGTTTTCCGTCAGGAGTTTCCATTTCGAAATCTGTAAACTTCTGGCCTACAGCAGTTGCTTTCATCTTTTCTACATTTTCTTTGATTTTGATGATTACTTCATCATTTGCAAATTCAGCCGGTATCTGCGGTACCAGCGGATCCAGTTCATCTACTTCAAGGTAGTAGTAGTTATTCTTCAGCAAATGAACACCTACGAGGTTTGTGATATTCTTAGCGATACCTGCCTTGGTGATCTCCATTGACTTTTCTTGTAGGTCATTCATTTCCTTCATTTTGGCTTCGCGCTGTTCGTCAGTCAGTGTAGTATCTGACATAGACTCGTATATAGTCATCATTTGTTTGTTCAGACCGTTCAGTTGAGCTCTGATTTCCTGGTAAGCATCATTGCTTGGCGTACCGGTAGCGGAATCATTATCACGCGTCAGGTTGATGTTGATGTTACCGTTTTCAAGGAAAAAGTCCATTAATATGCCTTCTTTTCCTGCCGGTCTGTAAGTCACGTAACGGTTTACGGCAGTATCTTGTACACCTTTGAAGGTGAATGTGCCTTTTGTGATAACTGCGGAGTCAACTTTTACAAGATTTCTTCCGTCTACTTTTTGCAAAAATACGGTGTCGCCGTCAGCTCCACCCTCTACAGTTCCGGTTACCACGTAACCTTTGTTTCCGCTACAGGCAGCAACGATGGCGGCCACAGCGAGCAGATAGATAAATTTTTTCATTGCTTTTATTATTAAGTAAAAATATGTAGCTACAAAGATAATCAATAAAAAATCCTCTCCGGCATAACCGGAGAGGATTTTATAGTTTTAATCCCATTTTTTGTAATCGTGCTGTGCTTACTATTATTCAGCAGGCGCTTCGGCTGCGGGAGCTTCTTCGGCGGGCGCCTCTGTTGCTTCTTCAGCAGGTGCTTCGGCAGCAGCTTTTTCTGCTTCTTCAGCAGCTTTCTTTTCAGCCAATGCTTTAGCTTTCTCAGCGTTCACTTTCTTTTCGGCTTCCAGACGTGCTTTTGCTTCAGCTTTCTTAGCTTCTTCGTCTTTAGCTTTCAAGGCAGCCAAACCGCTTTGTTTGTTGTTCTTCCAAGCTTCAAATTTAGCTTCAGCTTCAGCTTCGCCAAATGCGCCTTTAGTTACACCGCCCAACAGGTGTTTTTTCATGTAAACGCCTTCGCGTGACAAGATGTTGCGAACAGTGTCAGTCGGTTGTGGACCTTTCATAACCCAGTCAAGTGCGCGGTCGAACTTCAAATCTACTGTGGCAGGATTGGTGTTCGGATTGTACGTACCAATCTTCTCAATAAATTTACCATCACGTGGTGCTCTTACATCTGCAATAACGATAGAGTAAAAAGCATAGCTCTTACGTCCATGTCTTTGCAATCTGATTTTTGTTGCCATTTTAAATAATGTTTTAAATAAATGATTTGAATTATGCTACTATCTCGTAATAGCGGCTGCAAAGGTAGGACTTTTTATTTTGATTGACAAAGAGTTTGCTTGTTATTTTCAGTAAATCAACTATAAAAAAAGGATGAATTTCATTAGAAATCCATCCCTCTTTTTAATAACGTATTATCTGAGAATGATTAATTCTTCGGTAATGCTTCTTTAACTACCATCGGACGGCCTCCGTATTCAGCACCGTTCAATGCATTGATAGCGTTAGATGCTTCTGCAGAATCCGGCATTTCGATGAATGCGAATCCTTTAGATCTTCTTGTTTCACGGTCAGTGATGATTCTTACTGAGTCTACTGTTCCGTACTCTTCCATAACTTCTCTCAAATCTGATTCTCTAACCTTGTAATTAAGGTTACCTACATACAAATTCATAAATCTAAATAAAATAATAAATTAATAATTCAATAAACAAAGTTTTTGGAAGTTGTTAGGTCAGAGATGGAAATACTCAATGTAGAGGAAATACATACGTGAAATAATCAAATCGAATAAACTTTCTTATTGTTCGGGTACAAAGTAACGCATTCTATTTTAATAATGCATCATCTTTTACCATATTTTTTTTCGATATTTTCATTTTTTATTGGATATGGGAGATTTTTTACGAATATTTCCGTGGATATCTCACTAATATTGCCAGTAATGCACATATTCCCATTGTAAACGGATAATACAAGCTACCGATAATGCTGATGGGAGAAATTCCCGCTAATCCGGCGGCAATCAATAGTTGCGCCCCGTAAGGAATGATACCTTGTATCAGGCAGGAGAACGTGTCCAGGATACTGGCTGTCTTCCGGCGGTCCAGATGAAAGCGTTGGGCGATGTCCTTGGCTATCGGTCCGGTGGTAATGATGGCGATGGTATTGTTGGCGGTGCATAGGTTGGCAATGCTGACGAGTGCGGCGATACTCAGTTCTGCACCTCGCTTGCCTTTTACGTGACGTGTCAGGCGGGAGATTATGAAATCGATGCCTCCATTATACCGAATGGTCTCAAGCATGCCGCCCGCAAGTAAAGTGATGATGATAAGTTCTCCCATTCCCGTGATGCCTGTTCCCATGGCGCCGAACCAGTCGAAGAAAGCTGTACTTATGTCTGTTCCGCTTGTAATGATGCCTATGATGCCTGTGCTGAGAATCCCCAGCAGTAAAACCAACATTACATTTACACCTGCCACTGCCGTACCCAATACGATGAGGTAGGGGATAACCTTTATCCATTCAATCGCTTGCGTCTGTGCAGGGGCTGATATTGATAATCCCTGGAATATATAGATACATAATACGACCAGTGCTGCCGGAACCACAATCATAAAGTTCACCCGGAACTTATCCCTCATCACACAATCCTGTGTTTTGGTGGATGCAATTGTTGTGTCCGAAATAAAAGAGAGATTATCTCCGAAAAATGAACCGCCCACTACAATGGCAACCATATATGGCAGATCTATACCGGTTTTTTCCGCCAGTCCGATGGCTACGGGCGTCAGGGCTACAATTGTTCCCACACTGGTGCCGATGGAAAGTGAAATGAAACAGGCAGCGATGAAAATTCCTGCCAGTAATAAATTGTCCGGCAGAATACTCAGAGTCAGGTTTACTGTAGCGTCGATTGCTCCCATCTGTTTGGCGCTTTGTGCAAAAGCTCCGGCAAGGATGAATATCCATATCATCAATATGATATTCTTATTGCTGGCTCCTACCGAGAATTGATACACCCGCTTTTCCAGACTCAATCCGCGCGTCAGTGCGATGGCATAGCAAGATGACAACAGGAATGCTACCGTAATAGGTACTTTATAGAAATCGTTTACAATCAATGAGGTCACCAGGTAAAGGCATAAAAATACCGCCAGCGGGCTCAGTGCCCACCATCCACCTTTTCGTTTATTCGCTGTATTTGTCATTTTAATATATATTGTAATACGGAATTACTTCACCACAGATTAACACTGATTCTCACAGAGTTTAATCAATTAAAA
>ERZ780053.683-NODE-683-length-11816-cov-2.12414_pt1 | contig 11816 bp, 5 predicted proteins | sample MGYA00511088_ERZ780053 | MGnify/ENA primary metagenome ERZ780053 (study PRJEB29588, sample SAMEA2150866) | human gut metagenome | biome: human gut; feature: human-associated habitat; material: faeces | place: Denmark | collected 2008/2010 ...
TAGATAACATCTTGCTTTTTACTACGTATGATAATATTTTGTATTTGAAGAGATTTAAGAAAGCTAATCGAATAAAATTTCCCATTTATAATTTAACTCAAGAAGTTAATTTGGAATTTGCAGATTTGGGATTACCTTATTTCTTTGTATTAACAGAATATACTAGTAGAATAAATAGTATGTATATACCACTAAAAGAAGCACCAATTTTGACGCAACAATATATGCATTGGATATTAAAAAAAATATTTTAATGAAACCAAATGTAAAATGGCGATATAGTGTTTGGATTCGTTTGTTATATATAATTATATTTGTAATTGTATTAGGTGAACTGTTTTTTAACAATTACTCTTTTTTTAGGATTCCTACGACCTCAATGGAGCCGACATTGTTTCCTGGAGATAGAGTATTGGTGACCAACTTTACTACTGGAGACATTGTGCACAATGATGTTATAGTATTTAATATGCCTTTTCTAAAGGAGCCGTTTGATAGTATTGTGTTTTGTTCAGACCAATATCTTGTGAAACGTTGTATCGCTTTACCAAATGATACGTTTGAAATAAAGGGTGGCTTCTTTCGTGTACATGGTTATAAGGGTCTTTTAGGGAATATGAAACAGCAAAAATTGGTGTCTAAGGGCATTGATACGGTGATGTATAATAATAATCAAATATCTGTTTTTCAGGCAGAAAATAAGTTTTGGAGTGTAAGAGAGTTCGGTCCTTTATGGGTTCCTGCCAAAAATATGACTGTGGTAATTGATTCTGCTTCGTGGATAGTGTATAAAGCATTAATTGAATGGGAACAAAAGAAAAAAATGCATTTGAAGCTGAATAAGGTTTATTTGGGTGATAGTTTAATCAATGCTTATTGTTTTATGGAAGATTATTATTTCGTTGCTGGAGATAATCTACCGGTTTCTGTGGATTCTAGATATTGGGGTGTTTTACCAAGATCCTTTATTGTAGGAAAAGTAGCTTTTGTTTGGTTTACAAGAAGAAAAGAAACAAAAAATATCGAATGGAAAAGAATGTTTTTAAAAATGTGAAGTATACGTGAGATATTGTAAGATGAAGATAAATGTGTGTGCTAAATTTAATTGTAGTATTGTGTGGTTGTCAGTGCTAAGTCATCTTCTGATTTATAATGGAATTTTTGAGACTATAATATAAAGGAAAGTCTATTTAGAAATATGTCTTTAAATACCTCTTTTTACTTCTTTAACGATGAAATATAGTTCTAAAACTAAAAATATTAGTTTATTTGCGGAGATGTTATGAATGTTAAATCTAAAAACACACAAGAAGTTATGAAAAAAGAATGGTTGTATGCAGTAGGTCTGGTTTGCCTGGTGTCGGCTTGTACCGGTACTCCGCAATCCTCTGCAGATGGATTATGTTCTAGTATTGATGTGGTGGGAGCTATGGAAAAGCCTGCCGAATTGAAACTTTCGGAATTAGGAAGCGATGTACGCTATGTTCCATTAGAAACAACCGATTCGTGTCTGGTAGGTGGAAGCCCGAATATTCTGTTACTGGATAAAGAGATTGTTGTCTTTTCACGTCAAACTTGTTTTATCTTTGATAAAGAGAGCGGTAAGTTTTTAAGCAAAGTGGGACATTTGGGCGATGATCCGGAAGCTTATTCAACTGCGGCGCCTACTTATAATGACGTAAACGGTCTGCTTTATTTTATGCGCAGACCCGGTAAGTTACAGAAATATGATTTGCAAGGTAATTACCGTGGTGGTGTAACGATACCTACTCCTCCGGATTCACCGAGTGATTTCAGTTTTACGGATTCCGTGATAATAGGTCGTTACGGTAATATTGTAGGTGATAACGGGCGCGCTTTGCTGTTATTTAATGAAGCGGGAGAACAGCTAGATACGGTGCCTAGCCTACTTCCGGTTTTGCCTAATAGAGGAGTAGATGACATAAACAGTATCAGCGTCAAAAAGCAGGGAAATGCAGGTATTATTCTGACTACATTTAAAAGTGGAGATGCCTCGGCAAGTGTAGCGGGTATTCCTTTCCTGTGGAAGAGTGATAATAAGATACGTTACAAAGAGAATTTCAATGATACCATTTATACAGTGAGCGGGAATGAGCTGACACCTTATATTGCGTTCTCCACCGGTAAATGGCATTGGGGCGCCGAGGCACGTACTGAATCCAAAGATAATGAAAAACGTTTGTTGGTGGGATGTATTTTTGAGACGGATCATACTGTTTTCTTTCAGTGTATCCGGGGACTGTATACAGATGAACCGGAAACGTTTAACGGAATCTACGACCGGAAGGCAAATACTACCCGGATGTATGCCGAAAAGGAAGGTATAAAAGATGACCTGACCGGCTTTATGGCTTTCCATCCCAAGGCATGCAGTGCACAGGGAGAATATGGAATGATTATTGATGCCGGAGAAGTGATGACCTGGTTGGAAGAAAATCCTGAAGCGGCAGAAAATGAAAAACTTTCGGCACTGAAAGAATTGAAGGATGATTCTAATCCGGTAGTGATTATTACAGTCCCTAAATAAGGAAGGAGGTATGTTCTTGTCCACCTGTTTGGGAATGGACAAGAATATACTTGTTTGATAATTAGAAAAATAACAGTTTGTATCCAGTCTCGTTTTGTCCATATATATATGGCGGCTCGTAAAGGGAAAACGACTATTTTTGCATACACTAAGTGTAAACGGAAAAACTAATATAGAATGATAAAGACACAGAACTACCGGTTTTTGATCTGTCTGGTACTATTTGCGTTGGCAGCATGTTCCGGTGCGAAAAAAGAAGAAGCCGCCGATGAAGGAGTAGCTACCGTATTGCCGGATGAGAAGAATGAAGTGACCGTGTTGCCTTTGAAGCGGCAGATATTCAATCACGAGTTGGTAAGTAATGGCAAGATAGTGGCCGGAGGAATGGCAGATTTGCGTTTTGAAAGTTCGGGTATCGTGGCGCAGATTTATGTGAAGAACGGTGACCGGGTACACAAAGGACAAAAACTGGCAGAGCTGGATAAATTCCGTTTAAAAAATAAGACCGCACAGTCCAAAGATGCTTTGGAGAAAGCTAAGTTGGTATTGCAGGATGTATTGATAGGGCAGGGGTATGCAGCGGATGATACTGCCAATGTACCCGATGATATCATGCAACTGGCACGGGTGAAAAGCGGCTATGATCAGACCCTTTCTCAATATGAACTGGCTAAATATGAAGAAGAACATGCCACTCTGATTGCTCCTTTTGACGGGGTGGTGGCTAATCTCTTTTCCAAACCCTATAATGCTCCCAGCAGTTCAGATGCTTTCTGTACAATTATCGGTTCACAGGGCATGGAAGCTGACTTTACTGTATTGGAGAGTGAACTCCCCCTTATTAAAGGTGGCGATAAAGTGGTTGTTACCCCTTATGCAGATCCTTCTGCCAAATACGAAGGACGTATCTCCGAAATCAATCCGCTGGTGGACGATAAAGGCATGGTGAAAGTGAAGGCCGTTGTCAACGGACAGGGCAAGCTCTTTAATGGCATGAACATACGGGTTAATGTACATCGTTCGCTAGGTGAACAGTTGGTTGTTCCGAAGAGTTCAGTGGTGTTGCGTTCCGGTAAGCAGGTGATTTTTACACTGAAAGATAATAAAGCGAAATGGAACTACGTGCAGACCGTACTGGAAAATTCCGATGAATACACGATTGTGGAAGATGAAGTGCAAGAAGGAGATGTGGTGATTGTGACAGGCAATGTGAACCTGGCTCATGAGGCACCGGTGAAAGTTATTGAAAATAAAAAATAAAAGGGGTGGTTAAGTTCTTGATACAGCGGCCCATTGCCGTATTGATGGCGTTTACCGCATGTTTTATTGTCGGTATGGGGTCGCATTTCACGTTGCCGGTATCTCTGCTGCCGGATATTGCCATCCCGGAGATTACAGTACAAATCTCGGCACAGAATACTTCTGCGCGTGAGTTGGAGAATACGGTGGTGAAACCATTGCGCCAACAACTTATCCAGGTGGCTCGTCTGAAAGATATGGATAGCGAGGCGCATGATGGGGCAGGTCTTATCCGACTGAATTTCGACTTCGGCACCAATACGGATCTTGCTTTTATCGAAGTGAATGAGAAGATTGACGCCGCCATGAACTACCTGCCTAAGGATACAGACCGTCCTAAAGTAGTAAAAGCAAGTGCTACCGATATTCCGGTATTCTATCTCAGCCTCACCCTGAAGAATGACAGCGCTTACGGACAAACGGACGAACGTGCTTTCCTCGATCTGTGTGAATTTGCCGAAAGCGTTATCAAGCGGCGTATCGAGCAGCTGACAGAGGTAGCCATGGTGGATATCACAGGATTGGTGGAGCGCCAGTTGCAGATTGTTCCCGATGAAAATAAGCTTGCCGTACTGGGACTTTCCATACAGGATGTAGAATCTGCTCTTGCCCAAAATAATGTGGAACCGGGAAGTATGACCGTACGTGATGGATATTATGAATACAATATCAAGTTTTCCACTCTGTTGCGTACGGAAGAAGATGTGAAGAATATTCTTATTAACAAAAACGGACGCATCATCCGTCTGGAAGAGTTCTGCCGGATAGGTATTGTTCCCGTCAGGGAAAAAGGCGTATCCATGAGCAATGGTAAACGGGCAGTGACATTGGCCATTATCAAGCAGGCGGACGAGAATATGGATGACATGAAGCAAGCCATTGGCGGCACCATGAATTATTTTCAGAGTGTATATCCTGACATTGAATTCAGCGTTAGCCGAAACCAGACAGAGCTTTTGGATTATACTATCTCCAACTTGCAACAAAACCTTTCGTTGGGCTTTCTATTTATCTGTATCGTAGCCGTACTCTTTCTGGGGGATGTCAAATCTCCTTTCATCATCGGACTGAGTATGGTCGTTTCCATTGTGATCTGTTTTCTCTTTTTCTATCTGTTCAAGATGTCACTGAACATCATATCCCTGTCCGGATTGATTCTTGCGCTGGGTATGATGATTGACAGTTCCATCATCGTAACTGAAAATATTTCTCAATATCGGGAAAGAGGATACTCGCTGAAACGTGCCTGTATTACGGGTACCAGTGAGGTGGTTACTCCGATGCTCAGTTCCTCGTTGACTACCATTGCGGTGTTTGTACCACTGATCTTTATGAGTGGTATTGCCGGAGCCATTTTCTACGATCAGGCTTTCTCGGTAACCGTTGGATTGATGGTTTCTTACTTCACGGGCATCATGTTGCTGCCGGTGCTCTATATGCTGGTTTACCGGACGGGACTGCGCAAATCATGGTTCTCGCGTATTCGAATCAATAATCCTATAAAGGATCATACACTCGATCGTTTCTATGATGCCGGGATTGATTTTATATTTGCTCATAAAACGGCAAGCGTATTGTTCTGTATAGTTTCCGTACCATTGTGTGTATTCATGTTCTATTTCATAGGAAAAGAGCGTATGCCGGAAATAGATCAGAATGAGCTGATAGCCCGTGTGGAATGGAATGAGAATATCCATGTGGACGAAAATCGTCGCAGGGTAGATGCTTTGTTTGAACAGTTTAAGGAAGAAACCATCGAACAGACTGCCGCCGTTGGGCAACAAGACTATCTCCTGAACCGGGAGCAGGCTCTTTCTTCTTCGGAAGCAGAACTTTATTTCAAGACAAAGAATCCTTCTGAGATAGTCCCTTTGCAGGAAAAGGTTTACCGTACCCTCAAAGCGGAATATCCGTTGGCCGTGATTTCTTTTTCGCCACCCGAGACGGTATTTGAGAAACTGTTTGTGACGGGAGAAGCCGATGTTGTGGCTGAACTCTATTCCCGCAACAAGGAAAAAGTGCCGACAGCGGATGAATTACGTAATCTGGAAGCTGAGTTTGCTACCCGTACAGGATATGCTCCCACGGGTATTGCCTTTGAAAATCAGCTGAATATTCGTATCAATAAAGAAAAATTGCTACTTTATAATGTTTCGTATGACGAGTTGTATCGCATATTGAAAACAGCTTTCAAAGAAAACAGCATAGCTACTCTTCATTCTTACCAGCAATATCTGCCTATCAGCATTGTGGGAGAGGAACAAACGGTAAACAGTATCTTACAGGAAACACTCGTTCCGACACGGGCGGATCAATATGGTGTTGAATATCTGCCTTTGCGTGAGCTGGTATCAGTGGCGCCGGCGGAAGATCTGAAAGCGATTACCGCAGGACGTAACGGAGAATATGTTCCGTTCCGTTTTTATGAAGTAAAAGAGGCGGAACCGCTTATGGAGCAAGTGAAGGAAGTGGTGGATGCTACCGGTGATTGGGATACCGCTTTTTCAGGAAGTTTCTTCTCTAACCGGAAGATGCTGGATGAACTGGTGGTTATTCTGTTTATTTCTATTCTGTTGATGTACTTCATTCTGGCGGCACAGTTCGAGAGTTTTGTGCAACCGCTTATAGTGTTGTTGGAGATACCGATAGACGTCGCATTTGCCCTGGTACTGTTGTGGATATGCGGACATACGCTGAATCTGATGTCTGCCATCGGTCTGATCGTTACGTGTGGTATTATCATCAATGACTCCATCCTGAAACTGGATGCGATTAATGAATTACGTAAGACGGGGATGCCGTCTTTTCGAGCTATCCATGAGGCGGGACGGCGCAGGCTGCGTCCCATCATCATGACTTCGCTCACTACCATTTTTGCCATGGTACCGTTATTGTTCTCTTTCGATATGGGATCGGAATTGCAGAAGCCGCTTTCCATTGCCATGATTGGGGCGATGTTTATCGGTACATTGGTCAGTCTGTTCATCATTCCGTTGATATATTGGTTTATTTATCGGGATAAAAAAGCTTGATATAATGAAGAAATTTGGTTTAATTATTCTTTTAGGACTTTCTCAGGCGCTTCCGTCCGTCGCGCAGCAGCAGCAGCAGCAGGTAACGCTGGACTTGCAGCAGACGATTAAGATGGCGAACGACAGTTCGCTGGAAGCTTTCCGTACTAAAAATATGTATCTTTCAGGCTATTGGGAATATCGTACCTATAAGGCAAATCGCTTGCCGAGCCTGACGCTGAATATGACTCCTGCACAGTATAACCGTGACATTACGAAGCGTTATGACTCCGAACAGGATTTGGATATTTACCGTAGCCAACAGTCTTTCTATGCCTATGGCAACCTGGCAGTCAGGCAAAACTTTGACCTGACGGGTGGTACTTTTTATCTGGATACTGAGTTGGGTTATATGCGTAGTTTCGGTTCCAATCCCTACACGCAGTATACCAGCGTTCCCGTTCGTTTAGGTTATTCGCAAAGTCTGGTAGGTTATAATCCTTTCCGCTGGGAACGAAAGATTGAACCGTTGAAATACGAGAAAGTAAAGAAAGAATATATCTACAATGCTGAGCAGGTATCCGAGCAGGCCACTACCTATTTCTTTGCACTTGCCATGGCGCAGGCTGAGTATGACTTGGCAAAGGAGAATGTCGTTTCTTCCGATACACTTTATCGTATTGGTATGCAACGTCTGAAGATAGCCTCTATCAGTCGTGCCGATCTTCTGACGCTGAAGCTGGACGTGGTGAATGCCCGTAACACTTTGCAGAATGCTGAAAGTTCATTGAAACGTGCCATGTTCTCGCTGGCTTCTTTCCTCAATCTGGAAAAGAATACAGAGATACGGCTTCTTCTCCCCAGCCGTCCCGGAGAACTAAACATCCCTGTAGATGCTGCCTTGGATGCCGCCCGTTCCAACAACCCGAACTTCCTTGGATTACGCCAGGACATATTGGAAGCAGAACGGAATGTAGACAAAACCAAGAAAGAATCCCGCTTCAACGCCAGTATCAACGCCAGTGTCGGTTTCAACCAGGTGGCGGAGAAATTTGGCGAAGCCTACAACCGCCCTATGCAGCAGGAAATGGTATCTGTCAGTGTCTCCATTCCTTTAGTGGACTGGGGAGTGCGTAAGGGAAAATATAATATGGCCCGTAACAATCTGAATGTAGTAAAGACCTCTTCCCGTCAGAACGAAATCAGCATTGAAGAAGAAGTCATTATGACCGTAAGTGATTTCAATGTCCAGCAAGACTTGGTGACAAGTGCCGAGGAAGCCCTCGACCTTTCCATCCTGGCATACAATGAAACCCGCCAACGCTTCATCATCGGTAAGGCGGATATCAGTAGCCTTACCTTGTCATTGAACCGTCAGCAAGAAGCCCAGCGCAACTATAACTCAGCCCTGAAAAACTATTGGCTGAACTATTATAAAATCCGCAAGCTGACCCTGCACGATTTTGCCAGCGGCTTCTCTCTTTCTGACAAATTCGATTATAGTCACTAATCACTAATAGTCAATCACTATGAATCGCCTTTCCCCTTTTACCCTCATCGTCACCTTTGTCTGTCTGGCACTGGTGGGTTTGGCCTTGGTTCCGATGCTTCCGGTCAAGCTGAATCCGTCGCGCACATTGCCGGGCTTTACGGTGCGCTTTAGCATGCCGGGCACTTCGTCGCGGGTGGTAGAGATGGAGGCGACAAGCAAACTGGAGTCCATGCTGGCCCGCATCAAAGGGGTAAAGGGAATGTACTCTACTTCAAGCAATGGCTACGGTTCCATTACGGTAGATCTGGATAAACACGCTGATGTGGATGCGGTACGTTTTGAGGCTTCTACTATTATCCGGCAGACATGGTCGCAACTGCCTTCCGGAGTCAGTTATCCGTATATTGACATGAAGGTGCCCGATGCGAATACAGCCCGTCCGTTCTTATCGTTCACACTGAATGCACCGTCCACGCCTATACTGATACAGCAGTATGCAGAAGAACATATCAAGCCGCGTCTGGCTAAGTTGCAAGGCATTTATAAGATAGATTTAAGTGGTGCTACCCCGATGGAATGGCGGTTGGAATACGACAGTGAACAATTGCGGACGCTGGGAATCAGCATTTCTGATATTCAACGGGCCATCCAGTTACATTATAATAAAGAGTTTCTGGGAACGCACAACATGGATACGGCCGGTGGTAAGCAGTGGATACGTCTGGTCTTGATACCGGATGGAGTCAGCGGGCAATTTATTCCTTCGGACATCACGGTGACTGCTTCGGACGGTAAGATTATCCGCTTGGACGAGTTGGTGACTGTAGCGCGTATGGAAGAAGCGCCCCAAAGCTATTACCGTATCAATGGTCTGAATTCCATTTATATGTCTGTCACGGCCGTAGAGACTGCTAACCAATTGCAACTGAGCAATGAAGTGATGCAGGAAATGGAAGCAATACGTCTGACTTTGCCGCCTGGCTACGAGGTGCATACCAGCTATGATGCCACGGAGTATATTCGCGAGGAACTGAATAAAATTTATTTCCGTACGGGGCTGACAGTACTGATCCTGCTGGTATTCGTCTGGATTATTACGTTGAATCTGAAGTATCTGTTGCTGATCGTTACCAGCTTGGCTATCAACATTTCCGTGGCGGTTATTTTCTATTATCTTTTCGGGCTGGAGATGCAACTGTATTCATTGGCAGGGATTACTGTGTCCTTGAATCTTGTGATAGACAGTACCATTGTGATGACGGACCACATTTTGCACAGGCGTAATCTGAAAGCTTTTATGTCCGTACTGGCGGCTACCTTGACCACAATGGGGGCTTTGGTTATTATCTTCTTTCTGGATGAGAAAATCCGCCTGAACCTGCAAGACTTCGCAGCTGTGGTGATTATTAATCTGGCGGTATCTCTTTTCGTGGCTCTCTTTTTTGTTCCGGCCATGATTGATAGAATAAAGCTTGTCAAGAGGCAGAGCGTGAAACGCTGGGTGCGGAGTCATATACGTATTCGCAGGCTGACTGTTTACTTCACGCATTTCTATCAGTTGCTCATCCGCTTTCTTCTGCGCTGGAGGGTGGCGGTGTGCATTTTGCTCCTGCTTGGTTTCGGGTTGCCCGTTTTCCTTCTTCCTGAGAAGTTGGAGGGTGAAGGCAAATGGATAGAACGGTATAACAAGACGTTGGGCTCCTCTACTTATAAAGAGAAAGTGAAACCTGTGGTGGATAAGGCTTTAGGTGGTAGTCTTCGTTTGTTTGTGCAGAAAGTGTACGAAGGCAGTTATTTTAGTCGCAATGAAGAAGTGGTGCTCTATGCGAATGCGAACTTACCGAATGGAAGTACGCTGGAACAGATGAATACGCTGGTGAAACGTGTGGAAACTTATCTTAGCGGCTTCAAGGAGATTAAGCAGTTTCATGCTTCTGTCTATAATGCACGCAGGGCCAATCTTCAGATTTATTTCAAGAAAGAGTATCAGCATAGTGGTTTCCCTTATACGTTAAAGGCGAATCTGATTGGTAAAGTATCTGAGTTAGGAGGTGGTAGCTGGGATGTATATGGCTTGCAAGATCAAGGCTTCAGTAATGATGTTCGTGAGAGCGCAGGTTCTTATCGCATCAAGATGTATGGCTACAATTATGACGAGCTCTATGCATGGGCCGAAAAGCTGAAGGAGGTATTGCTTTCGCACCGTCGCATCAAGGAAGTGTTTATCAAGTCGGAATTTTCCTGGTGGAAAGACGATTATCAAGAGTTTTACTTCAATCTGAATAAGGAGCGTATGGCTCAGGAGGGGATTAATGCCCAGCATTTGTTCTCCGCTATCCAGCCGATATTCGGTAAGAATATGCAGGTGGGTTCGGTGGTGACGGAAAGCGGTACGGAAAGTATTCGACTTTCTTCCCGACAGTCTCACGACTATGATGTATGGGCCATGCAGTTTTTTCCTTACGGTGTGGATGGCGGAAAGCATTATAAACTTTCCGAATTGGCTACGGTAGAGAAGGGGCAGATGCCGCAACAGATAGCCAAAGAGAATCAGCAATATCGTCTTTGTCTGCAATATGAGTATATCGGCTCGTACGAGCAAGGCAATAAAATACAGAAGCGGGATTTGGAAGAGTTTAATAAATTGCTTCCGATGGGGTATACTGCTGAATCGGATAGCCAATCGTGGTCATGGGGTAAGAAAGATAACAAGCAATACCTGTTGTTGCTGGTTGTGATTGCCATTATCTTCTTTACAACGAGTATTCTGTTTAATTCTCTGAAACAGCCTTTGGCTATTATTTTTGTTATTCCGGTATCTTATATAGGAGTGTTCCTTACATTCTATTGGTTCCGCTTGAATTTCGACCAGGGAGGCTTTGCTTCGTTTGTGCTGCTTTGTGGTATTACGGTAAATGCCAGCATCTATATTCTGAATGAGTATAACAGCATCCGTAGCCGCTTTCCCCGGCTTTCTATGCTCCGGGCATATACAAAGGCGTGGAATGCAAAGATACTGCCTATTTTTCTTACGGTAGTTTCCACCATTCTGGGTTTTATCCCGTTTATGGTGGGGACGGATAAGGAAGCTTTCTGGTTTCCGTTGGCTGCGGGTACTATTGGCGGATTGGTGATGTCTATTATCGGTATTTTCTTCTTCCTGCCGGTATTTAGTTTGAAGAGGAAAGAGGTTTGCAAATACTCTAAAAGACGTGTCGCACTTAAAAGTTGAATTCAGCTTTAGCCTTAATATTTATTTTTTGTGAAATCATCCTGCACCGTACTCTTTTAGTAATGCTTAAAAAATAACTTGGTACATAAGCAAGTGCAGCGAGTCGGCTTATAAATGATAATTTAGCGGCGAGAATGGGTACGCGGACGACGCGGATGGGGCGGACGAACGCGGATTACAAGTATTTTTTTTAGGCGCGGATTACGCGGATTTCACGGATTAAAGGCTGCGCTA
>ERZ780053.695-NODE-695-length-11685-cov-2.52279_pt1 | contig 11685 bp, 8 predicted proteins | sample MGYA00511088_ERZ780053 | MGnify/ENA primary metagenome ERZ780053 (study PRJEB29588, sample SAMEA2150866) | human gut metagenome | biome: human gut; feature: human-associated habitat; material: faeces | place: Denmark | collected 2008/2010 ...
GGCGCGACCCCCCCGCCGGTCGAGTTCCGCCTTGAAAAGGGTTTTGGCAGGGTCGTCCGTGCGGTAGAACCGGGCAGTGACCCGATAGTAGGGGGTGCTTCGGAAATTCATTATCTCGCGCTCGCGCTCGACGATGAGGCGCACTGCGACGCTTTGGACTCTTCCGGCCGAGAGCGACGGTTTGACCTTCTTCCAGAGTACCGGCGAGAGTTCGAATCCGACCAGTCGGTCGAGTACACGCCGTGCCTGCTGCGCATTGACGAGGTTCATGTCGATGGTGCGCGGATTCTCGATGGCGGCCATGATGGCGCTCTTGGTAATTTCGTGGAAAACGATGCGCCGCGTCTGGTCTACCGGCAGGCCGAGCACCTGTGTCAGGTGCCAGGCGATGGCTTCCCCTTCGCGGTCTTCATCGGATGCGAGCCAAACCCGTTCGGCCTCCTTCGCACTCTTGGCGAGCGATTCGACGAGTTTCTTCTTGTCGGGCGATATCTCGTAATCGGGTTTGAAGTTGTCGTCTATGGCGATGCCGAGCTCCTTTTTCGAGAGGTCGCGGATGTGACCGTAGCTCGACATGACGGTGTAGTCCTTGCCGAGGAATTTTTCGATGGTTTTCGCCTTTGCCGGAGACTCGACGATGACGAGGTTTTCGTGTGTCTTCTTCGTGTCAGTATTGCGTTGTTTCTCCTGCGCCATAACTTTCTGCGCTTGTGTGAATTTGATTAAAACAAGAACCTAAAGGCATCCTTTAGGTTCGTTACTCTGTCGTTCATTCGCCGTCCGGCTCGATGAGGGTGTATGTTATCTTGACTCTGACCGGTTTGTCGCTGTCTGCCGCCAGAAGGACCGACGTATTGTCGGCGAAGGGCTCGTAGGGCGTGTAGGTAGGGGCCAGCGTCAACTGCCTGCTCTCTTCGTCGTCGTGCTGCAAGGCGTGCTGCAGGAACGAGGTGATGTCCATTCGGTAGTATCCCTTGCCGGGGTTGCGGTTCAGCGTACCGTCGTAGGGTATCGTGATGCTCCCCGTGGAGGCGTCCGATATATAGTAATCCGGGATAACGGTCATGCTGCCGTAATCGGAGTAACTGCCGAGTTTTTGGAACGCCTTGTCGTATGCTTCCGTCGTCTCTCCTTCCAGCCATACGAACATGTGTGCCTGGTTGATGTACAGTCCGTAATCCTCCGATGGCTTGAGGGCGTTCATGGCGTCGAAGAAACCGTCCGGGAATTTCAGCGTCGCTGTCACGCCGCCGAGTCCCTGCACGTAGACCGTTTCGTCGGCGGCTACCTCCCCTCCGTTCTGCACCCCTTCGAGCGGCGTACCCGTGTAGTCGTGGCGGATGCTCGCCACCGACATCGTTTTGAGTCCGTCGGCGTCGGAGAAGTACCACTGCATGTAGGCCGTGACCTCTTTTTCTTTGTTGTCGTCGTCGAGGTCTATCTCCCACTGGTCCCTCTCCCGCTGGAAGTAGAAGTTCATGTTGCAGTTCGGAAGGTAGTTGGCATATATCGCTGCATTGGCAGGAGTTCCGGGAGCCTGAGCGATGACGAACCCCTTGTATTTCCGCAGGAATTCGTAAGCCTTGTCGGAGTAGAAGAGGGTGGTGTCTGCGGCCGCCAGTTCGTCGAGCAGCAACTGTCCCTGCGGAAGGATATCGAGCTTTATCTCTTCGATTTCATCCGGTTCGCCCGAATATTCGAAGCTGAACAGCGGTTCACTGTCGATATGGTCTTCGTAGCGGAACGAATGGTAGTATATCGTGTCCGTCGTATAGGCGAGCGAATCGCGGAGCCGGTAGATGTTGAAAGTCTGCCGTACGGAAGGGTCGCCGCATACGTACTTCATGTTGACGATGAGCTTGACCGAGTCGAACGGTGACTTGCGGTTCTTGAAGAAGTTCGGGGTAAGCGCCTGGGCGGGCAGCCCCGAAAATACGGAAGCCGCCACGGTCTTGCCGAAGAAACTCTCCTCCGCCGAACCGATATAACCTACGTTGACGTTCATGGCACCGCGCATGTGTTTGGTCGAGGCCCGCAGCCCGATGGAATCCGTATAGGTCTGGAACGCCCTTATCCGTTCGCCTTCGCCAAGTCCGAGTGTGTCGATGTGGATGGAAAGCTTCTCCCCTCCGCCGGGAATGAGACCGGCTCCCAGCGTATCGTCCACCGAGGTGCAGGCTACCGACAGCACGAAGGCCGACAGGAGGGCCGTCGCTGCGGAGAGGTATCTCTTATTGTAAAAGCTCTTCATAGAATTTCTGGTAATTGTCGAGATAGTCGGTGGCATCCGAAGGCTGCCAGGGAAGAAGCACTTTTCCCGTTCCTTCCAGTGCTGCCGTTATCAGCGGAGAGGGATGCTCGGTACGCATGACCACGCCGTCCGCATAGTCTATAACGAGTTTCATCAGGTTTTCGTATGAAGGGGAGTCGAGCAGTGCCAGTTTCGGGTCTTTTATTCCTTCGTTCTCTATCTTTTTCCTGAATCCGGCATCGAGCGTTCCCGGAAAGGCATCGTCGTAAATCGAGACGGCTATCTTCAGGTTCTGGAACATGGGGTCGTCGGCGAAGGTGTTGCGCAGGTAGATGGGCATGACCGCCGAGAACCATCCGTGGCAGTGTACGACGGTGGGTTCCCACCGCAGTTTGCGTACCGTTTCGAGTACGCCCCGGGCGAAGAATATGGCCCGTTCGTCGTTGTCCGGAAACATTCCGTCCGTTGCAGGGTCGCGGAGTACGGCCTTGCGTGAGAAATAGTCGTCGTTGTCGATGAAATAAATCTGTACCCTTGCCGAGGGTATCGAAGCTACCTTGATGATGAGCTGATGGTCGTTGTCGTCTATGATGAGGTTCATGCCCGAAAGGCGGATGACTTCATGGAGCTGGTTGCGTCTTTCGTTTATGACTCCGTAACGCGGCATGAACGTCCTCGTTTCATTGCCCCGTTCCTGCATGGCCTGAACCAACAGCCTGCATTCGGACGAGATTTCGGTCGGCGGTAGATAAGGGGTTATCTCCTGACAAACGTACAATATTTTGGAACCTGCCATTACCGGAAACTTAAAATACTCACAAAGATACGAATTAATTTCCAATGAAACCGGACGTGTCGGATAAAAAAGATTCCCCTCGGGAAGTCTTTTTCCGTGCAATCGTTTGTTTCTGAATGCGATGCGTGCGGGGTTGCAACCCCGCACGCATCGCATTCGCTCCGGCCGGTGCCGTGGGGAAGTCGTTCCCGTCAGAGCAGCAGCATGGCGTCGCCGTAGGTGCCGAAACGGTAGCCTTCCTCTATCGCCACCTTGTAGGCGTGCATGACGGTTTCGTAGCCGCCGAATGCTGCGACGAGCATCAACTGCGTCGAACAGGGGAGGTGGAAGTTGGAGACCATCGAGTCGGCCACGCTGAAATCGTAGGGACAGAAGATGAATTTGTTCGTCCATCCGTCGCACGGTTTCAGCATGCCGTTGGTCGATACGCTGCTTTCGATGGCCCGCTGGACGGTCGTCCCTATCGCACAGACGCGGTGCCCTCCCTCCTTGGCGCGGTTCACTTTGGCAGCCGCCTCTTCGGGGATATGCATCTGCTCCGAATCCATCTTGTGTTTCGTGAGGTCTTCCACATCCACGGTGCGGAAGTTGCCGAGCCCGACGTGCAGTGTTATCATGGCCGATTCGATGCCTTTGATTTCGAGGCGTTTCATGAGGTGTTTGCTGAAGTGCAGACCCGCCGTAGGGGCGGCTACCGCCCCCTCTTCGGTGGCGAATATCGTCTGATAGCGCTCTTCGTCAATCGGCTCCACCTTGTCGCGTATCCATTTGGGGAGGGGTGTTTCGCCGAGTTTGTAGAGTGCGGCCCGGAACTCCTCATAGGTGCCGTCGAACAGGAAGCGGAGCGTGCGTCCGCGCGAGGTGGTGTTGTCTATCACTTCGGCCACCAGCAGGTCGTCGTCGCCGAAGTAGAGTTTGTTGCCTATGCGTATCTTCCTTGCCGGGTCCACGAGTACGTCCCACAGGCGCAGGTCGCGGTTCAGTTCTCTCAGCAGGAAGATTTCTATTTCCGCGCCTGTCTTCTCCTTGTTCCCGTAGAGCCTTGCGGGGAAAACCTTCGTGTTGTTGAAGATGAAGACGTCCTTTTCGTTGAAGTAGTCGATGATCTCCTTGAAGATGCGGTGCTCTATCTTGCCTGTTTTGCGTTCTACCACCATAAGCCGCGATTCGTCGCGGTTGTCGGCAGGATATTTCGCCAGCAGTTCCGGCGAAAAGTTGTAATTGTACTGTGAAAGTTTCATCCTTTATTCCCGGGAATTTATATAGCGATGTTTTGTCGTAAGCAACGTTGCGGCTTCTGTACAAACAGGGACCGAATAATTATTATACGAAAAAAAAACGGGTTTGTTTCACCCGTGCCGTTTTTTCCGTCAGTACCCGTGCTTCCCGCCCGGACAGGCTCCGGCGGTTGCCGCTGCATCCGGTGCCGTACATGGCTGGCCGTGCATCTCCTGCAGTTTCGGAAGCCTCCGATTCGATAACGGTTATTTCAGGATGTTTATTATTTCGTCCATGGAGTATCCCTCCTCGACAGTGAACCGGCCGCTGCGTGTCCGGCGGAGCGAGGTGAGGTAGGCCCCGCTGCCGAGCGCCGCGCCTATTTCGCGGGCGAGCGAACGGATGTAGGTACCCTTGCTGCACACCACCCGTATCCTGATGCGGGGCAGGTCGTATTCGAGCAGCTCCATGGCGTAGATGTTGATTGGGGCAGCCCGGAGTTTCACCTCTTCGCCTTCGCGGGCGTATTCGTAGGCACGCTGCCCGTCGATTTTCTTGGCGGAGTAGAGCGGCGGCATCTGCAGCCGTTCGCCGGTCAGGGCGGCGAGGGCCTGTTCCACCTCTTCACGCGTGATGTGTTCCCAGGGATAGGCGGCATCCTCCGGATGTTCCATGTCGAAACTCGGAGTGGTTGCGCCGAGTTTCATTTCCGCCACATACTCCTTCTCCTCGGCCTGCAACGCTTCCACCGATTTGGTGGCTTTGCCGAGGCATACGACGAGTACGCCCGTGGCGAGCGGGTCGAGCGTGCCCGCATGGCCGACCTTCAGGTTCCGCAGTCCGTTGTGGCGGAGCATGAACTTGACTTTGCGTACCACGTCGGTGGATGTCCAGCCCAGCGGTTTGTCCACGACGAGCACGTATCCCTCCCTGAAATTTGTCTCTTTGGAAAATGGTTCTTTCAATTCCGCTTGTTTTGTGTTTGGGTCAATGTCGTCCGCAGCCTAATGGAAAATACCGAATCCGATGGAAAGGAGGCCGACGGCGGCGCAGTAGACGGCGAACCAGGTGAGTTTGCCCCGGTTCACGATGCGAATCATCCAGCGGCAGGCGAGCGTACCGGTGAGGTAGGCTGCGGCGAAACCGCCCACGAGCTGCCACGTCCCGATGCCTTCTCCTCCCGTCGGCGCACCAATCAGCTCCAGCAGGTTCATGCCGATGATGGGAACGAGCACCATGAGGAAAGAGAATTTGGAGACTTCGCTCCGCTGTACTCCCAGCAGCAGACCGGTGGAGATGGTCGTGCCCGAGCGCGACAGACCGGGCAGGACGGCCAGTGCCTGTGCGAGGCCGATGATGAATGCGTTTTTGGGCGTTATCGTTCCGGTGCGCGGTTTGGCAAGTCCTGCAAAGGTCAGCAGGCACGCCGTGACGAGCAGCATGATGCCCACCAGCACCAGATTGGAGGTGAAGAGTCCCTCGATGGCGTCCTTGAAGAAGAAGCCGACGACGGCAATGGGTATCATGGAGATGAGCAGGTTGATGACATATCGGGTCTCCTCGTTCATCCGGAATCGGAACAGCCCTTTGAACAGCGCCACTATCTGACGGAAAAAGACGGTGATGGTGCTCAGCACGGTAGCCGCATGCACCGCCATGGTGAACTGCAGGTTGCTTTCGGCCTCTATGCCGAACAGGTAGTTGGCGATTTCGAGGTGGCCGCTGCTGCTGACCGGCAGGAACTCCGTGAGCCCCTGCAGGATGCCCATGATGATGGCTTCAAGTACCGACATGACCCTCTACTCCTTGAATTTTTTCATGATGGCGAACAGCTCGAATCCGAATCCGGCGAGTACCACCACCGGAGCGAGCGTGATGCGCCGGAAGCTGAACATCGAGTAGTCGAATACGTTCGGGTCGTCGCTGCCGCCTCCGCTCATCAGGATGAAACCGAGAATGATGATTCCCAGTCCGATGAGCATGAAAAGGTAGTTTTTGCGTCCGAGCGGCATGCGGGCCTCCGCCTCTTTCCGCTGTTCGGCTCCGTTTTTCGATGCGGCCGGTGCGCCGCCTTTTCCCTTTGTCGTCTGTGCCATATCTTACATATATTGACTCTGATTTTTCCGTCGTTTTCCCGTACCGGAATGCCGCATCGGTCCCGGTGAATCAGTAGAGATTGATTTTCGTGGTGTTCATCCGGACGAACTTGTTCACTGCGAAGAGGGTGAACAGCGCCGATATCAGAATCCCCAGCAGCAGCATGCCGCAGAGGACGTAATAGACCGGTCGGCTCTCCGCCAGAAAGGTCACTTCGGGGAGCCCTTCGCCGAGTCCCGCCACGAGCGCGAGGAACATCGCCGCGGCGATGAGCCATGCGTAGACGCCGTGGAGGATACTGCGCAGAAGGAACGGTTTCATGATGAACCATTTGGAAGCCCCGACGAGCTTCATCGTATTTATCAGGTAGCGTTTGGAATAGATGGTCAGGCGGATGGTGTTGTTGAGCAGGATGAGTGCAATGACCAGCAGGGCGCCTCCGAAGAGCAGCAGGACGAGATTGAACTTGTTGATGTTGGAGCCTATCTGTTCCACCACGGCCCGCTGATAGACCACCTCTTCGATGCCGTTCCAGGAAGCGGCCTCCTTTTCGAACTTGCGGACATAATCCTTGTCGGAATACTGTGCGTGCAGTTTCACTTCGTAGGCATCGGGCAGGGGATTGAAGGCGAGGAACTCCACGAAGTCGCTTCCTATCTGTTCCTTGAAATTCTCCGCAGCCACTGCCTTGGGGACGAATGTCACCTCCTTGACGGCCTCGTGGGCACCTAGCTCCCGGCCTATTTCGGCAATCCGTTCGTCGGACGTGCCCTGCTTTATCATCAGATGGATGGCCACGTTCTCCTTCATCAGGTCGGTGGCCCGGACGGCGTTGAATATGAGGTAGCCGACGCTTCCGAGCAGGAACAGTACGAGTGCGATGCTTATCGTGGAGATGATGTACGAGTTGCGTACTTTACGCCTGAGGCTTTTCGTGTTTTCGGCTTTAGCCATGGTTTGATACGGTGTTTGTTGTCCCTCCCGTCTTCTTACGCTTCCGGGAGGATATTATTGTTCTCGTTCCGGTCTTTTTTACGCCGGTCGTCCCATACCGCATAGATTGCCGCTGCGGCGAATCCGATGAGGATGATGAGCGAGCCTGCGAGTGTCACGGCCGATGCCTCGCGGAACTTCGGCGCACGGAAGACGAACTCCACGGTGTGGTGTCCGGCCGGCAGCGCCATGGCCCGCAGTACGTAGTCGGCCCGGAAGTAGGGCGCCTCCGTGCCGTCCACATAGGCTTTCCAGCCCTTGTCGTAATATATTTCGGAGAATACGGCGATGCCTTCCGTTGCCGAATCGTATTCGTAGGTGAGCCGGTTCACCCGGTAGTCGGTCAGCCGGATGGAGGCGGCGGTGTCTGCCGTGCCGGGGACCGGCAGCCGGCCGGTGGGGGAAACGCCGGTCGGCCACGGCCTGCCGTTTGGTGTCGATGCGGTTCAGCGCATCAATCTCTTCGTTCGGGGTATCCGACGGTATCACCTCCGCAACGAACCATGCGGCCCCGTTGGCGTCGGGATTGAACTGCGCTTCCAGCCGTCCGGACATCTCCGGAACGATGAAATAGCGCGTGTTGAGCATGTTGTAGACCTCCATGTTCATCGGTACGAGATGCCGGTCGATGAGGTCCTGATAGCGCTGCAGTTTGGCACCGTGGTATCCTCCGACGGAGCGGTGGAAGTAGGAGGTCGTGGCGTCGCTGAAGGTGTTCACCGCAAAGTTGGCCACCCGATATCCCGGTGTGGTATCTTTCAGTATCTCCTTGTCCGCCTCCGTGGGATAGAGTTGCGTGCGCCGTGCCGGAACGAAGTCGTCCCACGAGAGGTAGCGCAGGTCTACGGGAATGAGGTCGAGGCAGACCAGCCCTGCGAAGCATGCGGTCAGGATACCCCGTTTCATCCGCCCTTTGGCGTAGAGCAGCACGAGGCCGGCCGAGACGAGGACGAAGAGCAGCGAGCGCCAGGCGTCGGCGCGGAGCATCTTCGCCCGTTCGGCGCTCATGGCGTCCGATACGTAATCGGCGAACTGCCGCGCCCCGGCTTCGTTGAAGCCGGAGTGGGCGGCGATATTGTAGAGCAGCGGGTAGTCTCCCGGAGCGGAGAAACCGAACATCTTCGGTCCGAAAAGGGCGAAGAGCAGGGCGATGCCGCCCGTGATGCCGGTCGCCCATGCGAGCCCGCGGCGTATTTTCCGTGCAGGGATTTCGCCTTTCCAGAGTTCCGAGAGCAGCAGGCAGGCCAGCAGGGGAAAGGTCCACTGGACGATGACGAGGGCCGTCGAGACCGCGCGGAACTTGTTGTAGCCGGGCAGTATCTTGAAGCAGAGTTCCGTGAACCACATCATGTTGCTGCCCCACGAGAGGAAGAGGGCGAGGAGGCTCACTGCCAGCAGCCACCATTTCCGGCTGCCGCGCAGAACGAACAGGCCGAGCACGGCGAGGAACACCACCGCGGCGCCGAGGTAGGTGGGGCCGGCCGTACCGGGCTGGTCGCCCCAGTAGGTGCCGATGGGCAGGTCGGCGGGACGGGCACCGAAATTGGCGAGAACTTCGGCCACCGGGCCGTCCGGCGAGAAGGGTTGTGCCGACGAACCTCCCATGAGGTTCGGGATGAACAGGTTGAAACTCTCCGTGCGGCCGTAGCTCCAGGCCGTGGCGTATTCGAGATCCAGCCCCTCGGCGAGTTCCGAGCCGCCCCGCGTGGTGTCAGCGGCGTGCTGTGCGGTGAAGTAGAGCGGTGCGAAGTTGGACCCTACCGCCAGTACGGCGGCCAGCAGGAGCGCCCCCGACGCCTTCCAGAAACGCGGAAGCACCCGATGTCTGTACGACCGGACGAATTCGTTTATCAGCAGCGCGACGATGACCAGCAGGAAGTAGTAGGTGATTTGCGGGTGGTTGGCCGATATTTCGAGCGAAGCGGCCAGCGCCGCCAGCGCGGCCCCGAACCACAGGTGCCGTCCGCGGTAGGTGTGGACGATGGCTCCTATCAGCAGGGGGATGTAGGCCATGGCCCACACCTTGGAGATGTGGCCGGCTCCGATGATGAGTATCGTGTAGGTCGAAAAACCGTAGGCGAGTGCCGGAACGATGCCTACCCACGGGTTCACTTTCCACAGCAGCGTCATGAGCCAGAAGCAGAGCATGGCCGTGAAGATGAGCACGGCCGGTTCGCCCATCGCCCGCACGGGCAGCTTCGAGGCGTGGCGGATGAGCCATGCCGGCACCTTGAAGTCAATCATGTAGGAGGGCATACCGCTGAAGGAACTGCCCGTCCACTGGGGGTCTTCGCCGTATTGCTCTACGTGCCGTCCGAGGTCGGCACTCGCTCCGACGTACTGGGTGACGTCGTGCATGTCGAGTTTCTCCCCGCTGAACTGGGGGGCGAAGTAAAGCATCGATACCAACAGGAATATGACGGGGGCCGCGACGTATGGCAGCCAGCGGAGGGATTTCCCTTTTTTGTCCATAACGGGCTTGTGTTTTCGTATCCCGCAAAGTAACGAAAAATAGTTGAGATTATGAACTGCGGTATCCCGGCTATTGTGTCCTGTTGGCGTATTTCCCGGTGCCGGAGCGGGGTTTTTCGACGGAAATGTGCGTAAAATATCTCCGAAGGGGAGGACGCAGGCGGATTCTCTCGGAATTTTGCACTACCTTTGTGCGTTCGGTCGGAACGGCATGGATAGGTTGAGTGAAATAAGGGAACCGCTCGAAAAGGTGTTCGGGGAGTATGAGGAGTTCATGAAACGGGCCCTGTACAGCGACAACAGGTTCGTCGCGGGCATCATGGATTATATCGTCTCTTCGCGCGGCAAGGGTATCCGGCCCTTGCTGGTCTTTCTCTGTGCCGGTATCCATTCCCGGTTCGGAATCGGCAAGCGGGCCTATCTGGCCGCCCTGATGGTGGAGATGATACACAACGCCTCGCTCGTTCACGACGACGTGGTGGACGGTTCCGATACGCGCCACGGCAAGCCTACGGTGCATCACCGATGGGACGCGCGCGTTTCGGTGCTTTCCGGCGATTATATCCTCGCACGGAGCTATTCGCTCGGCATGCAGAGTGCCCAGTTCGACATCGTATCCTATATTACGGCCGGCATTTCCGAACTTGTTGAGGGCGAGCTCATTCAGAGCGAAATCAACGGTAGCCGCCGCGTCTCGCGCGAGGCATACCTCGACATCATCTTCAAGAAAACGGCTATCTTGATGGGGGTCAGCAGCGGCGCGGGGGCCATGGCTGCGGGGGCTGCTGCCACGGAGGTGGGGATGGCCCGTCAGATAGGACTTGATTTGGGGATGGCCTTTCAGATTAAGGACGATATCCTCGATTATGCACCCTCCGAACAGACCGGCAAGTCCTCCTGCGCCGACCTGCGCGAAGGGAAGGTCACACTTCCGCTGATAGCCATTTTCGAACGGTGCGGCGACGAAGAACGAGCACGCATCATGGAGAAAGTGAAAGCTGCGGGCGAAAATCCCGGGCTTATCGAAGAAATCTCGTCGTGCGTCCGCCGCGAAGGGGGTATCGAGGCCGCCGAGAGTGTCATGGAGGAGTACCTCGGGCGGGCTCGCAGCATCATTGTCACCTATCCCGATTCCGTTTACCGCCGTTCGCTCGAACTGCTCTGCGACTACATCGGCGACCGGGAGCGGTAACCGGCGGATTCCTTTTTTCGGCGGAGCCGTATTCGTCCTGAATCCTTGAATTTTCCGTTTTTGTTTCTTCTTCTGTGACGGGGTGCCCTGTGCAGGTTCGTTGCTTTTTGTGGTGATGTCCGGCGTTTTCCGGTCATTGTCATACGTCGTGGGGCGTTTGTCGTCCTGCAATGTGTCGCTGCGCGGAGTGACTTTGCGGTCGGGTGGAGGATTCCGCTGACAGATGCCGGAGTATGTCCGTCGGTTACGGTCGGCCGGTCGTAATGATACGCGCGGCCGGAGGCGTGTCTGTCGGGCGCAGTCCCGTATCGGATGGGGTATATGGGGCGTGTGGCAGGCTGCGGTATGCTTGGGGATGGCGTTTCCGGGGGTGCCGGTCGGCGCAGTGAGACGGACTTACGGGGAATGGTCAGGAGGTTGCGGCGGCATGCGGTCGATACCGATATGGCAAGACGTGTTGCCGCGTTCGAATCGCTGTGCGGGATGGTTAGAGAGAAAGACAATGCCGCTTGCCGGGGGCGGGTGCTGCCGGACCGGATGTGCGGGGATGCTCTCCGTCGCGGAGGGGCGGCCCGTCAGGGCAGCCAGCCGATGAGGCTGTCGCCGCGGTGCGCCTCGCGCCAGGCCGTGAGGCCGGCATAATCCCTTACCCCGCCGGATGGTACC
>ERZ780053.697-NODE-697-length-11671-cov-1.56689_pt1 | contig 11671 bp, 9 predicted proteins | sample MGYA00511088_ERZ780053 | MGnify/ENA primary metagenome ERZ780053 (study PRJEB29588, sample SAMEA2150866) | human gut metagenome | biome: human gut; feature: human-associated habitat; material: faeces | place: Denmark | collected 2008/2010 ...
TTCCCCCAGTATTCACGATACATTTGTCTGTAAAAATGTATTTTAATTATAAAATTCTATATAGAAATTGTCAATTTACTCTTGACGAATGTTTAAATATTGTGTAGTATCTTATGCGGTAATATTAATTGAATATTTTATATCCCTTATTAAGAGCGGTGGAGATACATAGGATCTATGAAGCCCGGCAACCCCTTTTGAGGAAGGTGCCAACCTGAGCGATATTAGTCGAACAATAAGAGGATTTCGATACAGTCTATCGGGTCCCTTGTCGGGGACCTTTTTTTGTGCGAGTAGCGATGAGAATTCTAACGTATATGACACAATCATGCTTGCATGAATTGCGACATATGCGTTTGGATTCGAGGAGCACCGCGACAATGCCAGAATGTAGTTCTGGCATCTGAGCTGCGAGCGCGAGCAGCGGTAACATTGCAGTTCTGGTGTTTCGCTACGAGCGCGAGTAGCGATGAGAATAGACACGAGAAGGTATGGGATAGACATATTCACGATAAAACAAAAAAGGAGATAACATGGAAAAAAGATTATTTACTTCAGAATCAGTAACAGAAGGACATCCTGACAAAATCTGTGACCAGATTTCAGATGCCGTACTTGACGCCCTCTACGAACAGGATCCATACTCAAGAGTAGCATGCGAAACTCTTACTAACACAGGTTTTATTATGGTAATGGGCGAGGTTACAACTAAGGCTAACATAGATATTCCTTCTATCGTAAGAAAGACAGTTACAGATATCGGTTATGACAGCTCTGATAAGGGATTTGATGGTAACACCTGTGCTGTTATGGTTGCATTAGACAAGCAGTCAGCTGATATTGCTATGGGTGTTGATAAGGCTCTTGAAGCAAAGGATGGCGAGATTGATGATTCAGAAGGTGGTGCCGGCGATCAGGGTATGATGTTTGGTTACGCAACTAACGAAACTCCTGAATTCATGCCTTACTCTTCTGCACTTGCGCAAAAGCTTTCTAAGCAGCTTACAAAGGTTCGTAAAGATGGAACTCTTTCTTACTTAAGACCAGACGGAAAGACTCAGGTAACAGTTGAATATGATGAAAACAAAAAGCCAATAAGACTTGATGCTATCGTTGTTTCATCACAGCATGCTCCTGAAGTATCTCAGGAACAGATTCATGAGGATATTAAGAAATATGTTATTGATGCAATCGTTGATCCTGCTATGATTGACGCTGACACTAAGATATACATCAATCCAACAGGCCGTTTTGTAATTGGTGGACCTAACGGAGATTCAGGTCTTACAGGTCGTAAGATTATAGTTGATACTTACGGTGGAGCTGCAAGACATGGCGGTGGTGCTTTCTCTGGTAAGGACTGCACTAAGGTTGACCGTTCTGCTGCATACGCTGCAAGATATGTTGCTAAAAATATTGTCGCTGCCGGACTTGCTGACAGATGCGAGATTCAGCTTTCATATGCAATCGGTGTTGCAAGACCAACATCTATCATGGTTGATACATTTGGCACAGGAAAGCTTGATGAAGAAAAAATCGTTGAAATCATCCGTGAGAACTTTGATTTAAGACCTAACGGAATCATTAAGATGCTTGACTTAAGAAGACCTATCTACAAGCAGACAGCTGCTTATGGTCACTTTGGACGTACAGACCTTAATCTCCCTTGGGAGAAGCTTGACAAGGTTGATGTACTTGCTAAGTATCTTGGTTAATTATTAGCAATTATATATAATGCTGAATTTAAATGGCGGTCAGATAACCAGTAAATCTTCTGGTTATTTGACCGCTACTTTTGTCATCTTTATATCGGAATTTGGTCAGCCTTTCTGCCGTCATCACTGGCGAAAACCCACTAAAAGCTTGAAATCACTCAATTTAGTATGTTGTTTTTTCATCTTTTGACATAATATCTTTTACAAAACCCACTAAATTAATAATACTTCACCCTTTAGTATGTCTTTTTCATGCTTCATCTTTACATCCAGCCGGTGAATCATTATAAATTCCTTAAAAAGACCTACACAATCTGGCTCGTGCCATTATTTAGTAGGTATCCTCAACAAATTTATTTACTTTTAAAATGACAAAGACCTACTCAGATACTAACTAACGCCATCTGAGTAGGTCTTTGTTAAATTATGATATTGAAATCAGCCATTTCGCACCACTCTGCTACTATCGCATCCAGCATCAGCTCACATCTTCACGTCATCACAGCTTCTTCAGCCACTTCTTCCGCTCCATGCGTACAAGGAATATGGCACCCCTGAAGCAAAGCTCTGCCGCCATCGCTATCCACACACCAACAAGTCCGTAACTTCCAACAAGAAGGAATGAAAGAACAACCCGAACAGCCCAGAGACTGAAGAAATTCATAAGGCTTGAAACAAGAGTATCTCCTGCTCCACGAAGCACACCTGTTACTACAATTGACGCGCCATACAGTGGCTCTGCAAATGCCTCAATTCTAAGTATAGTTACTCCAAGCTCTCTTACTGCCGGGTCAGGTGTAAGAATTCCAATCATAAACGGTGCAAATATAAACATCAGAAGTCCGGTGAACGCCATTATTCCCATTCCGAAAGCAACTGAAATTCTTCCAAAAGACAACGCAAGCTTTCCTCTGCCTGCACCGATACTCTGTCCAACAAGTGCTGTTGCAGCCTCCTCAATTCCGTAAGCTGGCATATAACACAGGCTTTCAGCAGTTATTGCAAATGCATTGGCAGCCACAGCCACAACTCCTAATGGTGCAACAATTCTTGTTATCGTAATCATAGCCCCGAACATAACTACATTTTCAAATGTGACAGGAAGAGATAAAACAAATGACTTCTTTATTGTCGCAAGACCTGCCTTCTCATCAGAATCTGTTCCGTAACCCTTAGAAAGCATCGGTGTTCTGAACATCAATACATAAAACATAATAATTGTGGTGACAATCTGTGCCGCCGTTGTTCCAAGTGCTGCACCCATAACTCCAAGACCAAAGCCAAAACCATGCCAACTGAATATGAATATAAAATTGAATATAATATCAAGTAAACAGTTCATGGAATTAAGAATTCCCGGTGTCTTCGTATTGCCGCAGCTCTGTAACATTCTCGTACCAAGACGGTTAAATCCTAATGCCGGCATAGACAATGATGTTATAAGAAAATACATTGCCGCGTCCTTCTGTATCGACTCTTCTCCACCAAGCCATGCTGGAAGTCCCCAGCTTATCATGGCTCCGGCAGCACCAATAATAATTGATATAAGAAGAACTATTCCAAATGACTGTAAGAACACTCTTCTTGCCCTGTTAAACTTCTTTGCCCCGACAAGCTGTGCCACCTGAATTGAAAATCCAAGTGATGGTGCAGAAGCAAGGCTTCCAAGCAGCCATGTCGTTGTCGATACAAGACCTATTGAAGCCGAACAGCCTGCCCCCAGTCTTCCAACCATAGACGCATCAATATACTGCATTATAATTGATGACACCTGTGCCAGAATCGTAGGCAGACTCAGCATAATTACAAGTCTTATCTTCTGTTCAAATGTAATCTCTTTATTATTTCTTATATAGGAAAGTGTATCTTCCTTCATTTAGCATTACCCTTCTACAATATTTTTAGCATGCTCAAGAGCTGCATCAATGTTGGCACAGAAATTATCTCTTCCAATCTCATCTGCAAAACCAGCATGCTCCATGACTGACATAGGCTGTTCATTAACATGTGAAAGAATCATAACTGCGCCATGCCTTTTACATACTGCATGAATATTTCTTAAAGATCTGAGAGCAGTAACATCCATTGCAGGAACACCTCTCATCCTTACAATAACTGCCTTAGAACCTGATACTGTCTGGATATCAAGAAACTTGTCCGCAGCTGCAAAAAACATTGGTCCATTAATCTCATATACAAGCGTATCCTTAGGAACCTGCTTAAGATTAATGCTGTCAGGATCATTATTCTCATCTATATTATCACCAATATATTTCCAGCTCTTAACCTCTGTAACATCAGCCATTCTCTTAAGAAAAAGAAGTGCTGTAAGCACAACACCAACTTCAATAGCAACAACAAGGTCAAATACAATAGTAAGTACTGCTGTTGTAAGAAGAACTAGAATATCGCTCTTAGGTGAAGTCTTGCACAGAGAAATCATTTCTCTCCAGCCACTCATGTTATAAGCTACCATGAAAAGAATCGCTGCAATTGCCGGCATTGGAATCCATGCTGCATATGGCATAAGCACAACAAGGATAAGAAGAAGTGTTACAGAATGCACCATACCAGCAATTGGTGTACGTCCACCATTCTTAACATTAGCTGCTGTTCTCGCAATAGCACCTGTTGCCGGAATCCCACCGAATAAAGCAGATACAACGAGTTCCATATTAGGCTTATGTCTGCTTCCAATCATACCGTCAGAAACAACGCATGATAAAAGTGACTCAATACCTGCCAGTACCGCAATTGTAAATGCATCCGGCAAAAGATTCTTAACCATTATTATATTAACATGTGGTATGCTGATACCCGGCAGCTTGCTTGAAATTGTATATAAATCTCCGATAGTCTTAGCCTGCATTCCAAGTTTAACCATAATTACAGAAACTATAACAGCAATTAAAGATGCTGGAATCTTCTCTAACTTCTTGAATCTAGGCCATATTATAAGAATTGCAAGTGAAACACAACCTACAACAAGAGCCTGCCAGTTAAATGTGTTAATACATTTAAACACTGCATTTAACTTATCAAGTGTCTCAATAGTTGGTCCTGTATACGCAGAAGTATCAAGACCTAAGAAATCCTTAATCTGTCCTACAAGAATAGTAACTGCTATACCAAATGTAAATCCAGTTGTAATTGTATAAGGAATAAATCTGATAAGATTACCAAATTTAAGAAATCCCATGATAATAAGAATTATACCAGCCATAATTGTTGCAACAATAAGGCCATCCATTCCGTTCTGTGCCACAATTCCTGCAACAATAGTTGCAAATGCGGCTGTTGGTCCGGCAATCTGAACCCTGCTTCCGCCAAGGAATGAAATAACAAAACCAGCAAATATAGCTGTGTAGATACCCTGCTCAGGACCTACTCCTGATGCAAGCGCAAGTGCGATAGATAATGGTAACGCTATGATTGCAACGATAATACCTGCAATAACATCATTAACAAACTGCTTCTTAGAATAGCCTTTCATAACATCAAAAAGCTTTGGTACGAATTGATTCATTGTTTTCCCCTTAAGTGGTTTTACCACATTTCTCATATTATTAATAGTGCAGAATCCGCCTGCTCATATATGTAAATCCCGTTTTAATGCGAAAATAATAAGAATAAATAAGGCTGCACACCCATTAAAAGCTGTGCAACCTTAGTCCTGTCAAACATTAAATATTAACTTAATCACGAATTACTCTGCTGTATTTGTTGTATCGTTAACCGTAACATTCTCACACACAAAATCAACTATCTTCTGATAAAGAACCTGATATCCAATCTCTGAATTCATAGTCTTGCCATAAGTATCAAGAATATCATTATAGTCATCATAACCATAATATGAAGCAAGCTCCTCACCTGTTGAATTAATATCATCTGCAGTAACAGTGATATTGTTATCAGCAGCTATCATAGTTACAATCATCTTCTGTAAAAGATACTGCTTTGCATAATTATCTGCATACTCGTTAAATGCATCAAGTGAATCAAATTTATATGCACTCTTAAGATAATCCTCCTTAGAAGAGTATGATGAGCTATATGACTGATATTCTGCATCTACGTTACTGTTAAGAGTATTTAATAAATCAGTAAGTTCTTCGCTTGGATAATCTGAAACGTCAAGTCCATCAGACATCTGTTTATAAGCAGCATCAAATATAGCACTTGAACGGCTTGATGAAGCCTGTGTCTCAAGGTAAGATCTTACATATGTTCTTAACTGCTCAACTGTTGTAACTGAACTATCCTCAATTCCTAATGAAGCAGCATTAGCTGCAACCCACTCATCTGTAAGTTCTGGAACAACTGATTCGTCAATTTCATTAACAGTTACTGTGAATACTGTTGTCTTTCCTGCAAGATCTGAATTGTAATAGCTCTCTGGGAATACACATGTAATATCAGTCTCCTGACCTACTGTAAGTCCCACAAGTCCCTTATCAAGATCTTCAATAAATTTCCCTGAACCTATTGTGTAAGTAACATCTGTAGCAGTTCCCCCTGAAAATGCTGTTCCATCAAGCTTACCACTGTAATCAAGCTTAATAACATCTCCTGCCTTAGTTGTTCCCTCTGTTATAACATTAGTTGTAGCCTTTGATTCAAGCATGCTCTTGATATAATCCTCAACATCTGAATCAAGAACAACATAATCTGACTCCTTAAGATCAACAGACATTCCTTTCCAGTCTGAAAGATTAACAAATGTCTTATATACTCCTGCATTAGATGTAATTGTTCCTGCATACTCTTCTGCATTTATCTCTGTGTTAGCTGTAGAAGCTTTAGCTTCTTTCTTTTCTGTTTTACCACATGCTACTAATGATGCTGCAAGTGCACCTACAAGTAACACACTAAATAACTTCTTTTTCATATACTTCCTCATTTCTACATACATAAACATTTCTGCCTAACAGCAAGCCTTATATTTATAGCACATTTATCAAAAAAATAAAAGTAATTTCACACTAATTTCACTTTTTTATACAGCGTTAAACTGTTATAATCTCAATGTGTTAATAATTTTTGGAGGATGCCGGTTTATTCCGGTAATTATTCTATGAAGAAATTTAATAAAATAAAATGCTTTTCATATGTGTTTACTGTTATTCTGGCTCTGGGCTTTGTGCTTACCGCCTGCGAAAAACCTGCAGTTACACTGACTACCCCGGAGTCTGTGAACGGCTTTAAGTTAAACACATTTGTGCAGATTGACTCATACACAAGTGTTTCTAAGAATACTCTTACGGAAGCTCTTAATCTGTGTGACTACTACGAAAACATTTTTTCAAGGACTAAGGAAGATAGCGAGTTATCAAAGGTTAATTCTAACCAGACAACAAGCATATCTAAGGAAATGTATGAATTAGTAAGTGCCGGACTTGAATATGCTGCTTTGAGTAATGGAGCATTTGACATAACAATCGGAAGCGTTTCCAGACTGTGGGACTTCACCGCGGAATCACCGAAAGTTCCTGACAGCGGACGTATTGCCGAAGCTTTGACACATGTTGATTACACCAGAGTCAGTGTGTCCGATAACGGTGATGGTACTTATTCAATCAGCAAGCCTGATGATGTCATCCTTGACCTCGGAGCTGTTGCTAAAGGCTATATTGCCGACAAAATCAAAGATTTTCTTGAAGAAAATGGTGTAAAACGTGCTATAATCAATCTTGGTGGCAATGTTTTATGTATAGGTAAGAAAACTAATACGGATAACTTTGGAATCGGCGTAAGGAAGCCATTTGCAGCCAATAATGAAGTGCTGGTTGCTCTTTCTGTTGATGATTCCTCTGTTGTATCATCTGGCAACTATGAGCGGTATTTCTATGCTGATGACGGCACATTTTACCATCATATACTTAACCCGGCTACAGGCTATTCTTATGACAATGACCTGTCCGATGTTACTATTCTATCAAAGGATTCGCTTACCGGAGACTGCTTAAGCACTACCTGCTTCTGTCTGGGTCTTGATGATGGCATGAAGCTTATTGAAAGCCTTGACGGTATTGAAGCTGTATTTGTGACTAATGAAGGTGAAATTCACTATTCTAGTGGAGCGAAGGCCTATGTAAAGAGCTGAGATAACTCGCGCTACCAGGCTTAACTTAATATCAAAAATGAAATGGAGAACATACAATGATAAGACTCATATTAATCGTTATATTTGCAATAATAATATTCTTTGCCAGCCTTATAATGCTTCCTGTATTCTGGCTTATTGGCAAGTTCAATCAGGATGCTAAGGATCGCGGAAGTCTCCGCTTTGTTCAGGGTGTTTTTAAGGTTGTTCTTTTTCTGTCTGGTGTTACAACAACTGTAAAAGGACTTGAAAACCTCCCTAAAGACGGAGAAGCTGTACTTTTTGTAGGCAATCACCATGGTTTCTTCGACACAATTATTTCTTACACATACATGAAACCCAGAACTGGCTTTGTTGCCAAGAAAGAGATTGAAAAAGTCCCTCTTCTTAATCTATGGCTGAAATATCTTTACTGCCTCTTCCTTGACAGAAAGAATATGAAAGAAGGTTTAAAGACTATCCTTACCGGTATTGATTACCTTAAAGCTGGAACTTCAATTGTTATATTCCCTGAAGGAACAAGAAATAAAAGCATTGATGGTGTTCTTCCTTTCCATGCAGGAAGCTTTAAGCTTGCTGAAAAATCAGGCTGCAGGATTATTCCTATGGTACAGAACAACACAGCTGCTGCATTAGAAGACCACCTTCCATTCTTTAAAAAGACTCACACTGTCCTTGAATTTGGCAAGCCAATTGATGTCGCCAGCATGGACCGCGAGCAGAAAAAAACTCTTGCCAAGGATGTGCAGGATCTTATTGAGAAGATGTACGAGGAAAACAAGACACTTGTGTAGATTGGTTTGAAGTGGGCGGTCATGATGGAGGTATGTTGTCCTTTCAGACACGCTCCCGCTCGTGAAAAGACGTAGCGGTACTAGGTGCACTGCCTCACTTCGTGAGGTGCGTTTGCCAAGTGCCGACGCCTTTCCAACGGTCTGAAACTACAACATACCTCCATCATGACCTTACACTTCACCCAATTTACAGTTTGCTTTGGTTTCCCGTTGGGAAACCTTGCTTGTTGGGAGTTGTCTTTTTGCTTACTTATTGGCAAAAACCTACTAACTCCCCTTATTCAATCTGTTTCGTATGTCAATAAATCATTATTTTTTATTATATCAACTTCAATGACCTACTAACTTGCAAGTTAAATTGAATTTAGTAGGTATTTTCCAGGCACGCAGGCTCATATTTCATCTAAATCAGCCAGCAATTTCACAAAACGACCTACTAATCCGCACACATCAGATATATTAGTAGGTTTTCATCCCTAATTCTCTAATATATCGAAGTCCAATAAACCTACTAATTCATATAAAAACAGCCATTTCGTCCGTATTTCCCAATTTTCATTGCAAAACTACACATCCACACCTGACCTTCGTGGCATAAAAAAAGACCACACCAGCAATCCGCTGATGCAGCCTCTCATCCTTACTTATTCTTCTTAAAAAATCCCTTCTTTTTCTTTTCAGGAACTACAATCTTTCCACCTCTTACAGACTTGATGCCTACAATATAGATACCACTTACTTCTGCCTTGACTTCTGCCTTAATTGGAATCTGGTCAAATACCTTAGGATCACACATAAGTGACATAACTCTTGGTCCAATCTTTGCCTTAACGATTGGCATCTTACGACCTCTGAATGCCTTAGGTGTCTGGTCTAAGACCATCTTAGGAAGTCCGGCATCTTTCATCTTCATCATCTTCTTATCAATGACAAGCATCGACATAACCTGCTTTGCAGCCTCTAACTGTGCGTTATTAGCTTCCTGCTTCTTCTGAAGCTTTTTACCCACAATAGTAAGTGCAACAAGTGCTGCTATAAGTACAGCAATAACTATCAATAAAACAATACTCCAAACTGGCATATTTACTACTCCTTCGTTAACTTTTCATATACTAGTTAATTATATCAAAACAATCAGTAATTGCAAGTGTTTTGTGTTGGTCTGTGGGGCGGATTGTGTGGGTATATGTCATTTCCAGACACGCTCCCGCTCGTGAAAGTGCGTAGCGGACACTAAGTTCACTGCCTCACTTCGTGAGGTACGTTCACTAAGTGCCGACGCACTTCCAACGGTCTGAAAATGACATATACCCACACAATCCGCCCACCTCCCCACAAACTCTTGCTTGGTGCCTTTGGCACCATCGCTCTCTGCGGAAATCTCTCTCGCCAGCCCCACCTCCGCCAAAGGCGGACAGGGGAAGTGACAGCGTAAGGGGGCAGGGTGTGCATATGCTGTAGTGTAAGACCGTTGGAAAGGCGTCGGCACTTGGCAAACGCACCTCACGAAGTGAGGCAGTGCGCCTAGTACCGCTACGCCTTTCCACGAGCGGGAGCGTGTCTTACAATGCAGCATATACACACCCTGCCCCCGTCCGTCTGCCACTTTCCTCTAGTCAGTCAACTTGTGAAGAAGTGACATCTTCATATCATAATATGCCGGGCTCATATCAAGATAATGGTTATGAGGATTCTCAAATCTCTGCTCTTCTTCCCATATATTATCAGTGAGCTGATCCTGAACATACTTCTTAATCTCATCAATAGATACTCTGTCCATTACACGCTTGCCGTTCTTTACAACAAGCTGCTGTAACTCTACTGCTGTGCAGTTTTCAAAGTATCTGTTCTTCCAAGGCTTTACAGGGTCTACATAGCGGTAAGGCTTTGAAAGGTCAACAACCTCATCAGCACCTGCTATAAGGTCTGCTATTGCCTTTTTATTCTCGTCATATATTCTGTAAACCTTCTTAAGACCTGGGTTTGTTATCTTCTCAACATTTTCAGAAATCTTAATTCTTGGCTGGAATACTCCATTCTCCTCTACTGCTGCAATCTTGTACACAGCTCCAAATACAGGATCAGACTTTGCTGTTATAAGTCTCTCACCTACACCAAAGCTGTCAATGCAGCCACCCTGCTCTAAGATTGACATAATAGTCCATTCATCAAGACTGTTGGAAACAACTATCTTGCAGTCAGTAAGCCCCGCATCATCAAGCATTTTTCTTACCTTCTTAGATAGGTATGCAAGGTCACCACTGTCAAGACGGATGCCCTTAAGACGCTTGCCCATTGGCTCAAGCACTTCCTTTGCACATCTGATGGCATTAGGAATACCTGATTTAACAACATCATAAGTATCTACAAGAAGCACAGTTGCATCCGGGTAATTCTCTGCATAATGCTTAAATGCTTCAAATTCATCACGATAGAACATTACCCAGCTGTGTGCCATTGTTCCACTGATTGGAATATTAAACATCTGACCAGCAAGAACAGTAGCTGTTCCAACCGCACCTCCGATGTAAGCTGCTCTTGCACCATATACAGCTGCATCCATGTTATGTGCACGTCTTGCACCGAAATCTGATACAGCACGTCCCTTAGCTGAACGCACGATTCTTCTTGTCTTGGTTGCAATAAGTGACTGGTGGTTAACCTGTAGAAGAATTGCAGTTTCAACAAGCTGTGCATCAAGTAATGGTGCAACAACAGTGATTACAGGTTCATTAGGATACATAATAGTTCCTTCCGGGAATGAATAAATATCTCCCCTGAACTTAAAGTTGGCAAGGTATGTAAGGAATTCTTCCCCAAAAAGTCCCTGACCTCTTAAGTATTCAATCTCATCTTCCTCAAAATGCATATTCTCTCTATATTCAATAATCTGTTCAAGACCTGCAAATATAGCATATCCGGCATTATCAGGATTCTTTCTGTAGAACACATCAAATGCAACCTTTCTTTCCTTGTCCTCATCCTTAAAATAACCATTAGCCATTGTAAGTTCATAAAAATCCATTACCATTGTAAGATTTCTCTCATCAAACTGT
>ERZ780053.709-NODE-709-length-11539-cov-1.88401_pt1 | contig 11539 bp, 13 predicted proteins | sample MGYA00511088_ERZ780053 | MGnify/ENA primary metagenome ERZ780053 (study PRJEB29588, sample SAMEA2150866) | human gut metagenome | biome: human gut; feature: human-associated habitat; material: faeces | place: Denmark | collected 2008/2010 ...
GATTCTTATCCAGTGTGCGGTCAATCTTCACCATCGACAGATACGCAATAGTTACAATGCGTTCCACTCTTGACTGCATAGCTCTTTCCAGCCAACGTACATCTTTCGGATTACTTGTCCTGTTTTTAGAACCGAATGCTTTAAACTGCATCAGATTCACATTTTTAAGTCCTGTCAGTTCATACAAAACTCGTTGCGCTGCTTCATCCAGGTCTTCATCCATATATATAAGACTTCCGGGAAGTTTCATATCGTGATATACTTCTCCATTATCTTCACCTGCACGTTTTACAAGCAACACTTTCAGTTGTTCTCCGTCAAAACCAATCACTACACAGTCTACTGATATATGATTGTTCGCTAATGGGGTTTTATGTTCCATGTTTTGCATAATATCCATGTTTAAGCGCTGCAAATATAAACAGGTTTTTTGAATATACAAGCGCATAAAACTTAATTTATATTATGTTATAAAGCACTATTTTTCAATATGATAGATATCGTACATTTTACAATATCAAAATACGGCCTTATCGTTGAAAGTACAATATGTATTGTTGATAAACGGAAGAATCAGGTAATTGTAGGAAGTACAATAAGAGTGAAGTGCTTTATTTTTAAGGATTTTAGTATACCGGAAGATTAAAAAGACAAGTACCTCTTATTGTATTTTAGTTGAAGTGCTATAAAAAGATTTTTTTCTCATTTATCCCTCTGCTTCCCAATAAACTCCCTTCTCCGAACGGAGGGAGTTAAAATAGCTTATTGCACAAAAATCCTTCGTTTGTGCGGTCAATATCAGAAAAAGCTATACCTTTGCACCACTTTTTTAATTAACTACTAAAACAAGAACAGTATGAAAGCATTTGTATTTCCGGGTCAAGGTGCCCAATTCGTAGGAATGGGAAAAGACTTGTATGAAAACTCCGCTTTAGCAAAAGAATTGTTTGAAAAAGCCAATGATATCCTGGGATATCGCATTACGGATATTATGTTCAACGGTACGGACGAAGACTTGCGTCAAACGAAGGTAACTCAGCCTGCTGTATTCCTTCACTCCGTTATCTCCGCACTTTGTATGGGTGATGATTTTAAACCTGAGATGACTGCCGGTCACTCATTAGGCGAATTCTCTGCTCTGGTTGCTGCCGGTGCATTGAGTTTCGAAGATGGGTTGAAGCTGGTTTATGCTCGTGCCATGGCCATGCAGAAAGCTTGCGAGGCACAGCCCTCTACAATGGCGGCTATCATTGCCCTCTCCGATGAAAAAGTAGAAGAAATCTGCGAGCAAGTAACCGCTGAAGGCGAAGTTTGCGTTGCAGCCAACTATAACTGCCCGGGACAGATCGTAATTTCCGGTTCTATCGAAGGCATCAATAAGGCATGCGAACTGATGAAAGCTGCTGGAAAACGTGCTTTGCCATTGAAGGTAGGCGGCGCTTTCCACTCTCCGCTGATGAATCCTGCAAAAGTTGAATTGGAAGCAGCTATCAACGCTACTGAAATACACGCTCCCAAATGTCCGGTTTATCAGAATGTAGATGCATTGCCTCACACTGATCCGGAAGAGATCAAGAAGAATCTCGTAGCTCAGCTGACAGCTTCTGTACGCTGGACACAGACTGTTAAGAATATGGTTGCTGATGGTGCTACCGACTTCACAGAATGTGGACCAGGTGCTGTACTGCAAGGTCTGATCAAGAAGATTGCACCGGAGGTATCTGCTCACGGTATTGCATAATCCTTAAATACAATATATTTGTAAGGGCTGTCTTTGATTAAAAAGACAGCCCTTTATTTTGTAATCGTACTATCCGCATTCAGAATAGGAAGATAAACAGCATCTCAACAAAACTTTTTCATGTAAGTATGAAAGCTCTACATTCAACTTGCATTATCTTTGCAAAAACATGCATGATATGGAGAAAATCGACGAATACAGAAACATCCTTGCAATGCCTCTTTGCAAACTATCAATAGATAAACTGGTGCAGGAAATATGCCTGCATCCGGAATACCTTAAAGATATATATCGGTTGATTTCCGACGATAAAATTGTCGTTTCATGGCGGGCTATATGGGCATGTGAGAAAGTGAGTGAGAAACATCCCGGTTGGTTTGTTCCATTGCTGGATGATATTATTCAGCAATTATTAGTCTGCAAACATGATGGTTCCAAACGGTTGTTGCTGTCTATATTATATAATGTACCTGCATCTGATCCTGTCTCTGTCGATTTGCTAAATTATTGCCTGGATCATATGTTGGCGCCACAAGAAAGTATTGGTGTGCAGGCGTTGTCTATCAGAATGGCTTACCAGCTTTGCAAGTCTGAGCCGGAACTTTTGAAAGAGCTACAACTCATATTAGAGAATGCAGATACCGAATATTATTCCACGGGCGTTAAAACTACCATACGGAATATCCTGAAAAAGATAAATAAATAAGTTCCCGTTTCTACATCCTTTTTTCACTCCTGATTTGATGAGCAACACATTTACTGGGTATGCACAATTTTTCTGTAATCCCCATCACTTTTCTTCTTAAACCCATTACTTAGCAATACCTTTATTGAAGCTGCGTTTTCTTCCGAAGGGTCTGCTGCTATTTCACGTCCTCCCAATTCAATGATCTTCTCTTCCAACTTCCGGATAATCATTTTACCGATGCCTCTATTCAGATACTCTTCTTCACCAATCAAATATCCGATCTCGTAAGTATGGTTCTTTTCGGGGATGTCTCCATACAAACTCTCAAAGTCGTGCCCTTCTTCCTCCAAGTCCTTTAAGAAAAAACAATCAACAAAAAGACAATACCCAATCTTCTTATCTTTGTAGTAAACAATAAAATGTCTTATGAAGCCATACTTACCATTTCTGTTGTTTACCTCATCCAGCCAGGCCTCTCTTTGTTCTTCCCCATCCGGGCACAGCCACTTATAGATATAATCTTTACTCAACCACCTGTCAAACAACGGTATATCTTCGTCAAGCAAAGGCTTTAATACAATTCCATCCTTATCGAACATAAGCTTATTGAAGTCATTTTCATGTTTATTCAACCCGATTCCCTTTCACATCTATAAAGAAAGTTTCGCCGTTCAGCTTCACCTTTGCTTTACCATCTTTATTAAAATAGCGGGCGTCATCATATATAAAAGGAATAACCTCTTTCCCTGTCTGATCTATAAAGCCGCATTTACCCTCCATACATACTGCTGCCAGCCCTGTTTTGGTAAAAGACCATGCAGGATTATATATACATGGAATCACTTCCTTCCCCGTTTTATCCACATAACCCCACCAACCATTCTGCCTGACTAATGCCAATCCTACAGAAAAAGCATGGGCATAGTCATAGATAAACGGCACGACTTCTTCGCCTGTTGCTGCATCTATAAAGCCCCATTTACCATCGTATTCCGTTGGTACTAATTTTTGCACTTTCATTTTTTGAGTATCCATAATTGCTGTAATCCGTTAAACTTTGAATTGATAAACAAGAAATAGTTCAGAGGAATGAACTTACCCATATTGCGGAACATTCAGAATCAGTATACAGAGTATGCTCAGTGACAAAGATAAAGATAAAAAGCGAGAATAAAACACCGGTTAAGAAGAAAGCTTGTGAAACGAAGCGCAATCAGAAAGAAAAAACAGATTTCAAAAGAATAATTCTCCGCTTTATACTATTTTTGCAGAAAGCGCTTAAAAAGTATTCTATGGATTATAAAATAAATGCCCCGACCGATGGAGATGAGATGATATTCAGACATGCGGATATCTTTTTCAGTTGTTTCTACAATGACGAAAATCATTGTGTACATCAATCCCGCGAGCACGCCATGAACTATGTTTATTCAGGCGAAATGCTCATTGATGACGGGAACAAAATCATCCATGTACAGAAAGGCGAGTGTGTGTTTATCCGGCGCGACCACCGAGTTACGCTGACTAAGAAACCACTCGACGGCGAGCAGTATTGCGGTATTTTCCTGATGTTTACACGGCGTTTCCTGCGCGATATGTTTCAGCGACTTCCTTCGGATAAAGCGCTGGACAATGTGCCCAAAGTCCGTTCAAGCGTGATTAAATTGCCTATCAGCATGGAAATTGATAGTTTGTTCACTTCGATGACTCCTTACTTCAACCAGAAGCTCCAGGCACAGGACGATTTCATGAATCTGAAATTGCAAGAGGGACTGCTGGCGTTGCTACATATTGACGAACGCTTTTATCCCACACTCTTTGATTTCAACGAACCCTGGAAAATTGACATCCTGGAATTCATGGAACAAAATTACATGTACGATTTCAGTATGGAAGATTTAGCCACGTTTACGGGACGCAGTCTGGCTACATTCAAACGGGATTTCAAGAAGATTAGCACCCTTACTCCGCAAAAATGGCTGATTCACAAACGCCTCGAAGCGGCCTACGAGAAAATGAAAACCGGCACACGGAAAGTACAGGACGTTTATCTGGAAGTAGGATTCAAGAATCCATCCCACTTTGCTACGGCTTTTAAAAAGCAATTCGGCGTCTCTCCTACCGCTATCTCCCAATAAATTTCCGCGAGTTGCGATTGATATAGTAAAATGAGCTTCTGAGAAAGATTCTTTGAGCCTCGCAGCAAATCTGCTGCGGAGCTTTTGCGTTAACTTTGCATTGTTGAATCAAAAGACAAAAAACAATGAAAAAAGTAATAATGCTAATCATGCCTCTGATGCTGACAGTTGTTAGTGTTCAGGCACAAAATCAAAAAGAAATGAAAGGTAGTAATATTAAAGCACAGGAGTTAGTTCTCACGCAGGAATGGGACAAGACTTTCCCACAGTCCAACAAAGTGAATCACCGTAAAGTGACGTTTGTCAACCGCTATGGAATTACATTGGCAGCAGATCTCTATGAACCGAAAGATGCGAAAGGCGCATTGGCAGCCATTGCAGTAAGCGGTCCTTTCGGTGCCGTAAAGGAGCAGTCCAGCGGATTATATGCGCAAACAATGGCTGAACAAGGTTTCCTTACTATCGCCTTCGATCCCTCATTTACAGGCGAGAGTGGTGGCGAACCTCGCAGGGTTGCTTCACCGGACATCAATACGGAAGATTTTCAGGCTGCTGTCGATTTTCTCTCCACCCAGCCGAATGTTGACCCGGAACGTATCGGAATTATCGGCATTTGCGGATGGGGTGGTCTGGCACTTAATGCAGCTGCTATCGACACACGCATCAAGGCTACTGTTGCCTCTACAATGTACAACATGAACCGCGTAAATGCAAATGGCTATTTTGATGCCGACAACAATGAAAACGCCCGTTACGAGAAACGCAAGCAACTCAATGCACAGCGTACCAAAGAGTACGCCCAAGGTTATTATGAACAAGGCGGTGGGGTGGTCGATCCGTTGCCAGCCGATGCACCTCAGTTTGTGAAGGATTATTACGATTATTATAAGACACAGCGCGGATATCACAAGCGTTCGGGCAATTCCAACGATGGATGGACAGTTACCGGCCCAATGTCATTCCTGAATCAGCCTATTCTTGCTTATAGCAAAGAAATCCGCTCTGCCGTACTGATTATGCATGGTGAAAAAGCACATTCCCGCTATTTCAGTGAAGACGCCTACCGCGATATGACCTCTTACACCAACTATCGTGACAATAAGGAACTTCTTATCATACCAGGCGCCTCACACACCGATCTTTACGACGGTGGAGGAAAAAATGCCATTCCATTTGATAAATTGGCGGCATTCTTCAACGAGAATCTGAAATAAGAAAACTCGGGAAACGTGGAAGATGATTTCCATCGTAAAATAGCTTACTGAAATTTGGCACGCCGTTGTGAATCAACTATATTTGTACATTCATTATAAGTACTATAATTATGCAAGATTTTGTAAACGGACGCTGTGGTTGGTGCGGAACTGACGAACTGTATGTGAAATACCATGATCAAGAGTGGGGAAATTTAGTGACCGACGACAAGACGCTGTTCGAGTTTCTTGTGCTGGAGAGTGCCCAGGCCGGATTAAGTTGGATAACCATCCTCAAAAAACGTGAGGGATATCGCAAAGCCTTTTGTGGTTTCGATGCCGGACAGGTAGCACAAATGACCGATGAAGATGTAGAACGGTTGATGCACTTTGATGGCATTGTAAAGAACCGTCTGAAAATCAAATCGACCATTACAAATGCAAGGTTATTCCTTGCCATACAAAAGGAGTTCGGTAGCTTCTATGAATATACACTGTCGTTCTTTCCCGGCAGAAAGCCGATTATCAATACCTTTCAATCCTTGAGTGAGATTCCGGTATCATCTCCCGAATCTGATGCCATGAGCAAGGATATGAAAAAACGAGGATTCAAGTTCTTCGGATCTACCATCTGCTACGCCCACTTGCAGGCTGCGGGATTCGTCAACGATCATCTGGCGGACTGTATCTGTCGAAAAGGATAAATGACAGTATAACTTCATACAAAGTAAAAGGCGGTATTTCCTTGCATGGATTTACCGCCTTCTCGTTTTACTTTTTTATTCCCAAAATACTTCTTGCTTTCTCTTCACTGGAGATAAAATCGAGTGCATTGATTATCTCGTCATAATTCTCCCGGTCGGAGATATTCGGAGCTAAGATTTTCAGGACTTCCAGTTTGTCATCATCAAACCGGTATATCGACATCATCCGCACACACTGCTTGCAACTTAATCCCCTGTTACCGATTCCGGCTTCCAGCAAATCCAGTTGATCGTCTTTGAAAGGCTTGGCCTTCACTTTGTTGTAAAGAGACTGGAAGTCTCTCTCATTCATTCCGTTCCCAATGTTGGCATGTGGCCGGGAAGGTATATTCCCATTGACTTCTACGGACGGATAAACCGCTACGGGAGAAGGGGGAGCATCTGCCCGGAAAGAATCCATACTAATCACACGCCCGTCAATGAAGCTGACTATAATCGTAGTCCATCCGGCATTGTCAGCAACATTCTTTACGAACTCCCACTCCTCCACGTCATGATCAAAACGGCGATAGTCCGGCTTCCCAAGTATAGATGACACTTCTTTCTGACTCATTCCCTTCTGAACGCTCATCATGACACCTTTGTCAATCCCTAAAATCATGGCACAACTACCCATACAGATTGCAAATGCCAGTAGTGCTAATGTCAGTTTTATTGTTTTCATTGTATATATTGTTTTTAGTTTTTATGTTGCTACAAATATAAGTGGAGAAAAACATATAATATTATCTTTTTCCCTATTATTTAGGGAGATTTCCCTATTATGTCAGTATTTTCTCTTCGTATCACGGGAAATAAGAGAATAATTCTGATAATCAACCAATATTAAATAGAACCTTATTCAATTTTTTCAAATTAATTTCATATCTTTACCAAAATATCTACTACTATGACACAGATAATCAGATTTCTTTTCTACATTTCGATGTCCTTTTTATTTTGTACAGTCGGATACGCACAGCAACAAGATTCAGTAACTATTAGTGGACGAATGACAAATTTCAATGGGCAACCGATAGATAGTTGTTCTGTATGTTGGTACACTCCCCGATTCAATCCTGTATCAGAAGGTATCACTAATAAAGATGGCTACTACACTGTCAGGGTACCTAAAGGTAAATATCAAAGTGTATATGCTATCTACTATCCTACTTATGCACACACAGCCCTCAAACTTGGACTCCCCGAAGCGGAACACCGTTTAGAGTTTTGGGCATGGGATTTTATTGCCGATCGCGACACAACGTTAAACATACGATATCATCGTATGGAAGCTTATGGAATACGTGCTTTCCGCATCCCCGGCGCTATGCCTGCTTATCAGATATATGTCCGCCCCATGAGTCTGACACGCTTTTAAGAATGGATGAAGACCTCCGAACCGGCTTCTATTGTGCGCAATGAAGATCTTAGCAATAAGAAACAGCAAGCTCAAAGTAAAGAAGCCAAAGTGGATCAATGGGCTCCACCAATCGATCAACTGAAAGTTGTTGTCTGGATAGATGGCGAAGAAGTTCCCATTCTGATGAAGCAGGAAATAAAAGAATACTACGATGCCGACGAATATGGAAGCGCCTACCTGCTGACGGTAGATCTCCCTAAGCATTTGCAGAATGACCTCCCTTATCGTGTATTCAAATTAGAACTGACCGACTTGGAGAATGGTGATCGTGGCGAGGGTCTTTATTATATGGAAAAAGAAAACTATATAAAATAGGTATTAAATATCACTTTCCTTTTTTGCGTTAGCATCAGCTTTGCCACCTTGTTTGTATTCACAGGGGGAGACGCCTTTATGACGCTTAAAAGTCCGGTTGAAATATGGTACATTGTTAAAACCAACATTATAGCAGATTTCTGAAACCGTCATCCTCTTCTGCTTCAAAAGCTGGCAGGCTAAACCTATACGATACTCGTTCAGATAAGTGACAAAAGTCTTTCCGGTAGCTTTCTTGAAGAATATACAAAAAGAAGCCCGGTTCATGCCTACATACCGTGCCACATCATCGAGCGTAATGTCCCGCTTTGCATTGCAGATAACGTATGTCTGGATCTGATTCATACGCTTCGTTTCTTTGTCAATTCTCTGATATTTACCTACCACGTGCTCACTACCGCTATCTGCCATTATCAGGATGAGCTTTATCATGGAAGCAACCCTTTCAGCTTCACTTTGATTACACATCTCTTCCAGAAGGTCAATGATTGCCTCTGACTTTTCCTTATCGAATTTCACCGCATCATACTTCTTCTTCAACTTATCTATATGTCCGCACAGTTCAGGAAAAGTACCGGAACACCTATCGAGGAAATCATTGTCAAACGTTACAGTAATGTTCGCAATCCTGCCCTGCGCATCCGTATCATCGCCCTCAAAGTACCAGCAATGCGGAATTTCCGGCGGTATCATAACTACCTCTCCGCCAAGAAAAGGTTCCGTCATGTCGCCTATCAACCTCATGCCGGAACCTACGATCACATACGAAAGCTCCCAGGTAGATTGCTGATGCAAACCTATTTGTTCATCGGGCGCAAGATGAACATTCTCGAAAGTAAAAGAACGTCTTTCTGATTGGGGCATTATACTATAATTTAATATTCTCTATTATTTTTCTCCTTATACAGGGAAATATGCAAATATAAGACAATTCTAATAAACGATAAGATAAATGCATAAACTAATTGAGGGATAACTTTGCACGCGATATAAAACTGATAATATCAGATATCTGGATAACTTAGGTCCTGCCAGGTTTGCGAAAATATGGCAGGGTTTTTTTTCTTGGGGAAATGAATTTAATATCAAAATAATGAATACAACAACTTATTTGGCATCGAAGCCGCGCTATGAAATACTGGACGGGCTACGCGGCGTTGCCGCAATGATTGTGGTAGCTTACCACTTGTTTGAAACTTATTCTGCGGGCCCTGTCCATCAGATTTTGAATCATGGTTATCTGGCTGTGGATTTCTTTTTTGTTCTTTCCGGTTTTGTAATAGGATATGCCTATGATGACCGCTGGGACAGGATGTCCATAAAAGATTTCTTTAAGTGACGCTTGGTACGCCTGCATCCTATGGTGATTATGGGCACGTTAATAGGAGCTGGCTATTTCTATCTGGGCGACTGTTCCGCTTTCCCTCTGATTATGGAAACACCTTGGTGGAAAGTCCTCCTGATGGTTCTGCTCGGTTGCCTGATGATTCCCACACCAGTTTCATGGGACATACGGGGCTGGTGGGAAGTAAACTCCCTGAACGGTCCTACCTGGTCGCTAATGTGGGAGTATATAGCAAACATCCTTTATGCTTTGTTTATCCGCCATTTCTCTAAAATCGCCTTGGGAATCTTTGTTGCCCTGGCAGCGTTGCTGACTATCGACATAGCATTCAATATAGATACTTTTGGTCTGTTAGCCACAAGAGAAGCGGCTGCATATACCTTTATCGGCGGATGGAGCCTTACTCCCGATCAACTCTACATCGGTATATCCCGACTGCTTTATCCTTTCTTCGTGGGGCTACTGCTTTCGCGCGTCAACAAACTGATAAAGATAAAAAGAGGATTTTACTGGTGCTCATTGCTGATAGCTGCCATTTTAGTTATGCCCCGCATCGGCGGTACGGAAGCCATGTGGATGAACGGTGCTTACGAAGCTTTTTGTGTACTTATTATGTTCCCTTTAATAGTAGCGATGGGAGCAGGCAGCAATGTGACGGGAAAACGTTCCGTAGCCATCTGCCAATTTCTCGGAGAGATCTCCTACCCTCTTTATATCACACATTTTCCGCTGATTTATATGCAGATAGCCTGGGCACGGAATCATCCGGACGCATCTTTAGGAATGCATGTTTTGCTTGCAGTTTCCATCTTCATTTTATCCATTGCTATCGCATATGCTTGCCTTAAACTGTATGACGAACCGGTACGTGAATGGCTGAAAAGGCGTTTTTTGATGAAAAAAAGGTAAAATACCTCTATGCTAAGTAGCATTTTCTTGTAATTTGCAAAATCAGCAATCGGGATTTATAAGTAATGCGGATAGGAAACACCTATCCGCATTATCCAATATCAACTTCCAATAGCTGAAGAATATCTTATGTTGTAACTTCATGTACTTTTTTATGTGGCTATCTTCCTCCCACAGCATGGTATAAATCAATTACTCCTTGTATTTCCTCAAATTTATCTTGAGCCTGCGTTAATTCCGCTTCCAGTAGTCTCTGACGTGCAGTCAATACTTCAAGATAATTAATGGAAGTATGTTGCATCAGTAATTCGGTTTTGCGCACGGCTTCTTGCAAGGTCATGATTTGTTGATTGACATAATCCATCCGAATGCGGGCAGATTGCCAACGTGTCAAAGCATTGTTTACTTCTTTTCCAGCATCTAACAGGGATAGGTGGAATAGAAGAAGAGCTTCTTCCTGGCGAGCTTTTGCCTGACGCAGGTTAGCTATATTCGTTCCCTTGTTGAACAGAGGTTGCATAAGCGAGCCTACTGCACTGAACAGCCAACTTCCGGGATTGACTACAACACCGCCGACATTATTCGTCCATCCGGTAGAGCCGGAAAGAGTAAGGCTCGGATAAAAAGCGGAACGGGCGGCATTGGTAGCATAATATGCTTGTGCCAGATTCCATTCCGCTTGTCTCACATCAGGACGGTTGGCAAGCAGCTGTATGGGAAGTCCGGCAGAAAGTGTGTCGGGAAACTGTTGCTTTTGCAGTGCTCCCCGCATGATGTCATGTGATGTATCGGCCAGTAATGCTGAAAGTCCGTTCTCTGTTTCACGTATACTTTTCCGTATGGACACCACAGACGCTTCCAATGCCAAACGGTTCGCTTTGGCCTGAAGTACCGCTGCATCGTTGGATTTTCCAGCCTGTTTCAATGCCTCGATAGAGTGTTCTGTCTCTTTCCAAGTAATCAACGTCTGTTCACTGATGATGAGTTGGCGGTCGAGCATCAGCAACATATAATAAAAATTGGAGATTTGGGGGTAAAAATGTC
>ERZ780053.710-NODE-710-length-11531-cov-3.95774_pt1 | contig 11531 bp, 9 predicted proteins | sample MGYA00511088_ERZ780053 | MGnify/ENA primary metagenome ERZ780053 (study PRJEB29588, sample SAMEA2150866) | human gut metagenome | biome: human gut; feature: human-associated habitat; material: faeces | place: Denmark | collected 2008/2010 ...
CGTTTTCAACATCCTGTTGCAGGTGCTCGACGACGGCCGTTTGACCGATAACAAGGGCCGTACGGTGGACTTCCGCAATACGATCATCATCATGACCTCGAATATGGGTTCGCAGGTCATCCAGGAGAATTTCGCGGAGGCGTTCAACGGTGAGAAACTCGCCCCCGAAGTGGTCGAGAAGACCCGCCGGGATGTGATCGACCTGCTCAAGCAGCAGCTCAAGCCCGAGTTCCTCAACCGTATCGACGAAATCGTGATGTTCGAGCCGCTGACGCGCCGGGATATCGGGCGCATCGTGGACATTCAGCTCGGTGTGGTGCGCAGGATGCTTGCCGAAAACGGCATCCGCCTCGAATACAGCGAGAAGGCACGCGAATGGATCGCTGCCGCCGGTTACGACCCGCTCTACGGTGCGCGTCCCGTGAAGCGTACCATCCAGCGCTATGTGGTCAACGACCTCTCGAAGCGCATCCTTGCGGGCGACGTCAACCGCGAGCAGCCGATCCGCATCGACGCCGACGACAAGGGGCTGACCTTCGCGAACTGAAAAAACCGGATTGTGCCATAATAAGGCAGAGGTGGGAATTTCCCACCTCTTTTTAATTTACACCCGATTGTTTCCTGTTGCGTCCGAACAGGTTCTCGCAGCTCCAGCACAGCACCATTGGGAGTGAAAGCAGTAGATAGAGCAAGGTGAAGAACACGATCCCCATGAGTGCGATCGCCCACCTGATTGCACGGTCGGCGCATGTGCTGGCAGTCTGTTTCAGCCGTTCTGCCATGTCCGCTGCCATGGTCATTCTGTTTGACTTTTGCGTTTTTCGGTCAGCCACTGCTCGATCTGCTCGACCGGGGCGTCTTTGAGGATCACGCGTTTGTCCTTGTCGAGCAGGTAGAGCGTCGGCATCGCTTTGAGGTCATACAGCTGCCGCTCTGTTATTTTTTGCCCCGCGTCGTAGGCGTTTATCATCCCGGGAGGATATTCCGTGTTTCGCCAATGGGGAATGTCCCCTTCTGTGTAAAGCGCCAATACGGCGAGTTTTCCGCTTGCCGGGGCGCCGGTTCCCGTTTTGGCCGGCCCGGCCTGTTCGCGCAGCCGGCCGCCGATCACGGGGGACATGTCCATATATTCTTTTACACGGTTACAGTCCCCGCAGTCGGGATTGTTGAAGAACAGGATCGTGTAATCGGCTTCGATCTGCCTCATCCGGCTTCGTTTTCCCGATTTGGAGGTATAGTAAAAGTCTGTCGCGATATCGCCGGGACGGTTCTTGAATGCCAGTTCCAACTGGTAGCTGGGGCGGAGTTTGCTGAGTGAATCCAGGTGCGGCGAATCCGTGAGGTATTGCAGTACGGGGATATAGAGTTCCTCGTTGCGCAGGGGGGAATTCGGGTCGTAGAGGTATTTTTCCGACAACTCTGTGAAATGGGCGAACATGGCGCTGTCGGCCGTGCTTGCCTCCATCATCCGCACCAGGGCGCTGTCTGCTGCCGAAATCGGCGCCGCCGTGAGCAGATCGATGAAATCGGCGAATGCCTGTTCGGTGATCTCGGGTCGGGATATCAGCGTGGTGTCCCTGAAGTCGAAATTGTCCCAGTAGTGTGCCGCGAGGTAATCCGCGCGGGCTTCGGGCGTGGTCAGTGCCGCGGGGATGTGGGGCAGTTTGAAATCCTGCGGGTGCTGTGGGGCGGAACCGGCCGCTGCGCTTGCGGCGTGCTGCCGCGGACAGCCCCACAGGCCGCAGGCGCAGCAAATGCAGAGCGCCGCCCGTGTGAAAATCCTGATCATACCCGCAGCCTGTGAATGTAATCTTTTCGCGGACTGACCAGCCGCCGTCTCCGGCGTACTTTCCGGAAATGGCAGGTTAAAACTACGGCTGTTGCCGCTGCGAATAGGCCTGCGAGCAGCAGGATAAAGTAAATCGTATGCGGTATTTCTTCGGGCATCGTCATCGTGTTTTTAGTAATCGCTTACGCATCTGAGTCTATACTTTACGGTTTTCTTAGCGTCCAATTTTTCTGTCGGGAATACCCTGGGCTCTCCCCGGGTGAAATCGACTACCCAGGCTCTATTGCTCTTGGTCGGGGCGCCGTCGTTGGGTTCCTCCGTGGCGCTCCAGTAAATCTTGCCGTTCATGCCCTTGGTTTCTGTCGGTTCTGGCAGTTTTTGTCCGTTATCCGGGATACTGACTGAATCTGTCTCTATGCCGTATATGGCATTGATGCCATCCTGCAGTACCATCATGATCATCAGCTCGCGCTGGGTGGGTAACCGCCATTTCCGGTTGGTATATTTACCGTTATAGTTTTCTTTGTGGCCGCCGAACCAAAAGCATCCTGTTTTAACGGTTACGTCTTTAAATTGTTCGTCTAACGTCAAGGATGCGTTGCCCTCTTCGCCCACTGCGTAATTCCACTGGCCCTGGACGGAACTTGTTCCCCACACCTCAGCGCCGCTTATCGGTACGTCGAAGGGCGATATGATGAACCGTGCCGAGACTTTGCTGTTGATATTGCGGTTGCGCCCGTTTCCGCGGGTGACCTGGTGGCGGGTCGTTCTTCCCACGTCGTCTACGATCACGGTTCCCAGAGGCCATTGCGCCGTTTCGGGCATTCCGTCGGCATAGAAGACTGCGAATTCCTGGGGGCCCTTATTGGTCGGCAGCGTCTCTTTTTTGATGTATTGCGCCCGTACCCCGGCTGCGGGACAGAACACTGCCGACAGCACGAGCAGCATCAGCGAATAGCGATAGTAGTGTCTGGCATTCATTGTATATCGGGTTTTATTGCGGTTTTCGGGGCTTTTCAGCCCGGTTTTCTTGTACTGGTATATTATTGTGTCTTAGCCTGTTGGCGGCTTGTTTAAGGCGCTAACTCAACGGGGGGGGGGAATTCTGCATCCGCGTACGGCGGCTTTCTCGGTTTTGTTGGGGTTAGTGAACTGTATCGCCTCCACCAGCCCGTTTTTGCCTATCCGGTAAGATTTCTGCATCGAAGCCGCTCCTCCCAAAAAGGTCGATGACCAGTAGTAGGGTTGCATCGCTGCGACCTGGGAGCCTCCGGCGACGTAGATGCCGACCAGTTGATGGATGGCGGGCAGGAACCACATATTCGGTGCTGGGTTTTCGAGCGGCGCCGTCAGGCCGTTGAGCTGCCTGTAACACATGTAGGCCGCGGTAGGAACGCTCCAATGGCTTTGCGTCGTGCACAACTTTTGTGTGTTCGCCAAACCGTCCGTCATGCCTGTCGGGATGTTCGCTAAGTTTGCGACCGCCGCCCACGGCATCCATGTGCCGCCGCGGGTGTAATCTGAACCGGAATCGCCGGGGTAACGTACGTATTCGACATCCGTCGGCCATACCTCGAGTTCATCCGTGTAGCCCCAGCATTGGGAACCGTCTGCGGGGTTCTGGTAGTTTTGGAATTTCCCGGCGAATTTCCCGGCGATGAATTTGACCACGCTGGAGTCGTCCGGGCTGTCGCTGACCAGCGTGATTCGGTAGTTGATCGCGTTGTTGGGGCGGATGCTGTAATCGTCGGTGAAGTTGGCCCCCAGAGGAATCATGTAGAGGACGGTCTGGGTTATCGAATTGTTCTCCTTCTTTTTCCCCAGCAGTTGCAGGCTTGTGGCGAAGACCGGGGCGTTCAGGTAACGGGTCGAGACCACCGTCCCGGGAACGCTGTACTGCAGGTTGACGGGCAGGTAGAGGTTCTCCGCGGCGGGCACGTGCAGGGGAGTGTCCGCATCTTTCGGGGATGCGACCTCCACGCCCAGCACCCTGCTGTAATAGGGATCGGTTATCTGCAGTTCGGGGAAAGGCGCTTCGTATGCCTGCGGGATGTAAAATGACGCGGGCGGGATGGTGTTCAGCACGATGTCCCACTCGTCGTAGGCCTTCCGCATGGGCTCGGTCAGGAAAAAGCTGAAATTCACCTTGGCCACATTGCGCATGAGTTCGACACCGATCTGCGACCCCGAGGCGACGATCGTGACGGCCATGCCCGAGAAGACCGGGACATCGGTTTGATTCCGGGGCACGAGCGGAAACGATGTGTCGGTATCCCCGGTTTCCCCGGTGCGGGAGATTCTTTCCTGCAGCAACGATTCGTATTTGGTGCCTTCGGTACCGGATGTTTTTACCAGCAGTTTCCCCGCCAGGGCCGGATCGGCGTTGCCCAGAATAACGATCCTGTTTTTTTCCGTGCTGGAGTCCACCAACTCCAGTCCTGAGAATTCGTAACGCGTATAGTCGCCGTCCTCGGAGATATAAGTCGCTTTTTTGACCAGTTGCGCCTGGGTGCCGGTGCCGTTGAACTGCAGGATGTCGAGCCTGAATACTTTCTGGTCGTCGGGGATTGTGAATTCCCCGCTGCCGCCCGTCCGCGTTCGGGAAGCGGGTTTGGGGGCGGAAATCTCCGCGTCGACCAGCGCGGTGCCGCCGCCCGGCGCCGTGGCCCGTATGTTCTGCGTGGCCCGGGTCGGCGGTGCCGCGAAATTGGTCATTCGCAGCTCCAGACTCACGGGCACCAGTTCTCCGGAAGAGGTGCCGGCCAGCCCGGCCGGGTCGGCCGTCGGATCGTTCGTGCAGCTCCACGCCAGGCAGGCGGCGCAAAGCAGGTATATCGGTTTTTTCTTCATACTGGGGTTCGTCGCTTACATTTCGCGGACGCAGCGGATAAAGGCCGCCGCCTGTTTGTTCCGGGTCGCTACCTTATAATTCCGGTTGTTAGTGCCATTGATTTTGGAGTAATAACCTTGTACATACCAGGCGGTCTCATTTTCGTCGACCTCGTTTGGGGTTCCCATATTGGCTTCCGTGGCAGTCCAGTAGGGTTTCGCATCCTCTTTTTCCAGGGCAGCGCCGGTCTTTCCTAAAAATCTTTCCATCTGTTTGCTGCCGCTAATGGCCCACATCATGATGAGCTTCATCTCGGTGACGCGGGGCAGCCGCCAGTCGGTGAAGCCGTTGCCACGGTAGTTCCGGCATACGTCCTTGGCGATCAGTCCGCCTCTGCCGTCCTGCCATACCACCGCCTTGCCGCCTACGTCGAGTGCGGTTACCTGCAGTTTGACGTAGGGTTGCTCGTAGTCGGAATATAATCTTCCGCCCTTGCCCTCCGGGACTGCGGGGCCGTTTCCGCCCAGCAGCACGGAACTCAGGTAGGTGTTGTTCAGATGGTCTGTGCGATAGATGAATTTATAATTCTTATACGGATCTTCCGTGGGATCCTTGGGGTAATTCAGTTCGGAGGTTTCGGAATATTCTTCTATTTGCTGAGATTGGGTTATAAAAAAGTATCCTGCTGACTGAGGAGGAGTTAGCCCCAAACTCAGGTCGAACCAGAACGTCGGGTTGTGCTCTGCGGTCTGGCCGAAGCCGGCGCTCGCATCGACGGAGTTCCAGCTTTGCAACGACAGGAACAGCAGCGAATTGTTGTATACGAGGTTGTAGGTGTTGATCCTGTTCGATTCGAATCCGTATGTCTTGTTGTTTCCGGCATCGGCGCCGGTGTTGAGCTGGCTCTTTTTGAGCGGGAATAGGCGCTGCTGGCCGTCGATCTGCAGGACGAATCCGAAATTGTCGTCCTGCACATCCTTGTCCATGAACGCCGGAACCAGGAATGTGAATTCTACCGGCTCACTCGTCGTCAGCATGGCGGTCGAGTCGTTCCATATTTTGCCTGGCTCCGACGTAGGTTTGACATAGCCCGTTGCCGGGTCGATGCCGCCCCGGTTTTTGATCCACTCGGCGGTCAGGTTGTCGATCGCCGTTTCGGTCACCTTGCCTATATTTTGGCTGTCGTTCTTATCCTCTTTCTTCGTGATCCGGAGCACTACTTTCGTGTAGGCATTCTTGAATCTGAGCTGGATGGGGTTTGCCAGCGGGTCTGCCGGGATATCGGTCTCTCCGGTGCTGCAAAGCAGCAGGTTGGCCTGGCCGTACTGCGGATCGACGTTGACCTTATTCGTGAAATCGAAAGGAATGCTGTCTATTGTGGCTTTGGAGTTGTAGGGTGTGTAGGCCATTCGTCGGATCCGGGTTCCGGGAAAACCTCTGGGTGTAACCGGTTTCCCCTGGCTGTTCCAGTAGTCCCACTCATCCTTATCCGTTCCGGTTGCGTTTATCGTCATCAGTCCCTGCATGTTGTCCGAGCCTTCGAATACCTCGCTCCCGTTAAGGTTGTAGAGGTGAATGCCGATAGCGTACTGCCCGACCGGGAAATACTCGCTCTCTCCGAAATCGGTACCCGGCCTGATGACCCGCGTGTCTGCTTCCGGGGCGGTTTCCACAGCAGTGGCGAAACTCAGCGCGACGGGTTTCTGCAATACGGCCGGCTCATCGGGAAACTCTTCCCAGGTACATGAACTCATTGCCAGACAGGACGCTGCGAACAAGAATATATAGCCGGGCGGCACACCGCGAATGCGACCGCACCCCGGCTCGTGCCGTCGGGAATTAGGTTTGGAATATCTGTTCAGAATTTTCATTTTCTTCCTGTTTTGCCCGCCGCCCCGCGGGCTGTGGTTACATCTGCACCTGTTCCTGCGGGCCATTGTTACATTGCTCCTGCCCCTCTCCGCAGGCCGTGGTGGCATTGCTCCTGCCCGCCGCCCCGCGGGCCCTCTCCGGTTGGCGGCCGTTTCGGGACTTTATGGCTGGCGCACGCAGCGGATGAAGTGCCTGGCGCTCTTGACGTCTTTTTTGAATACCTCCGCCGTGTCTGTCGTAGTGAACGTGAAGGTCCAGGCCTCGGAGGATTTTAGGAGCCGTCCCTCTCCGTATTCGGAACCGCTCCAGTAGACCGCATTCTCTCCGAAAGGCTCGAAGCCGCTGAGAGCCTCCAATGCCGCCCTGTTTGCGTACATCAGTGCGAGTTCCGAAAGGCGGGGCAGCCGCCAGTCGCTGAATCCTCCGCCGTTGTAGGCGCGGCACATGTCGAATGCGGTCAGCGCCTGCCCTTCTTTCCAGGGAAACGTGTTATCCCCCTTGACGTTGACCAAATTGTTGGCGGCGATCATCAGCGTCGGGTATGCTCCTTCGGTTTTCAGGGCCGCGAATTCGTACTGGGAAGGGTTGACCTCGCCGTTTGCCGTTGCGTAGAGGTCGCCGTTCCAATTTCCCGGGTCTGCGCTGGGCAAGTGTGCCCAAAAATTATCCGCCTCGCCGTAGAATGTGTTGTAATCGAATATGTTGCTCGGCTGGCGTCCCTTCCATGTCCGGGTTTTGACCGGGATGGGGCCCGTTTGGGGAGTATAGGTGTGCTCCCCGTTCAGGCCTTCGTAATTCATATAATATCCGATCTGCTGATTCGGGGTGTCCTCTACGCCGGTTTCCCACGGCTCGATGGCCGTTGTGAAATCGAGTGTTTCCGGTACGGTTTCATCCGCTTTCTCGGGTGAATCCTGCCCCGGGCCCGAGACGCTGTTGATGGTGAAGCGATACAGGTGGTTGCGGAGGATATCCGAAGTGAATGAGTCCTTCGACCCGCCGTCCAGCCCGGAGAAGTCGATTCGGTAATAGGTTGTCGGGCCGCCGTCATATTTGCCGCCGATGATGAGCCTCGGGCGTTTGAGGTGATCCTTATCGTAGCGGGTGCCGCTCAGCTCATTTTCGACGAAGTAGATTGTATTTTTGATGTAAGTCCCTGAAATAATGGCGGAACCGGAGTATTGGCAAGTGCCATAGTTCTTGAAAGTCTCTTTTATGCTTGCCTTTTTGACGGCGGGAATCGACGGGTCGAAAGTCTCTTTGTCGATATTGAAAAATTTTTTCGCATCCTTACGGATACTACGCGCCTCTACCGATTCCAGTTCGAAGGGGATTTTACCGGGGCCCGAATTGCTCCAGGTATTGTTTTTCTCGTTGTATTTTCCGACCCCAATATCCACCTTTGCGAACGCTCGCAAAAGCTTTATCGACAGGCCGTTCAGGCATTCGGAGACCTTCAGGTCACTGCTTCCGTTAAGGTAGGCCATTCCTGCGCTTACTCCGAGGGTTGTTACCGTATAGTTGCTAATAGGCAGGTTGTACGTACCCGCTAGGGCATTTGTAAGATTCTTATAAGGTTGTCCCAAATACTTAAATGGATCAGGCCAGAATTCGAAGTCAGCTGCGTATCCTGCCACAATGATTTTCCATTTTTCACTGCCGGCAGTCTCGAGTAACTCTACCCGGAAACTCCCCGGTGATCCGTCCACGGGCTCTCCCTCGGACATGCGGCGTATTATATTCGGTTCGCCCGCTTCAAGTTGCAAAACCAAGATTTTTTCAACTTTGCACTCGTCGTTGATATCGCTTGCCCGCGTAGCTTCCGCGCTGTTCCCCGTGTTTGCGATCGTTAGGATAACCTCCTCTGTTTTTACGGGGGCTTTCTGCTGCTCCCCGCCCAGATCCTTCAGGCATCCGCTTGGTAAAAGGAGTACGCATGCCAGCACGATCGCATGCAGGACGGGCAATTTCGCCGTAGCTATGATTCGTTTACTGTTCATTCATTACTGTCTTTCTGTCGCGCCTTTTGGGGTTTCGATGCCGGAATGATCTTCGTTGTCTGCAAAGGTCGGGAGTGTTTTTTGTTATTCAGTTATCCAAAACGCTCAAAAAGTTATTCGGATAAAATATTTTAACCGCAGGCGTAGGCTCTTTGGCCTGTTTTTTCGTCTGTTTTGCCTGCGTTGCGGCCTTCCGGTAATGTATTACTTCTGCACATGCGTTGCTTTCCACCAGGCCGTTTTTTTATAAGCGGCATTCAGCTCCGGAAATTCGTCCTGTTCGATATAGGTCGTCAGCCCGCTGTGCGTCAGGATCGTGAAGCCGTTGTACCCGGCCATGAACTCCGGTGTCGCCGCTTTCCAGACGACTGTTTTTCGCAGCAGGGCATCCAGGTCGGCCTGCCGCTCCGGGGCGAGGTATGCCATATATTGCCCGAAATCGAAGTAACGGGGTCTGGCAGGGATGTCGCCGTAACTGCCGGGACGGTCGAAATGCTGGAGCTTGCCAAGCAAGGCGTCATCCCATCGTCCGTGTGTATTGCCCGTCGTTTTCCCGGCCAAAATTGCCAAGGCATCCATTTCCCGGGTGTATACGATGCTTTGCGTCGCCGAACGGTAAGCACCGTTCCGGGTATCGATGTAATTGAAATAGCTCCCGGCAAATTTTTCGAGGGCCTGCGGCACCCCCAGGCTTGTGTCGAAAAGGTATTGGAAAGCCGTGGGGTAGACGGGGGCATAACCCGGAACCAGCAGTTCTGCCGACGACGCCAGGAGATAGTCCGTCTTGTTACGCAGTTCATAGGCTACTTCGATTCCCGACATCAGGCATGCCTCGAAAATAATGAAATCGAATTGGTGGTCGGGGATTGCCGCTGCAAAGTCTGTGATCTCCATTTCCCTTGCCCCACCCGTTGTTCCGGGGGTTCGGTCGTCGCCGATCGTGCGTGTCGGGTCGGAAAGCGCACCGCACGGAAGCCATCCGCTTCCGTGCGAGGCAAAGATCAACCCGTAACTGTCCGAGGGATATTTTCGCACGACGTCGGCGAGTACGCGGCCGAAAACACCGGCCGAAGAGGAGTTCTCTTCCGGATACTCTTCAACGGTCTCGAGGACGGAGGAGGCATCGGAATGCCGGATGGTCAGTGCGAAAAGTTTCGGCGCAGCTTGCGGTGCGTCGTAGTAAATAAGGCATTTGCTACCCGTATCTTTCCAGCCTTGCCTGAGCAGTTCCGGTGTGCGGCCGATTTCCTCGAGGTTGTTGTCGCCGGCGAGGTAAACCAGTACGGTGCGTGTCGGCAGCCCGGCGCAGGGCTCCGTCCCGGAGCCTTCGGAACAGGAGGCTGTGAACGGCAGGCACAACAACAGAAATCGGTGCGGTGCGGTGTGCCGGAGGAGCCTGTTCAGATTTGACGTTCTCATTTTTCCGTTGGAATTTCGTTCCCGCCTGTTTACGCGGTTGTTGTCGTGGCGGCACCTGTTATTTCGGCTGCATCCGCAGCCATAGTTTCCGGGTCTGCATAGTTTCAGCCGGTGCATATTTCCTGCAGGCTCCGGGAATGTGTCCATCCCGGGATGACTCCCGGGCGTTCCGAATACGGGAGTCACGCTTGCCCCCCCCCGGATTACAGTCCTCCGTGTTGTACCTTTACATCCCAGTCCTCGACCACGACGGAAATATCGACCGGGAAAGCCGCCTGTGAAAGTGTGCAGTACAATTTGTAAACCTTGTTGGGCCGGATCGTATTGTCGAACGCGGGGATATGATCTCCGAAGAGGAACGGCTTGTAAGTCCATTTCGTGTCTTCTCCCCATGTCAGGTCGGCAAGAGTCAACCGAAGCCGGTTTTCCGGTTGTGCAAACTGCTGGGCAGGCAGGTAAAAGGAGAAAATTATTTTGTAGCTGCTTTTATCCGTACTTGTCGCTTTGTCCAATCGTGTTGTCGTACCGGACGTGAACGTGCGGTCGGCGCCCGGCGTCTGGTTGGGCGTTGCCGGGGCGAAATAGCCTTTCGCAGAGCTGCGTTCGACTTTCAGGGTCGATGCAGGAGTGACGTGACAGTCGAGAACGGCTTTTTCTTCTGCGCGCAGGTATACGTCCATGCGTGCTACGGCGCGCTCGATTTCGAGCGACAGGGCGGCTCCGTCCTCGGTGATCGTCACGTTGTCGGTCTGCCCGTAAAAAGGCAGGAAATAACTTTCGGTCTGCGAGGCGTCCCCCATCCCGATATTACGGTCGGGGGCTATATAGCCAGCCAGTGAGTACATTACGGCGTTTAGTTGGCCGGGCGTCCCGACGTTGTCCAGTTCGTCTTTCACCTCTGGCAGTTCGTTGACTACGGCGCAGAACGTCTTGCCGGAACCGACCTTGGCGCGCATTTTCAGTTGTATGCCGCCGTCCGGTGTGTCGAAGTATTGCATCCGATCCAGTTTGCCGCCGTCGAAAATATAGATGCGCACCGACTTTACGGCGGTTTCCGAGGCGTTGAGTTGATTGGTGTCATTCCCTCCGTTGGCTTGGGTGCGGATCGTAACGGGGGCTTCTTTTGTCTCCACGGGAGGTTGATCCAGGGTCTTGGAGCAAGCCGCCGCAAGGAATGTCATCAATGGTAATGTATATCGAATCAGTTTGCTCTTCATAGCCTTTTTGTTTTTGTCTTTCCTTCTGCGGAGAATGTCTAAAACTTGTAGCGCACGCCGGCGCTGATCTGCACGCCCTGAAGCGATTCTATGCTCATTATGGGGAACTTGTTGGTGGCATACTGCCAGCCGCATTTGATTTCGATGCAGATACGGCCGTTTTGCTGCGGGCAGAAGCTGACGCCAGCCTCTGGCCTTACTACGGCACCCCATGACTGGACTTCCGATTTGTTGATCAGTTCGCCTTCGATTCGGAATACGGCGTACTGTACGCCTATTCCGGCTCCGATGAACGGCCGTAGGCGGTGTTGCGGCGACGTCGTGGGGAACCAGCGGAAGTGGGCCGTAAGGGGCATGAGTGTCAGGCTGCGGTCGGACGGCCCTGTCACCAGGACGACTTACTA
>ERZ780053.711-NODE-711-length-11526-cov-2.84657_pt1 | contig 11526 bp, 9 predicted proteins | sample MGYA00511088_ERZ780053 | MGnify/ENA primary metagenome ERZ780053 (study PRJEB29588, sample SAMEA2150866) | human gut metagenome | biome: human gut; feature: human-associated habitat; material: faeces | place: Denmark | collected 2008/2010 ...
AAACTCGCTTCGCTCAAACAATACGGGCTCGTGCGTCTTGCTTCGCAAGCCGTCCTCTCGCCCAATTCAGCTGGTTTCTACCACTGCGGCGCGACTATTGAAAGTTTGATTATAAAAATTAGCTGAGTTACATGCTTTTACTTTGCTATGGTTCAAGTGATTGACAAATCCCAATTGCCAATCACACGCTATAACACAAAACAACGCTGCCCATGTATTTCAATGGACAGCGTTCTTTTATTTGAGAATTCTGCAAATCGGGAATCCGATTTGATATGGACTTTACACTCCCGAATAAGCGGAGAAGCCGCCGTCGACGGGGAGAATAACGCCGGTTATGAAGCCGGACTGGCTCTCGTCGCAGAGGAACAGCAGAGCACCCGTCAGATCCTCGGGCACGCCGAAGCGGCGCAGGGGAGTGTGGGTGATTATCTTGTTCGAGCGCGCGGTGAGCGAGCCGTCCTCGTTGAAGAGCAGAGTCTTGTTCTGGTTCGTCGAGAAGAAGCCGGGCGCTATCGCGTTGACTCTGATGCCGACATCGGCAAAATGAACCGCCATGAACTGGGTGAAGTTCGAGACAGCCGCCTTCGCCGCAGAATATGCGGGGATTCTCGTGAGCGGTCTGTAGGCGTTCATGGAGGAGATGTTGAGAATCGTCGCGTTCTCCTTGCCTATCATGTCCTTTGCAAAGCACTGCGTGGTGAGCAGCGTGCCGAGGAAGTTGAGATTGAAAACAAACTCAATGCCCTTGGGGTCGAGGTCGAAGAAAGTCTTGACTCCCTCCGCCTTGTGGGCTATGTCCTCGAGCTCGAGTGTGTCTTTGGTAGTCGTGCCGAGCGGGGAGTTGCCGCCCGCGCCGTTGACGAGAATATCACATGAGCCGAGCGCTGCGTTTATCTTCTCGCGCGCCGCCTCAAGGCTCTCGCTCTCGAGCACGTTGCAGCCGACTGCAAGAGCCTCGCCGCCCGCCGCTTTAATCTCGTCCGCGACCTTCTGAGCCGCCTCTTCGCGCAGGTCGAGTATCGCGACCTTTACTCCCTGAGCCGCAAGATCCTTTGCAAATCCGCTGCAGAGAACTCCGCCGCCGCCGGTTATGACCGCAACGCGGCCGTTAAGATTTTCGTGTACCATGGTTATCTTCCTTCCCTTTCAGACTTTGAAACAGCTTCCCAGAGTCCGTTTATATATGCCGCTCCGAGCGCACGGTCGTACAGACCGTAGCCGGGACGGGCTTTTTCGCCCCACAGCATTCTGCCGTGATCTGGGCGGATATAGCCGTCAAATCCGCTTTCATAGAGAGCCTTGACTATCTCATACATGTCGAGTGAGCCGTCCGAGGACAGGTGAGAGGTCTCGTTGAACCAACCGTCGCGTCTGAGGACGTTTCTCAGATGCGCAAAATATATCCTGTCGCCAAATTTCCTTATCATCGCAGGCAGGTCGTTATCTTTCGATGCGCCGAGCGAGCCGGCGCAGAAGGTGATGCCGTTTATGTCGCTGTCAACGAGCGAGAGCAGGCGTTCGAGATCTGCGGTGTTCTTGATTATCCTCGGCAGACCGAAGATGCCCCATGGCGGATCATCCGGATGAATGGCCATTTTGATTCCGCAGTCCTCACAGACGGGAGCTATGCGGCGCAGGAAATGGCGGAGATTCTCAACGAGATCGTCCTCGGTCACGCCCTTGTACTTTTGGAACAGCTCCTTTATCTCGCCCATGCGCTCGGTTTCCCAGCCAGGCATCGCGTAGCCGTTCGAGTTCTCGTCAATCTCGCGGAACATATCCTCGGGGCTCTTGCCCTCGATCTGTGCTCCGTTATATGACAGGCAGGTTGCGCCGTTGCCCATATCCATGGCGAGGTCGGTGCGCGTCCAGTCGAAAACGGGCATGAAGTTGTAGCATATCACCCTGACGCCCGCCTTGCCGAGATTGCGGATGGATTCGATATAGTTGTCGATATATTTGTCTGCGTTTTCGTTGCCGAGCTTGATATCCTCATGGACGTTGACGCTCTCGATGCACTCCATTGTAAGGCCTGCCGCCTCGATCTCGTGCTTCATGTCCATGACCATATCGAACGGCCACACTTCGCCTGCGGGCAGGGTGTGCAGCGCGGGGACAATGCCCTTGACGCCGGGGATCTGCCTTATCTGTTCGAGCGATACCGTGTCCTTGGTGTCGCCGAACCAGCGAAAAGTCATCTGCATTTCAATCTTCCCTTTCTTTTTTATAACTCTATGCGTTCACCTGTTTCAGCGCTCTTGTACACGGCGAGCAGGAGCTCGACCGCTTTGCCGCCCTCGTCAGAGTCTATTGCAAACGGGCGGTTATTTCTGACCGCGTCATAGAAATCGCGTATCAGCGCGGCGTGGCCGCTGCCCCAGCAGGCTTTGCCGTGGTTAACAAAGCTGTCCGCAGCGAGCACCGGGGTGAGCTTGCCGTCATTTAATTCAAACACGCTGTCGCCCTCGATGCGTACCGAACGGTCGACGAAGTTTGCTTCGAGCATTATTGGCGAGGTGACGGCGTTTGCGGTCGTTGCGAAGAACACTCCGCGAAAGCCCTGCGAAAATTCGGCAAATACGCTCACCGTGTCCTCAACTTCTATTATGCCCTTGAGATGGTCGTTTGAAGCATGTGCGGTCACGGCTTTTACATTTCCGCCGAGCATATTCATCAGATCGAGCGTGTGCAGAGCCTGATTTATCAGCACTCCGCCGCCCTCGGTCGCTTTTTTGCCGCGCCAGTCGCCGCTCGCGTAATAGTCCGCGTCGCGCTTCCAGGTGACAAAAGCCCTCATGCCGATAAGCTCGCCGTATGTTTTTGAATCAATGATATTTTTGAGATACTGCACCGAGCGGTTGTATCTGTTCTGAAAACAGACTCCGAACTGCCGCCCCGTCCTGCGCTGACATTCGCGCAGCTCTTCGAGCTGGCCTTCCGTCATGGCGCACGGCTTCTCGCACAGCACATCGACTCCGCGCTCCATCGCGTAGACCGCCATCGGAACATGGAGATAGTGCGGGGTGCAGATATGTAAAACATCCGGCTTTTCGCCCGCGAGCATGTCTTCAAGGCTCGTATATGCCTTCGCGCCGCACTGCTTTGCCGCCGCTTCGGCGCGCTCGGGAATGCAGTCCGCAACGCTGATTATCCGGGCGTCCGGTATATCGCGGACGGCTCCGATGTGGGTGCGGCTTATTCCGCCGCAGCCCACGATAGATATCTTCATATTCTACCTCTGTTTTCTTTCGATTATGAGCCGTAGGTCGAGGACATATCCTCAACGACAACTTCCTTCACGGGCTCTTTCTTGCCGGAAGACGAGGCAATTTTCTTCTGGAGTTCGGCATAGAACAGATCCTCGTCTATCGGGAGGGTAACTTTCTTGCCGAGCCATGAGGACAGGTGCGCCGCGTTCGAGATAGTCAGACCGTTGATGCCCTCTTCGCCGCGCGCGATGAGCGGAGTGCCGTGCAGGATGTGCGCCGCAAATGCGTTTGTAACTGCGACATGCTGCTCGGTGTCCGTGTCGGCATAGTCGATATCCTCCCAGTGACCGTTGGGCTTCGCGAAGCCCTCTTCAGCTGTTTTGCTGAACTCGGTCATGGACTGGTCGAGGACATAGGCTCTTATCCTGTCGTTCTCGCAGACTATCTTTGCGCGGTCGAGCGTTATTTCGAGTCTGTTCGTGCCGGGTGCGTCGCCGGTTGTCGTGATAAATACGCCGGTCGCGCCGTTGGGATATTCGGCGTATATGGTCACATCGTCTTCAACTTCGATGTTGTGCCACTTGCCGACAGAGCACTGCGCCTGAATGGATGCGGGCATGCCGGTTATCCACTGCCACAGGTCGAGCTGATGCGGACACTGGTTGAGCAGGACGCCGCCGCCCTCGCCGCTCCAGGTTGCGCGCCATCCGCCGGAGTTATAATATGCCTGCGTGCGGTACCAGTCGGTGATGAGCCAGTTGAAGCGGTGCAGCTCGCCGTATTCGCCGCTCTGCACGACTTCGCGCAGCTTGATATACATGGGATTTGTCCTCTGATTGAACATCAGCGCGAACACTTTGTCGCTCTTCGAGGCGACTTCGTTCATCTCGCGAACCTGCTTTGTATAGACGCCTGCGGGCTTTTCGCTGAGCACATGGACGCCGTGAGTCAGACCGTATTCGACTATCGGCGGGTGAGAATAGTGCGGCGTTGCAACTATAACAGCGTCGACCTCGCCCGAGTCAATGAGAGCCTCGGCGGAGTCAAAGCATTTTATCTCGCAGCTTCTGTTATGGCATTTCTTCTCGGCGCGCTCAAGCTTTGCGGGGTCGATATCGGCTATCGCCGTAAGAACCATCTCGGGGATGAGACCGTCGAGATAATAGCCGAGGTGAGCGGAACCCATGTTGCCAACGCCGATTATGCCGTAGCGCAGGGTCTTGACTCTTGCGACAACTTCCTTTATTCCGCCGACCGCGGCGGCAAATGAAGCGTTATTGTCGGGATAAGTGAACTTATCCATCTTTATTGAAAGGCTGTCGTCGCGTTCTATGGTCTTTAAAGCGTCAAACACCTTGAGGTGCGGCTCGACGGAGAGGAATCTCTCGCCCTCTTTTTTGTTGAAGCGGCGGATGAGCTCATCAAAATGAGCATCGCCATGACCTGCGGGGACAACTGTCTCCGCGGCGCCTATCGCGTCTTTTACATGCATATAGGTGATGTAGGGCTCGAGCAAATCGTATGCGGGGAGAATTTCAACGCCGTTGAGAATATAGTTCGCGGGGTCGAAAATTCCGCCGATGACATCGCCGAGCTCCTTGTGGAGATCGAGGCATCTCTCGGGGATATCGCCGTAAATACCGCGCTCGTTCTCGTGACAGCAGAGGACTCCGCGCTCCTTTGAATATTCAGCCATGGCTCTGACTCTGCGCATGACCTCCGGGCGGTACTCTTCGTAGCTCTCGCCCTTTGTGAAATAGAAGCTGAACAGGCGGATATACTTCGCTTCGAGTATCTTCGCCACTTCAACTGTGTTCTTGAAGCCCTCGAAATGGGGCTCAAAATCGTCGGTTATCTCGATCTTTCCATAGTAAGAGCCTATGGAAGAGACCTTCATGCCGTTTGCGTCAAGCTTTTCCTTGAGTGCCTTTGCCTCGTCAACGGTGAACTCGGAGATGTTCTTGCCGTCGACGCCGCGCAGTTCCATGTGCGTCACGCCGTTTGCCTTGCAGGCGGCTATCTGACCGTCGATGCTGTCGGCGGCTTCGTCGGAAAAGGCGGAGTAGAGAAATCTTGCCATCTTTGCACGACCTTTCTTGTTGTGCCGTATAAAAAGCAGCACTTGATTTACAGTCTTATTTTATACATTATTTACTCCTATTTCAAGCCCGAAGAAGTAGGATTTACAAATATTTAACCGTTAAATAAAGAACAAACAGCCGACAGCGAAACATATGGCCGTCGGCTGTTGCAATTTTCTCTTATGAGCGTTTGCGCCGCCTCGAAATAACTCCCGCGGGCAGGGCAAACAGGAGCGGGATAACCGCCGCAAAGGATGCCGAGCCGGTCTGCGGAGTCATGGGCTCTTTCGAGCTGCGCGTCGCCCACCCCGCCGTTCGATGCAGCGGGTCTTGCCTGAGTGCCTATGGGAGTGAGCGTCTTTGCGTTTACGTCATTTTGTAAAAACTGCGGATATTTTTCATTCGACCAGACATCTGTTACAGAGTCCGAATAGAAGAACAGGTTGTACATCTCCTTGTGCCCATCGTGAATCTTGCAGTGGAGCATATCCTTTATGAACCAGGTGTTCTCGGGCAGGAGGCAGGTCGATGCGTCTATCACGCCGTCCTTCGAGAGGTGGTCGTGAACGCCTGCTTCGTTCTTCTGAACATAGCCGTCTGGGAGAGTTGAATTGAGATCGGCAACGGTCGCGCCGACGGAGGCGTATTTCGTGTCAACCGTCGCGTCGCTGTTTGACATATAGGACTCGACGAGCGGCGTGCGCTGCTTGTTGTAGCCCGCGACTATCATTATTTTTACGCCGTCTTTCTTCGCCTTGTTCAGTATCTCTCCGGCTTTGCACTGGACGTTGTAGTGATATTCGTCGAGGCGGGAGATTAAACGCTTCGAGGTGTTTTCATCGAACGCCATCTTTTTCGCCTGCTCGTATTCGTCGTCCGTCACGAAGCTCCATATTCCGGGCATCGAGCCGAACACGGGGTACATGAGCTCTTCAAACACCCTGTCCGTCAGATTTTCGAGCAGCTTATCCGCGACGCCGACGAGGGCTTTGAAAACACCCGCGTAATTTAACATATCAAGCACTATGCAGAGCAGATCGGACTGCCACTGCTCGTCTGTCGGCAGCTGCGAGGCGTAACGGACGAGGGCTTCTGGGTCAATGACGATTTTCTTTGTGAACAGGTCGCCCGCCACCTGCGTGCCGAGTATGGGGCAGCACTGGAATATGCAGGCGTCTATGCCGTCGGTGCCGTATTTGTAGAAATACGCCATGGTCATAACGCCGCCCATGGATGAGGCACGAAGAAGCACGGTGTCATGTCCGGTGAGCTTCTTCACGCAGGCGATATATTCGTGCAGCTTATCCGCAACGGTCAGCGGATCTTCGCGGAAATCGTAGGCGAAATAGTAGCTCTTGTCAACGCCGTGGTCGGGGTTGTCGGGCAGCTTGGCGTCCGAGGTCACGCGGTCTGTGGAGTCGCCGTTTTCGTCCATCTGCAAATCGCCGAAGACGCCGCGGACTCCGTCGATGAGCGCGTCGCCGAATGCGTCATAGTTCTTGTCTATGGCGAGGCGCGCTATCGCCGGGGCGAGACGTGCAGCAAGGCGCAGATAAGCGGCGGTGTCGGGTCTGAACAGCAGTCGCTCGTTCTCCGTGCCCTTGTCAAGATAGAGCTTCGCGCTGCCCAAGGCCGCGACGTAGATTACAGGCGGCGTGCCGCAGAAGCATTTTTCGCTCTTTGCGAAAACGGGCAGGCTCGCGCAGAGCAGCAGTATCGCCGCAAGAATGATGCTGAAGATTCGCCGGATGTTTTTGCGCATGGGGTTTCCCTCCGTTGTATTTTATTTTTATCGGAGACTTTTGACAAGCTCTCCGAAGGCTTTTGTTATTGTAGAACCCGCGCGTTTTCCCGCCGAGACAGCCTCTTCGTAGTGGTCTTTCGCTATGACGCTGCCGTAGTCGTTGTCGGGCAGGATGTATCCCATCGCGTCGTTGCACAGACCTATAACGCTGAGCTCTCTGCCCTCGGGAATCATGTCGCGCATGGGCGGATATTCCCACGCGGTGCGGTTGAAGCTCTCGTCCGCGCCGTATGCGCCGCCGAGCAGAATCTCGGGCGCAAGCTCACCGGGGATGAGTGCGAGGGACAGCTCCTTGCCAATTTCTGCATAGCCGATTTCGCTGACGAAGCAGTAGCCGGATTTTTCGCTCGGGTCGTGCAGAACGGTGTTGTCAACGAGTCCCGCCTTTGCGGCGGCGATGAGTATCGGATTGTCCGCCGGGATAAATATTTCGCGGTTTTTAATATTTATAAAAGTCGCGACGCGCCTCTCGTCCTCTTCGGGGATAGAGTTTAGAAAGCGTCCGAGAGTCTTGCCGTATTCCTGCCAGCCCTCCGAGCCGTCGTGCTCGGTTATGCAGTCGCGCTGCTGAGCTATCGCAAGCTCCGCGCCCTGGAAGAATATAAAATTCTTGCCCGCCTTGTTTATCTCCTGCTCCATCGAAGCGATGTAGTCGGAGCTGAGCAGGGTGTTCTTCGCGCCGAGCGCGGTCGGGTGAGCCGCCATGAACGCGGCTACAGTCTCTTCCGAGCCGTTGTCGGGGATGAAGCGCAGGCGGACTATGTCTTTGTCCCAGGCATAGGGCGGGCGCTTGTCGCGCGCGAAGTCGATAGCGTCGGTGCGCACATAGGTGAGCTTTCCGCGCTGCATGGAATCAAACGCCTCTTTTATCGCGTCTGCGGTCTTTTCGAACAGATTCTCCATGAACTCGGGGTCGCGCCCTGAAATTATATCGTCATACCGTCCGTCCTTGATAGCCTTGACATTGTTCTTGAGCATCTTCGGCAGATCGCCCCAGAGACCCTGTGTATCAATCGCGCTGTGGCAGTGGATTGAAGAAATATTGATGGAAACTATATTATTTTCTTTTGCGAAGTCCGCCAGTCTCTCGCGTATGCGGCGTATGTCCGTGCCGGATATTCCGACGCAGTCAATGACGGCAAAAACTACGCTCCCGCGTCCGCTCGAATCGTCGAGGCAGATAACGCGCACCGCCTGGTCGTCGATAACCCCGCTCATTATATTAGGCGGATAGGAGAGATAGCCCGCTATGTAGTAGTCCTTCTGATTGTAGTCGTCGGGGACAAGGCTGCGGCGGGCGTAGCCGAGACGCCATCTTGAACCGCGCTTGCCCGATGATGCAAATTCGCTGTGACCGGGATAGAAATCACAGCTTTGATAGTTCGAGACATCGCCGAAATTCGGCTCGGGGAGTTTGTCGGCAATCTTGCCGACGGCGGCGAGGATACCTTTTCCGACAGCGTCGTCAAAGTCGCGGCGGAAAGCCTTGTCGGTCTTTAATTTTTTGCCGACCGCCGCGCCTGCGCCCGCTGCTGCGGCGAGGACGGCAAATGGGATGAGACTGCATTTTTTCATGCTTTTTCCTGCCTCCGAAATGTGAAATAAGTTACAGTATAATATTACCATTTCAGCAAGATTTGTCAACCGTGATAAAGCGGGAGAAATGAGCATATATATCAACTATCTTTATAAGCGCGAAGGGGCGGAGAAAAGTGTTTGTGTTTTCAATCAAATCCTCAAAGCTGAAAATTGCCTTGACTGCGTTCGCGGCGGTGCTCGCCGTGGCGGCGGTGGTGCTGCTGATAAATCGCGGCAAGCCCGCGGTCAGCGACAACGCGATAAGTCTCAAAGCGTCGAACGCCTCGGAACGCGCGGCGTTTCTGTCTCAGTTCGGCTGGGATATCGAGGAGGACCCGGTCGAGGTCGCAGAGGTTATAATCCCTGCCGAGTTCGACAGGGGATATGAAAAATACAATGAGATTCAGAAAGCGCAGAACCTCGACCTGACGCCTTATGCGGGAAAGCGCGCAAAGCGCTGGACATACAACATAAAAAATTATCCCGGCTATGAGGGCGACAGCGGAACGGTGCAGGCGAATATTTTGGTTTACGAGGGCGCGGTGATAGGCGGCGACATCTGCTCGACCGAGCTCGACGGCTTCATGCAGGGCTTCGATTTCCCGACAAAAAATGCCGCGCAGAACGAGAGCACGACATGATAAAAACAGCCGGACGTATATCCGCCCGGCTGATATTTTATTGGATTTTTTGTGTTTCAACTCACATCTTTATGCTCTTGTAAAAATCCAGTGTTCTCAGCTTATGTCCGAGCTGGAGAAGCAGGTAGCGCTCGGTGATATCGCCGAGGATTTTCAGCGAGCTGTCCGGCATACGGAACGCGAAAAGCGCGCGGTCGTCGCAGGTGCAGATATGGCGCATCGCATTTATCACGCCGGGCGTCACGGGTATTCCCTCGCCGTCGGGTGCGCAATTACGGCAGAAAAATCCCGCATGGCGCAGGCTGAAAACAGGCTCGTCGGGCAGCTCATTCCCGCAGGATTGGCATCCGGCGAGGTCGGGCATATAGCCCGCGAGCGCGAGCATACGAAGCTCACCGACGGGCTTTAAGAAATCCGCGCTCCGCTTGTCCTCGGACAACAAATGTAGAAGATTCAGCGTCAGGCTCAAAAATTCGTGAGCCTCGGTGTTCTCGGGCGAAAACTCGCCCGCAAGCTCGCAGAAATAATTTGCAAGCGATAATTTTTCAATGTCCTCGCGCAGCCCGAAAAACACGTCTATCGCCTTTGCGTCGTCAACTATGTAGCTCTCGCGCCCGCGGTAGAGGGTCAGGCGGGAGTATGTCATCGGCGAAACGGCGGCGCTCGCGGTTCGGCTCTTCACTTTCTTCGTGCCGTTGGCAAAGGCGGAGATGAGCCCGAGGTCGCCTGTCAGAATTTTGACGACTGTATCGTTTTCATTGATATCGCGGGACTTGATTATCAGCCCCTCTGTCTGCGTCTGCACTCGCCGTTTCACCTCCCGCGCGGATATTCGTCTTTGCATAGCGGAGATAGTCCTCGACCCTGCCGCTCATTTCAAAGGCGTTCCATGCATTCTGAACCGTGTTTTTGTCCGTATTTTTCATCTATGATAAACGCGCGATGTGCGCTCCTCCATGCAGTGTAAAAATATTTTTTTCACTGCGCGGCGCATTTATGATAGGAAAAATTTTATTCGTTGTCGAGCCCGAAATTGTGGATGAGTCCCTCTCTGTTGCGCCAGCCCTCTTTGACCTTTACCCAGCAGTGGAGATTGATTTTGCACATGAAGAAGCGCTCCATATCCTCGCGCGCCTTTGTCGAGACTTTTTTGAGCATCTCGCCCTTTTTGCCGATTATTATGCCCTTGTGGCTCTCGCGTTCACAGTAAATCGTGGCGTCGATATCGGTTATATTCGAGTCCTCGCGCTCATGCATTCTCTCTATGCATACCGCAACGCCGTGCGGCACTTCGTCGTCGAGGAGATTCAAAAGCTTCTCTCTGATTATCTCGGCGGCGAGCACGCGCTCGGGCTGGTCTGTCAGAGTGTCGTCGGGGAAGAAATGCGGCGAGGGCTGAGCCTGCTTGAACAGCTCGTCTTTTAGATCGCCGAACCCGTCGCCCTTGAGCGCGGAGCAGGGGACTATCGCCTCGAAATCATAGAGCGCGGAGAACTGCGCCATGCGCTCGATAAGCAATTCTTTCCGCTTGACTGAATCTATTTTATTTATGGCGAGAATGACGGGCATTTTCTCGTCCTTGAACTTCTTGAGAAGGTCTTTTTCCGCGTCGCGCAGCTCGCCCGAGGGCTCAACAACAAATAGACATGCGTCAACGCCCGAGATGCTGTCGCTGACCGCCTTTATCATTTTTTCGCCGAGCTTTGTGCGCGGGCGGTGGAAGCCGGGGGTGTCGGTGAAAACGAGCTGAACTTCGTCCTCGGTCAGCACGCCCATTATTTTTGTGCGCGTGGTCTGCGGCTTGGGCGACACGACGGCGACCTTCTGGCCGAGCAGGCGGTTGAGTATCGACGACTTGCCGACATTCGGGCAGCCGACTATTGCGATGAAAGCGGTTCTTGTCTGAGTCATAACTTCTCCTCATATAGATGACCGCTGATATGACAGTCAGCGGTCATTGATTTTTTATATATTATTTGTCTTTTTTCTTGAAATTGAAGCCCGTGAATATGAAAGTGAAGCTCAGCACAAGGCTGGCGATCAAAACGGCTATCATATACGGCTTCTCTGCGTAGTAGGCGAGCATCGCCCTGAACGCCTCGGGCTGAGCGAGAATTGCAATGCCCGTGCAAACGGCGAATATCGCGCCGACGAGCACGGCTCCCGCCGCGGTATCTTTCGATATTTTAGCAAGGCGGGTGCACATGTAC
>ERZ780053.712-NODE-712-length-11490-cov-3.96528_pt1 | contig 11490 bp, 10 predicted proteins | sample MGYA00511088_ERZ780053 | MGnify/ENA primary metagenome ERZ780053 (study PRJEB29588, sample SAMEA2150866) | human gut metagenome | biome: human gut; feature: human-associated habitat; material: faeces | place: Denmark | collected 2008/2010 ...
TCGGGTGCCCGGGGCCACACGACGCCCGGGAGGTCGGGACGGCCGTCGCGGCGGTGGCCGGACGGGAAGCCCCCGGCAGCGACCGTTCGAAATTCGTACGGCTCGTCCTGCCGGCATCGGGCATCCTGCGGCTGGAATTCGAAGGCGTTTCGCTCTACCGCGGCTACGATCTGCGCAGCCTGATGCCCGAAGCCGTGACGCTGCAATACGAACCGCCGCTGTTCGACGCCCCCACCTCGGCACGCGAGGCTGCCGTAGAGCTGGCACGGCAATATGCCGGGTTGCAGGGTGCGAGCGTCGCCGTACGCTGCGACCGCAACGGGACTCTCATGGCGGCCGACGAAGCGGCGCTGTTCGCCAGCGGGTCTACGTCCCGCCGGGCGAAACGAGCATCGGGCGCAGCCTTGCAGTCAGGAGCATCCGCGCCGCCGGGCTGGAACTGGCCGCTTCGCCCGTCGGGCGCGACGACCTGCCGCGCATGGACGAACTTTTCTTCATCGACCACCGGGGCGTCACCGCCCTTTCCCGCTGCGACGGGCAGCCCTACATGGCCATCTTCGCCGAACGCATCGCCGGGGCGCTCCGCGGGCTGTTTCCGAATATGTAGAAACCCACCCGGGAGGGCACGCGCTATCTTCGCCGCAAAACCCGGAAACCATGAAAAAATACCTTTTCCTTTACGCCGTCCTCACAACGGCGCTGCTGGCATACGGCTTTACCCGTTACCGCCTCACACAGAACCAGAATGCCCTGGCCTCGGGCATCGAACACTACCGCACCCGGCTGGGACAGGAGGCAGCCTCGGTGCAGGCATTGCGTCTGCGCTGCGCCGAATTCGAACGCCTCCGCGCCGGGGATGCCGACACCATCCGCCGCCTCGGCATCAGGCTCCGGAGGCTGGAAGCCGTCGCCAAAACAGTCACCGCCACGAGCGTCGACCTGCGCACGCCCGTCCGCGACACCGTCGTCCTGCTCCGCCGGGACACGCTCCGAATCCGCGACACCCTGAAACTGTTCCGCTGGCGCGACGCCTGGGTTACGGTCGAAGGGCGTATCCGCACCGACTCGGTCGCCTGCCGCGTGCAGAGCACCGACACCCTGCGGCAGGTCGTGCACCGCGTCCCGCGGCGCTTCCTCTTCATCCGCTGGGGCACGAAGGCCCTGCGCCAGGAGATCGTATCGTCGAATCCGCATACGCGGATCATTTATTCGGACTATGTAAAGTTCGAACGGTAAATTAATTCGCATTTTTTAATCCGGTATTCCCAAATATTATTACCTTTGTCCGATATGGAAAGGTCTGCTATTTTCCCCGGGTCGTTCGACCCGTTCACCCGCGGCCATGCGGCATTGGTCGACGAGGCCCTCAACCTCTTCGACCGCGTAGTCATCGGCATCGGCAACAACACCTCGAAACAGGGTTTGCTGACCGTCGCCAACCGCAAACGGCTGATCGACGACCTCTATGCCGGGAATACGCGTGTCGAAGCCCGGATTTACACGGGGCTCACGGGCGAATTCGCCGAGGAGATGGGAGCCTGCGCCATTATCCGCGGCGTGCGGAACACAACCGACTTCGAATACGAACGCACGATGGAGGCCACCAACCACCGGATCTACCCCGACATCACGACCGTGATGCTGTTCACCCCGGCGCCCGTGGCCGACATTTCGTCGTCGACGGTACGCGAAGTGCTTTCGTTCGGCCGTTCGGTGGAAGAGTTCATGCCCGTGGGAGTAGATATTAACAAATACCTATAATTATTTTATGATGGAATTCACAGCCGAAATGATCGCCGGATTCCTGGGCGGTGAAATCGTCGGCAACAAAGAGGCGAAAGTACACACCGTATCTTCGATCGAGGAAGGCAAGGCCGGCTCGCTCAGCTATCTTACCAATCCCAAATACGAAGCCTATATTTACACTACCGGAGCGTCGGTCGTGCTGGTCAACCGCACGTTCGAACCCGTGCAGCCGCTTTCGGCGACGCTCATCAAGGTCGACGACGCAGGCGCCTGCGTCCTGAAACTCCTCGAAATGTACAATGCCGCAAAACCCCGCCGCAGCGGCATAAGCCCGCTGGCCTCGGTCTGCGCCGAAGCCCAGGTGGGCGAAGGGTGCTACATAGGCGACTTCGCGGTCGTCGAAGCCGGCGTGAAGATCGGCAACGGATGCCAGATCTATCCGCAGGTATACCTCGGAACGGGCGTAAGTGTGGGAGAAGGCACGATCCTCTATCCGGGGGTCAAGGTCTACGAAGGCTGCCTTATCGGCCGCAACTGCATCCTGCACGCGGGCGCCGTGATCGGCGCCGACGGATTCGGATTCATGCCCAATGCCGCAGGCGGGTTCGACAAGATCCCCCAGTTGGGCAACGTCGTGATCGAAGACGACGTGGAGATCGGCGCCAACACCTGCATCGACCGCGCCAAAACCGATTCGACGGTCATCCGGCGGGGCGTGAAACTGGACAACCTGATCCAGATCGGCCACAACGTGCAGGTCGGCGAGAACACCGTCTCGTCGGCACAGACCGGCATCGCAGGCACCTCGAAGGTGGGCAGCAACTGCTTCCTCGCGGGGCAGGTGGGCATCGCCGACCATGTCAACGTCGGCAACAATGTGAAGATCGGCTCGAAGAGCGGCCTGGACAAGGACGTGCCCGACGGTGAGATCCGTTTCGGCTACCCGGCGCTGCCCGGCATGCAGTACCACCGTTCGGCGACGGTCTTCAAACGGCTGCCCGAACTCGAAAAACGCGTGAACGAGCTGGAGAAGCAACTCGCAGCATCAAAAAAATAACCAATACCTTCGCATTATGAAAAAATTATTTCTATTCGCAACAGCCGCAGTCGTGCTGTGCAGTTGCAGCAACCAGCCCAAATACATCATCGACGGCGACATCGCCGGGCTCGAGGGAACGGTCTACCTGTACCAGGGCGACAGCCTGATCGACTCGGCAGCCGTCAAGGCCGGCAAGTTCCAGTTCCGGGGCAACGCCGGGGCGCCGGCCGTACATTACCTGCTCGACTCGCGCGAGGGACAGCCGCAGGCATTCGCCATGCAGTTCATCCTCGAACCGGGCAATATTTCGATCAAGAGCGACGCCGAGGACGCACAAGTCCGCCATACCACCGGAACGCCGGCCAACGACGCCAGCGACGCCTATTCGGCAGCCAGCCGCACCCTGATCAAGGAATACCGCGACCAGGCTACGACCGACGAACGCCGCGAGGCCATCGAAAAGGAGTTCGAGCAACTGACTCTTACGACAATCGACAACAACCGCGACAATTTCTTCGGCGTGGTACTGATGCCCAACCGGGCCTACGAACTTTCGGGACAGGAAACCCTGGACGAAATCGCCAAGTTCTCGCCCGAGATGCAGCAGACCAAGGAACTGACCGAGCTGAAAACCTCGGCCGAACAAAAGCTCAAGACCGACGTCGGCCAGCCCTACATCGACATCGTGCAGAACAACGCCGAAGGAGAGCCCGTATCGCTCAAGTCGGTGATCGACAACCCGGCCAACAAGTACACGCTCGTGGACTTCTGGGCTTCGTGGTGCGGCCCCTGCATGGGTGAGGTTCCCCACCTGAAGCAGACCTACGACAAGTTCCACAAAAAAGGCTTCGAAATCTACGGTGTCTCGTTCGACCGCGACCGCGACAAGTGGCTCGCCGCCGTCAAGGACAACGGCATGGAGTGGATTCATGTCAGCGAGCTGCAACGGTTTGACAACCAGGCTGCCAAAGACTATGCGGTACAGGGCATCCCGTCGAATTTCCTGATCGACGCCCAGGGCAAGATCGTAGCCAGAAACCTGCGCGGCGAAGACCTCTACAAGAAAGTGGAAGAGCTCCTCGGAAAGTAGCCCGTCCCGAATAAAAAGCCCCTCCGAGCCGCAAATGCCCCGGAGGGGCTTTTCGATAAAACCACCCCGTCTTATGAAAAAAACACTCCTTTTCGCATCGGCCGCAGTCCTGTTATGCGGTTGCGGCACCGGATCCAAATACGTCGTTGAAGGCCACATCGCCGGGCTCGAAGGCACCGTCTACATGTTCGAGGGCGACAGCCTGATCGACTCGGCCGTCGTCGAAGGCGGCAAGTTCCGCTTCGAAGGCCCGGCGGACATCACCGCCCGGCGCACCGTCACCGATTCCCGCGAAAGGGATGCACAGCGGTTCGGGACGATGTTTTTCCCCGAACCGGGGACAGTCTCGATCGAGGACAACCCCGACGCCCCGGCCGGGTCAACGCGTGTGACGGGCACTCCGGCAAACGATGCAAGCGCCGCTTTCCGGGCGTCGGCCATGACGCTGATGGATGAATACCACCGGGAAGGCACCTCCGAAGGACGTCGCCGGGAGATCGAAGACGAACTGGGCGGGCTCCCCCGCAAAACGGCGGAAGCCAACCGCGACAATGCGTTCGGAATCATGGCCCTGGAAGGGATGGCCCCCACGCTTTCGGGACAGGAGCTGCTCGACCGGATCGCCGAATTTTCGCCGGGGATGCAAAAGTCCCGGGAGTTAGCCGCGCTCAGGACGGTTGCGGCGCAACGCCTCAAGACCGACATCGGCCAGCCCTACATGAACATCATGCAGGGCGATGCCGACGGGCAGATCGTTACCCTGACCTCGGTGATCGACAACCCGGCCAACAAATACACGCTCGTGGACTTCTGGGCATCGTGGTGCGGCCCCTGCATGGAGGAGGTTCCCCATCTGAAGCAGGCTTACGACAAGTTCCACGGCCAGGGCTTCGAAATATACGGCGTATCGCTGGACAACGACAACGACAAATGGCTCGGCGCCATCCGCGAGCACGGCATGGGCTGGGTGCAGGTCAGCGACCTCAACGGCTTCGACAACCTCGCGGCGAAAGACTATGCCGTGCAAAGCATCCCGTCGAATTTCCTGATCGACGCCCAGGGCCGGATCGTCGCCAAGAACCTGCGCGGCGAAGACCTTTGCAGCAAAGTCGCCGAATTGCTCGCCGAGTAATCCGTCCTGCGCGGGGATACCCGTCCGCCTCCGCTCAGGGCCGCCGGAACGGTTCTTTGCAAAAAGCCGAAACGCCCCTGCCCGAAAACACGAGCACGGCCTTACGGACATCCATCGGCCCGAACACCATGCAACGCCGGAAATATATTCCAGCACGCAAATTCGGGATGCTTCCGACTACCGGATCTTCATCCGCTGCGGCGAGGCATCCCACATATTGAAATATCGGAAGAAGCGCCTGTCTTTATTCCGAATAACGAAAGGATAACAACCTGCTTAAAAAAATGCAACATCAGGAGACATACCGCATCATGGGCATCGACCCCGGCACCAATTACATGGGGTACGGGGTGCTGGAGATCGAGGGGCGCAACGTCCGTTCCGTCGTACTGGGAGACATCGACCTGCACAAACTGACCGATCCCTATGCCAAGCTACGTTATATCTTCGAGCGGGTCGGGGCGCTGATTGACCAGTACGCCCCGCGCGAAGTGGCGCTGGAATCGCCCTTCTTCGGCGAAAACGTGCAGTCGATGCTCAAACTCGGGCGGGCGCAGGGCGTGGCTATGGCAGCTGCGCTGAGCCGCGGCCTCGCCGTTTCGGAATACGCCCCGATGCGCATCAAGCAAAGCATCACGGGGCGCGGTTCCGCCGCCAAGGAACAGGTCGCCGCCATCGTCTGCCGTATCCTCTCGATAGATCAGCCCCCCAGACGGCTCGATGCCACGGACGGCATGGCCGTCGCCTTGTGCCACCACTTCACAACGGCCAGCCCGCTCAACACAGCTCTGGGCGACGAGCGCGTAAAAGGGCTGGGCGGCGGAAAAAAGGCAGCTTCGAAACGCGGCTCCCAGAGTTGGGAGAAATTCCTGAAAGACCATCCCGACCGGGAGATAAAATAGCCCCCGAATTACTAACCATGAAAATAATCACCGTCCTCCTGTCCGCCGCATTCCTGTTATGCAATTGCGGGGGTTCGAACTACACTGTCTCGGGCCATTACGGCCTCGCACCGGGCGACTCGGTATTCCTCTTCGCCAGCAACAAATCCATAATCGGCTCCGGCGTAATGGCTACCGACACGACGTTCAGGCTCAAGGGCAAGGTCGCCGGCACCGACATCGCCACTCTGAGCGACCGCGACCGGCTCCTGACGCCCACGCTTATCTTTCTGGAAGCGGGCGACATCCGGCTGGAACCCCGCGAAGAGGGCGTGTATGAAGCGACGGGCACACCTTTGAATGACAGCCTGCTGCTGCTAAACAGGAAACTGGAGGCGCTCCGCAACGAATACATCAAAATGACGCCGGCCACTCCGCACGAGGAAGTCGAAGCCATCTTCGCACGCTTTGAGGAGATTCCCCGCGCGATGATGAATGCCAACCTCGACAATATCTTCGGCCTATGGCTCTTCTCAGCCTATGAATTCCCGAATATGCTGCAGGACGACACCCGACGGGCGCAGATAAGGCCCTGTATGACTGCGTTCTCACCCGGAATGCAGGCGCATACGATCATGCAGGAACTGCAAAAGGAACTGGCGGGATTCGAAAACGCGCAGATCGGCCACCGCTTTACGAACCTCACGCTGACCGACACGCAAGGCGAACCCATATCGCTCTCGTCGCTGGTGGAACCGGGACGCTGGGTTTTGCTCGACTTCTGGGCGACGTGGTGCGCCCCCTGCTGCCACGAGATCCCCCACCTGCGCGAGGCATACGCCGCCTACAAAGCCAAGGGGTTTGAAATTTACGCCGTCTCGCTCGACAACGACGAGGCGAAATGGCGGTCGTTCACATCGGCCAACGACATGCCGTGGATCAATGTCCAGGGCATCGATGCGGACAAACGGAGCACGGCTGCCGCAGCCTACGGGATCACGTCGATCCCCGCGAACTTCCTGATCTCGCCCGACGGCATCATCGTAGCGAAGAACCTGCGCGGCGGGGAGCTTTCGAAGAAACTCGCCGAAATGCTGGAATAGCCGCGGCAATAACCCACTGATAATCCGGATAATGTATACTTCCGGCACAAAATGAGACATCTTTTTATTAAAAAATTTACGGAATAATTTGCGTGTTTAGGATTTTCACCCTATATTTGCACCTGCAATTCGGCACCGTAGCTTAATTGAATAGAGCATCTGACTACGGATCAGAAGGTTACAGGTTTGAGTCCTGTCGGTGTCACTCTCAAAATCAACCACTTACAGCAATGTAGGTGGTTTTTTCGTGTCTTGTTTTCAGCCCGTTTTCCGTCGGTTTTTACAGTTTGTGTAAACCAATGTGTAAACCGAATTTTCCCGATGAACACGACAATCGAGGCGGTGCTCTACACATCCAAAACATTATCCAACGGCCAGCATCCCATCATGTTACGGCTGACAAAAAATCGAAAAAGAAAGTACATCAGCCTGCACATTTCCCTCGCTCCGCAATACTGGGATGCAGAAAAGTGTAAACCGCGCCGTAACTGTCCCGACAAAGAGCGCATCGAAGCCCTTATCCAACAGAAAACGCAGGAACTCCAAAGTCAGGTCATGGATTTTAAGACCAATGATAAGGAGTACACGCTGAACACGCTTGTCGAAAAGGCATCCCGCAAGGTCGTGCGCCGAACCGTCGGCGATTATCTGAACGACTACATCGACCGCCTGCTGGCCGAGAAACGTGTAGGCAACGCCAAGACCTTTCAGGAACTCCGCACCTCGCTGACGAAATTCTGCCGTTCGCTGGACTTTTATTTTATAGACATCGACGCCGAATGGCTGAAACGGTACGAACAATGGTTGCGGGTGGAACGGCATTATTCCGACAACTCCATCGGCATCCGTTTCCGTTCGTTGCGGGGACTCTACAACAGCGCAATCACCGACGGCCTAATCAAGAAAACGGACTACCCTTTCGACACGTTCAAAGTGAGCCGATTCAAAGAAGCCTCGGCCAAACGGTCGCTGACAAAAGAGGATATAAAGCTAATCATGGATTGCGAGGTACGGACGCTAACCAAGTATCCCAAACCGTTCCTGCAACTTGCCAAAGATTTATTTCTGTTCAGTTACCTGTCATGCGGCATCAATTTGACAGATATTTTGCATATCCGCCATGCTGACATCGTAGATGGTCGATTGGTCATTAATCGTCAGAAAACAGGTAAACTCCTATCGTTCCAACTCCAACCAGCCGCCCTTGGCATTATCGACAAGTACAACCAGTCGAACGCCCACCCGCAGGATTACATCTTTCCTGTTTTAAGGCGTTTTGTTCACGTTACAGCACAACAGCAGTACGGACGGGTGCAACGGACAAACAAGCGGATAAATCGCTATCTGAAGCTAATCGGCGAACATCTGCACCTGCCTATCACGCTCACGACATACGTTGCGCGGCACTCGTTCGCAACCGTGCTGAAAAGGTCGGGAGTTTCGACATCCATCATCAGCGAATCGCTGGGGCACAGTTCGGAGAAGATTACGCAAATCTACCTCGATTCGTTCGAGAATTCGCAGATAGATGCGGCCATGCAAAACTTATTGTGAGGAGGTGACAAGGTTTGAAAAAAGGTCTATCTTATAGCCCCCGAAACCAAGTTTGTCACTACCTTTTAAGGGATTATCCGCTTGCATCGGGTAGTCCCTTTTCTTTTTTCTGCGGTCGTCGGTTGCGTCAGAATGCGGAATTTTGTAAATTCGTCTTTATAAAGATACTCCTATGCAAGAAGAACAAACCTTTTACCCCGTAACGACCGAATATTTCACCGCTTGCCTGCCCTTACTGGAAAAATATTTCGGCATCACGGCAGGCTATTTCAACAAAGAACTTTCGGATGCCAAATGTCTAATACCTCACCGAAAGGGTAATAACGTAAAGTACAGCATTAAAGAGGATTGCAATCTGGTTTTGCCGTTTCGATACCTCGAATGCCATGATTTGTTGTCGCTTATCAACTCTTACGGGACAATTACCCCGATAATAGAGGAAGCCCTATTGCTGGTGGCCTACTGCATCCGCGAACGGCAGATCGACGAAAACGAATACAATGACCTTATTCAGTTTCATACTTGGGACATATACCAAAGCGAATGGGCATACCTATTGCTTTTTATGGAGCAAATGGAGGCACGGGCATTTCAAGGCAACGAACAGACCGCCATCACAATTCGCACCAACAACGGGATCAAGGAAAAGATTTCTATTCCGAACAGCGATAACTGGTTATTCCGTCTGATTAAAAAGGAACTTGCAAGCTATTTTCCCGAAGTACAGACAGCCGAGAAAGCACGGCAAGATATTCAACGGCGCAAACCGTCTGCGGGGCGAAAAAAGGATAATGCCATCTATTCGGCAGTTACATACGGCATTTACCGAATGCTCCATGAAGAAAATGTAATACCCAGCCAGCCCGATACGCCGAACGAATTATGCCAACTCATTCACGACTATACACGCTTCACGGGTTGCTATCCCGATAGTAAAGGATGGAGCGGCGAATACGACCCGAAAGTAATCCGCGCCGACCTTGCCGCCTATCTGAAACGAGCGGCTATGAATCAAGCGCCACGATTCAGACCGATACCATTGCAAAGGCAGGTTATCATGCAGAATTTTGATTTTCCGCTATTGGACTGATCGGACTATATAACCATACCATTTAAGGGAGCCGTTTATCGCGGTTCCCTTTTTTTTCTGCCAAAAATCTGCCAGTGTCATGACATCTGTCATTTTGTCATAACCAACAGATTTACAATATTTTTCATGATATATTTTGCAATATTTTCGACGGCAAAGGTAATGAATAGGTCGATTTTTAAGGGCTATTATTTATGTTTTTGCAAAGGCTCCAAAGGTCGGATTTATGCAGGTTCAAAAGCCAGAATCCGCGAATAAAGCGTACGGTTATTCAAGAGATTCGGGGAGTAGCCGACAGCCCGAAAGAGGCGGCAACAAAACTTAATAAAAAAGATAACGATTATGAAAACGCTTACAAACATCAATGACAACATGAACATTAAATTTAATAACATTAAAACTATGAACGTAATTTCAGAAAATGCGGAATCGCAGCAGGTAGCTGGGAACCGCGCAGAGGAGCAGGAGGAGAAAATGAACCTCCGCATTATCAAAATCAAGCCCGCAGGGAATGCCAAAATGTTCCGCACGCTGGCGAAAGCGATTGCGGCAGGGGCTACTACCCTGATCGTGACCACCCGTGTAGACGTGGCTGGATGCGGATATGTTTGGTTCGGAATCCGCAAGGGTTACACCGAGTTGGACGGGAAGCTGTTGCTCAACGCCCAAATCTGGAACTACCTGATGGCGTTCCTGATGGGTAAGGAGTTGCCCGAAGTAACGGAGTTCGAACCCGACCGTGAAATCTGCTGTCAGTCCGAGTGGCTGGTGGAGGTGGCCGCCGAGGTGGAGAAACTGACCGCAATCACCTCCGAGGAGTACAACGAGAGCGAGGAGGGCATCGGCTACCTCGCCAAAAAGTACCACTTTCCCAATGGCAAAGTCGTGATGCCTGCCGAGGCGATGGAGGACATCACCGACCTGCTGAACTAAACTGCTGAACGAGGGGAGCGGGTTTCGCCGCTCGCTCCCCAAGTTTTTTAACACACTAAAATTAAAAAACATAGATGGACATTGAATATATTTCGATAAATGCAGGCCAGCGGTTCGACGCCGTGATGCCCGAAATACCTACCAATTCGATCATCAACAAGACCGTCACGGGATGCGGTGCGACCTATGCCGAAATCAATGCGCCCCGACACTCCGTCATCATCGAGCCGAATGTTCCCGTTATCGAGGGTAAGATGAAAAAGCACCCGCAGATACTCGGCGTGTTCGAGGGCGTAACGACCGAGGACATCATCGACTTTCTGAACACGAACTACAACGACGGCTATCTGAAAATCATGACCACGCCCGAAAGTTTCCCCAAAGTCCGCTCGGCGATGGTGCAGACGCATACGGATATGCACGGTGAATGGTTCATGCTGTTCGACGAGTGCGAACGCACGATACAGGATGCAGGCTATCGCGGCTCGATCACGCTCCCGATGGATGATTTTTTCCGATGCAAACAAAAGGCGATGGTTTCCGCGACGCCGATCATCCCGTCCGACCCGCGTTTCGAGCAGCAGGGCTTTACGATGAAGATACTCCGCCCGACCTACGATCACAAACCGAAAACGTTGCTCATACACACGAACAACACCGTCGGCTGGGTGCGTACCCTTATGGGACAGGTAAAAGGCAAAGGGCATCCGCTCTGCATCTTTCTGAACTCGACCGATACGATCCACCGCATGATCTGCACCTATAAGATCGAGAAACGGTGCAAGGTCTTTTGCAGTTACGAGAGTGTGAAGAAACTCCGCAAGCGGGATTTTTCGCGGGCTTACTCCTCGCTCGAAGAACTGGGCGAAATCAACTTTTTCACGAGCCGTTTCTTTTCGGCAGTGGACATCGAACTGCCGAC
>ERZ780053.731-NODE-731-length-11254-cov-3.44174_pt1 | contig 11254 bp, 8 predicted proteins | sample MGYA00511088_ERZ780053 | MGnify/ENA primary metagenome ERZ780053 (study PRJEB29588, sample SAMEA2150866) | human gut metagenome | biome: human gut; feature: human-associated habitat; material: faeces | place: Denmark | collected 2008/2010 ...
AAATCGGCTTCGGGCTCTCAAGCCGCTGCCGGGGCGGGGCATGATGACGGCGGCCGTCCGGCAGGCCGTGGAGTGGATGTTCGCAAATACCCCGGTAATTCGTATCTTTGCCTCGGCTTATGCCACCAATTCCGCATCGCAGCGGGTGTTGGTGAAAACCGGGTTCCGGCATGTCGGGACGTTCCGCAAGGCTTTTTTCAAGAACGGGGCGTTCGTGGACGGCTGTTATTACGAATTATTGAAAGACGAAAATGAGTGAAGTAAGGGCAAAAAAGGCGCTGGGACAGCATTTCCTGGTCGACCTCAATATCGCGCGCAAGATTTGCGATGCGCTTTCGGGGGGCGAAAGACCGGGGATCGGGGCAGAAACCCGGGCGAATGCGGCTGGATATGCCGGAGCTGGGGCAGAAGCCCGGACGATGGCGGCAGGAAGTGCCGATGCCGGGGCGGAAACCCAGACGATGGCGGCTGGAAGTGCCGATGCCGGGGCGGAAACCCGGGCGAATGCGGCTGGATATGCCGGAGCCGGGGCGGAAACCCGGAACGGGGACGGTGCCGGGATAGCGACCGATGCCCGGATCGCGGCGGATACGACCGCTGCCGGTGCGCCGGCGGAGGCGGGAGGGGGACGGATACGCCCGCTGCCGGTGCGCCGGCGGTCGCGGAAGAGGAACGGGGCGGCGCAGTCCCTTGCGACGTGCTGGAGGTCGGCTGCGGGATGGGGGTGCTGACGCAGTTCCTGCTCAGGCGCGGCGACATCACCACCTACGGTGCCGAAATCGACCCGGAGAGCGTCGAATACCTGCATGCGCATTTCCCCGAGTTCGCACCGCGGCTGATCGAGGGCGATTTCCTGAAGATGAACCTGCGCGAGCGTTTTCCGCGGGGGCTGAAGATCATCGGGAATTTCCCCTACAACATCTCCTCGCAGATATTTTTCAAGGTGCTTGAGAATCGCGACCTGGTGCCCGAATGCGTCGGCATGATCCAGAAGGAGGTCGCCGTACGGATCGCGGAGCCTCCGGGGTCGAAGGAATACGGCATCCTGAGCGTGTTGTTGCAGGCTTGGTACGACATCGAATACCTCTTTACGGTCAACGAAACGGTTTTCAACCCGCCGCCCAAGGTCAAAAGCGCCGTTATCCGCCTGCGCCGCAACCGCGTCGGGCGGCTTGGGTGAGCGCGGGCGGCTCGGCGGCGACGAGGCGCTGTTCGTGAAGGTGGTGAAAGCGTCATTCGGCCAGCGCCGCAAGATGATCCGCAACTCGCTGCGGGCGGTGTTCGGCGATTTCGGCGGCGCAGAACATCCCTTTTTTACGCAGCGCGCCGAGCAGCTCTCGGTCGCCGATTTCGTGCAGCTGACCAACTGGGTCGCGGCCAACCGGAAATAATCGCGGCGGGTCGTGGACGTCGGATACCGCAGTTTGGGTGCGGGTTCGAGTCGTCGGATGCCGGGCCGGAAGGGCGGACAGTGTGTACCGGAGGCGGAAATGGAAAAGCACCGGGATTCCCGGTGCTTTTTTCATGCCGTTCTGCGGGCGGGGTATTGCTCCGCAGCCGCAATGCACAGGCGTCTATTTTCGCAGGTCTCCCGCAATGACCGTCACCAGCTCTTCGCGGGAGAGGTATTTCCGAGCCAGTTGCTGCACGTCGGCCGGCGTCATGGCCTGTATGCGGCGGATGTTCTCGTTGATGACGGTATGGTCGCGGCCGCAGAGGATGTTCTCGATCGTGACGTCGGCAATGCCGAACGGCCCGTCGAGGATACGCATCATCTCGCCGACCATGATGTTCTTCACGAGCGAAAGTTCGCCCTCGGGCATCGGCTCGGCGCGCAGCCGTTCGATTTCGGTGTAAATCTCGCGCAGGGCGTCCTGCGTGACCTCCGTCCCGACCTGTGCCGCGACGGCGAAATAGCCCTCCCGTTCGAAGTTGACCATGGCGGCCACCACGCCGTACGTGTAGCCGTGCTCCTCGCGCAGGTTCTGCATCAGACGCGAACCGAAATAACCGCCCAGGGCGGATGCCACGACCTGCATGCCGAGGAAATCGGGATGCTGGCGCGGGAAAAGCAGCCTTCCGATGCGGATCGACGACTGTACGGCGCCCGGATGGTCGACCCGCGCTTCGTGCTGCGTCACGGGTGCCGGGAACGGGATGCCGGCCTGGGGTTCGCGTCGCGGCAACCGTTCCGCCAGCGCCGCGACGGCCTGCCGTTCGTGGTCGCCGATGCGCCCGCTGCATATCGTGAACCCGTTGTCCGCCGTATAGTGGCTTTCATAAAACGCCGCTACATCCCCGCGCGTGAGTTTATCGTATTGGGCTTCGTCGGCCGAGATGCCGTAGGGATGCGAGGGCCCGAAAAGGGCGCGGGCGAAAGCCTCGCGGGCCTGGGTGTCGACCTTCGTGCGTTCTACGGCCAGCCGCTGCTTGCGCTTGGCGCAATAGGTGCGCAGTTCCTCTTCGGGAAAAACGGGGTGCAGGAGTATCTGTTCTGCTACGGCGAGCGTTTCGTCGAAGAATTTGGAGAGCATGCAGAAACTGATGTAGGCATAGTCGCGGTCGATGTTGACGTCGTAGTACGAGCCGTAATAGTCGAGCCGTTCGGCGATCTGGTGCGCCGTCATGTCGCGTGTCCCCTCGGCGAGCATGTTGGCGGCGGCCGACGCCGAGAAAGGAACCCGTTGCATGGCCGATCCGGCGCGGAACACGAAGGTGACGCGCAGCACTTCGAAGTCGTCCGAGGCGAGCGTGTAGAGTGTCGAGCCGTTTGCCAGCAGGCTCTTCCCGGCTTGTGCGACCTCGACGTCGGAGGGTATTACGAGGGGTGGTTGTGTCATTTTTTCGCTTTGTAGATAAGGGTGGAACAGTTTCCGGGGCGGAAGGTGCGGCGGCTGAAGGCGAGGATGTCGCCGGTCGTGACGGCACGGTAGGCCGCCACCTCGCCGTTGATGAGCTGCAGGTCGCCCAGCATCTCGTAGAAGCCCAGGTTCATCGCCTTGTTCATCACGTTCAGCTCGCCGAAGAGCGTGTTGGCCTCGAACTTGTTTTTGACCTTCTCGACCTCGTAGTCCGATGCCGGGATGCTTTGCAATGCTTCGATTTCGGCACGGAAAGCCGCTTCGGCCTGTTCGGGAGCGGTGCCCGGCAGCAGTTGCCCCGTAAAGACGAACAATCCCGGGTCGATGTCGCCCGAAATGTAGGCGTTGACCGAGGCCAGCAGGCGCTGTTCCTGCACCAGGTGTTTGTAGAGCCGCGACGAGTCGCCGCCCGACAGGAGGTCGGATACCAGGTCGGCGGTATAGAAATCCTGCGAGGTGCGGCTGCCCATGTGGAAGGCCATCGACAGGGTCGTGGCGGGCACGTCGCGTTCGACCTCCTCCCGGCGCGGCGCCTCCTGCTGCGGTTCCCGGGGGATGGGCTGAGGAGTCACGGTGCGGTCGGCGAGCGGGGCGAACCACTTTTCGGCAAGGTCGAGCATGCGTTCCTCGTCGAAGTCGGCCGAGATGGACAGGATGGCGTTCGAAGGATGGTAATGGGTGCGGTAGAAGGCCTGCACGTCGTCGAGTGTCGCTCCGGCGATGTGGTCGGGCGTGAGCCCGATGGTCGCCCAGCGGTAGGGGTGGACTTTGTAGGCCAGTGCCCGCAGCAGCATCGGCTGGGCGCCGTAGGGCTGGTTGAGGTAGCGCTGGCGGAACTCCTCGATCACCACGCGTTTCTCCGCCTCGAGTTTTCCGGGGGTGATGTCCAGCCCCTCCATGCGGTCGCTTTCGAGCCACAGTGCGGTCTCGATGTTGTCCTTCGGGAGTGTGATGTAGAAATCCGTATAGTCGTTGTTGGTGAAGGCGTTGTTGTCGCCGCATGCCATCTGCACGGGCAGGTCGAAATTCGGAATTTCGCGCGTGCCGCGGAACATCAGGTGTTCGAACAGATGGGCGAAACCCGTGCGCGCGGGGTTCTCGTTGCGTGCTCCGACCTTATATAATAGGTTTACTGCGGCGAGTTTCGAAGCCTTATCCCGGTTGACGACGACCGTCAGGCCGTTCGTCAGTATTCTCTTCTTGTATTCGATCATGGATGCAAAGATAGTAAAAAAGCAGCGGCAGGAAAATTTAGTGACGCCTCATTTGAAGATGGATTCGAAGACTATGAAGTTTGGGGATTGGAATCCATTACCCTGCCGCTGCGTGTGGAAAACGCTTCGGCAGAAAACGGGAAGAGTGGTGCCGAACCTGTGGCCCATGGCTCTGGTCAGCCTCTATCCCACAAATCACAGCACGCACCCTTCTGGGTACGATCTGTATTGTGGGATAACAAAAAATTTACCAGATTTTAGGGCCCCAATACTATCGTTTATACACGATGATATGTAAAGAACGAATTATGGAACAAAATTAGGAAAAAAATCCCGATTTGCAATCGCCGCGCCCGAACAACCTATTTATCGGCCTTTATTTCCCAGTGTTTCGCCGCGTAAAATTTGTTGACGGCCAAAAAATTATCTGTTTTCTCAACCGCCAATGTGTCTGTGAAAAAATTCCGCTGCTTTTTCCGGCCCGGGATTTGTCTTGCCGGCAGGGGTGGCGCTCCGGCCCCGTGCACGCACAGCCCGGACTGTGCCCGCGAGGGAGTGGCGGGTAATCCGCTATCGGATAATAAGTTCGGCAAGTCGGTGATTATCCGCGAGTTCGTTGTTAAATAAATAACAACCCCGTTGTTATTCCAATAACATCCTGCGTAGTGAAAAAACCGGATGATTTGTCAGAAAATCGGACTGATTTTTCCGCCGGAATTGTTATCTTTGCAACGCATTTTGTCCCGAATCCAGGAAAAACACACAATATCATCTAAAATTTCAACAAAATGGCAGAAAAGAAATTTATCACTTGTGATGGTAACTACGCTGCGGCACATGTTGCATACATGTTCTCGGAAGTTGCGGCGATCTATCCCATCACGCCGTCGTCGACCATGGCCGAACTCGTGGACGAGTGGGCCGCACAGGGTCGCAAAAATATTTTCGGCGAAACGGTGAAAGTTGTCGAGATGCAGTCCGAAGCCGGTGCCGCAGGCGCCGTACACGGTTCGCTGCAGAGCGGTGCCCTGACGTCGACGTTCACCGCGTCGCAGGGTTTGCTGCTGATGATTCCCAATATGTATAAGATCTCCGGCGAATTGCTGCCGGGCGTGTTCCACGTTTCGGCGCGTGCGCTGGCCGCACAGTCGCTGTCGATTTTCGGAGACCACCAGGACGTCATGGCCACCCGCCAGACGGGATTCGCCATGCTGGCGACTTCGTCGGTGCAGGAGGTGATGGATCTGGCGGGCGTGGCGCACATCGTGTCGCTCAAATCGCGCGTGCCGTTCCTGCACTTCTTCGACGGCTTCCGTACCTCCCACGAGATCCAGAAGATCGAGCTGATCGACGAGGCCGCCCTGACCGCCATGCTCGACCGCGATGCGCTCAAGGCCTTCCGCGAGCGTGCGCTCAATCCCGAGCACCCCGTGACCCGCGGTACGGCGCAGAATCCCGACATCTATTTCCAGACCCGCGAGGCCGCCAACCGCTTCTACGACGCCGTGCCCGACATGGTCGCCGAGGCGATGCGCGAGATTTCGAAGATCACCGGCCGCGAGTACAAGCCGTTCGTATATTACGGAGCTGCGGACGCCGAGAACATCGTGATCGCGATGGGGTCGGTGACCGAAACCCTCCGGGAGACGGTCGACTACCTGAACGCCCGTGGCGGGAAGGTGGGCGTCGTGACCGTTCACCTCTATCGTCCCTTCTCGGTGAAATACCTGGGCGAGGTGCTGCCCGAAACGGTGAAGCGCATCTGTGTGCTCGACCGTACTAAGGAACCGGGTGCAAACGGCGACCCGCTCTACCTGGATGTCGTCGAGGCATTCGCCAACTGCAAGGATATTCCGGCCGACCGCAAACCGCTCATCATCGGTGGCCGCTACGGCCTTTCGTCCAAGGACACTACGCCGGCGCAGATGCTGGCCGTGTTCGCAAACCTTGCGGCCAACGAGCCCAAGAACCAGTTCACGGTGGGCATCGTGGACGACGTGACCTTCCGCTCGCTGCCCGTGGGCGAGGAGATTTCGCTCGCCAAGCCCGGTACGTTCGAGGCGCTGTTCTTCGGCCTGGGTGCCGACGGTACGGTAGGCGCCAACAAGAACTCGATCAAGATCATCGGCGGCACGACGAACAAATATTGCCAGGCATACTTCTCGTACGACTCGAAGAAGTCGGGCGGTTACACCTCGTCGCACCTGCGTTTCGGCGACCTGCCGATCACTTCGCCCTATCTGGTCACCACGCCCGACTTCGTGGCGTGCCACGTGCCTTCGTACGTCGACAAGTACGACGTGCTGAAAGGGCTGAAAGCCGGCGGTTCGTTCCTGCTCAACTCGGTGCACGACGCGGCTACGACCTGCGCCACGCTGCCCGACCACATGAAAGCCTATCTGGCCAAGAACAAGATCAATTTCTATATCATCAACGCTACGAAGATCGCCGCCGAGCTCGGGCTGGGTTCGCGTACGAATACCATCATGCAGTCGGCATTCTTCAAGATCGCCAACGTTATCCCGTTCGACAAGGCTGTCGACGAGATGAAGCATGCCATCCTGAAATCCTACGGCAAGAAGGGCGAGGACATCGTCAACATGAACTATGCGGCCGTCGACGCCGGCGGCAACGCCGTGGTGAAGGTCGAGGTGCCGGCCGAATGGGCGCAGATCGACGACAACGGCTTCGCACATGTTTCGGATGCGTCGTATCCCGAGTTCGTGCGCAAGGTCGTTGAGCCGATCAACGGGCTGAAGGGCGATGACCTGCCGGTATCGGCTTTCACGGGCCGTGAGGACGGTACGTGGGAGAACGGCACGGCCGCCTACGAGAAGCGCGGCATCGCCGTGAATGTCCCCGAGTGGAAGATCGAGAACTGTATCCAGTGCAACCAGTGCGCCTATGTCTGCCCGCACGCCGTGATCCGTCCGTTCCTCGCGACGGAGGCCGAGGCCGCCGCATCGGGCGTGGAATGGAAGCAGGGGCTGGGCGAGACCAAGGAGTACAAGTTCCGCATCCAGATCTCGCCGCTCGACTGTACGGGCTGCTCGAACTGCGTCGACGTCTGCCCGGCCAAGGAGAAGGCACTGGTAATGCGTCCTCTGGAGGAGCAGATGCCCCAGCAGAAGAACTGGGACTACATCACCAAGCATATCGGCTACAAGCAGGTCGTCGACAAGACCAAGTCGGTGAAGAACCTCCAGTTCGCACAGCCGCTGTTCGAGTTCTCGGGCGCCTGCGCCGGTTGCGGCGAGACCCCCTATATCAAGGCTATCTCGCAGCTGTTCGGCGACAAGATGATGGTTGCCAACGCCACGGGCTGTACCTCGATCTATTCGGGTTCGGCACCGTCGACCCCGTACTGCACCAACGACAAGGGCCAGGGCCCGGCATGGGCGAACTCGCTTTTCGAGGACAACGCCGAATTCGGCCTGGGTATGCATCTCGGCGTCGAGAAACTCCGTGACCGTATCCAGAATACGATGGAGCAGGCTATTGCCAACTGTACGAAATGCTCCGACGAGCTGAAGGGCGTCATGCAGGAGTGGATCGCTTCGCGCGGTTCGTCGGCCAAATCGGCCGAGGTCTCGGCGCGCCTCGTCCCGATGATGGAGGCCTGCGGCTGCGATTACTGCAAGGATATCCTGGAGATGAAGGACTGGCTGGTGAAGAAGTCGCAGTGGATCATCGGCGGCGACGGCTGGGGGTACGATATCGGCTTCGGCGGTGTCGATCACGTGCTGGCATCGGGCCAGGATGTGAACATTCTGGTCGTGGATACCGAGGTTTACTCGAATACCGGCGGACAGTCGTCGAAATCGACACCCGTGGGTGCCGTCGCCAAGTTCGCTTCGGCCGGCAAGCGTATCCGCAAGAAAGACCTCGGCGCCATCGCCATGACCTACGGCTACGTATACGTGGCGCAGGTTTCGATCGGCGCTTCGCAGATGCAGTTGTTCAACGTGCTCAAGGAGGCCGAGGCCTATCCCGGCCCGTCGCTCGTGATCGCCTATGCTCCGTGTATCAACCACGGCATCAAGGGCGGCATGACGCGCACGCAGACCGTGGGCAAGGAGGCCGTAGCCTGCGGTTACTGGCACCTGTGGCACTACAACCCGCAGCTCGAGGAGCAGGGCAAGAACCCGTTCGTGATGGACTCGAAGGAGCCCGACTGGTCGAAGTTCCGCGACTTCCTGATGAAGGAGGTGCGTTACACTTCGCTTAAAAAGTCGTTCCCGGCCGAGGCCGACGAGCTGTTCGCAGCCGCCGAGGAGAACGCCAAATGGCGTTACAACGGCTACCAGCGCCTTGCGAAGATGGAATACTAATTATATTATACGTTATGCGGAGGGCCGCGGCATTGTGCCGCGGCCCTTTTTGTATATCCGGAAAATGCTTCGTGATGAAAAAACGCGCGTTCGTTTTTGAAATCCCCCCCCCGAGTGAATTTATTTGTCCATATAGACCTGAGAGGATAAATTTGCACACATTTGAATTACAAACAAGTATCTCACTTATGAAAAATTTTGTGCACAAAATTACCTGTGTGCTCGTCATGTGCGCTGCCACGGTAGCGTTTACGGCATGTAGCGACAGCGACAACAAGGGCGACGGCCCGGTTACCGGTACCCTCAGCGTGGAAACCGGCGCCCTGAAATTTACGAGCGGAGCCTATTCGAAGGGATTCGAGGTGGGAACCGACGGTACGGTCGGCGCGATCCAGGTCGACGTGAACTACAAGGGTTCCGAAACCGGATGGATCACCGCGAAAGTGAACGACGGCGACGTGGTGGTCACCGTGGCGCGGAATACGGGCGATGCACGTACGGCGGATGTCGTCCTGAGCGCCAAGGGTGCCGAGTCGGTGACCGTTTCCATCAGCCAGAAGGCCGTGTTCTCGTCGGATCTGGTGGGCCGGTATACGCCCTATGTTCCCGATCCCGAAAATCCGATCGCTAATTTCTTCATCAACCCCGTATACGCTGATATGGATCCGGAAAAGGTGCCGCAGATCGACATGGGTTTCCTTCTCGGTGTTCCCGGATATACCTGGCCCGTTACCACCGTCACCGGTCTGGCCAACCAGCTCGTGGGGATGATGTATGGCGGCGGCCTCACCTATTTCGATTTCAAGGACGACGGGACGATCGGCGCGGGTTACCGCGACATGCTCGGGTTCGACATGAATGCCGGCCCTACGTTCGGCCCCGAGGTCGAATTCCCCAATGCCGAGACGCTGGAGGTGCTGCCTGTCGATGCGATTACCTATTACACCAAGGACGGCAAGGTCTATTTCGCCATCGACAAGGAGTACCTGACCTATATCGGCCAGGCGGAGCTCGAAATGAACCTGCCCCAGATCATCGACGCCCTGCTGGCACAGTACCCGGGCCTTGGGATCGAAGCGACCGACGATTACTATGCCATCCCGCTCAAGTACGGGGTCAAGGATGGCGTTACGACGCTGAAGGTCGACAAGGAGATGATGATGCCTTACATGCCGCTGATTACTTCGCTGGTCGATGCTTTCCTCCCCGACGGGGATATTGAGGTGTCGCTCGACCCCGAATCCGACCCGATGAAGATCCCGGCAAAGGCGCTGGTCAACTCGTTGCTCGATGCGCTCTTCAACCAGAGCCAATCCATCGAGATCGGCATCGGCCTTACGAAATAGGCGGACACGATAACAAACCCTTTCCAGGCAGGTTGCGGAAACTCCGCAACCTGCTTTTTTTCTTTTGTAATCTTGTCTGTCCGAATAATATTTCCTATTTTTGCTTTCGGTAACCTAAAATGAATCAATTATGAAGAAAAGTTTTCTTTTGTTGGCTGCAATGCTCCTTTGCTATTGCGGTACGGCATTCGGCTGGGGCAAATCGGGGCATGACGCCATCGCCTATATCGCCGAGTGCAACCTGACGCCCAAGGCGAAGAAGAACATCGAGAAATACCTCGACGGCCGTTCGATCGTCTATTATGCCTCGTGGATGGATGTGTACCGCCATACACCGGCTTACAAGGTGACCTCGGGCTGGCACGGCGATAGGGTCGACGCCGACGGGAAGTATGTGCCCAACGCAAAAGGCGACGCCTTGCAATGCATCGAGGAGGCGATCTCCAGATTGAAGGATTACCGCAGCCTGGACGATTCGACGGTGCTGGTGTCGATCAAATACCTCGTGCACCTGGTGGGCGACATGCATTGCCCCGTGCACGTGAAATACCCTTGGTATAAGAATTTCAAGTTCGACCTGAACGGGAGGCCCAGCGAATTCCATAGTTTTTGGGACAGCGGGGTGCTCGACCTGAACCACCGCTGGGGATACGTGGAGTACCGCCACCAGTTGGATCGCCTTACGAAGAAGGAGATCCGTGCAGTCACCGCCGGGACGCCCCGCGACTGGCTCGAAGAGAGCGCCCGGGATTGCCGCGTGATTTACGAGTGGACGAAGCCCGGCCAGACGTTTAACAAGGACGAGGCCCGCGACCTGCTCAATACGGTACATCCGTTCGCCGAGGAGCAAATCCTCAAGGCGGGCTACCGTTTGGCTGCCGTACTTAACCAACTATTCGGTTAATTTTGTAATTTTGCAGACGTGAGGCGGTTTTGTGCGATTCTTGCAGGGGCCGTCATGTTATCAATTCTTACAGGTACGTTATGAAAAAGTATTTTGCAGCCGCTGCGCTGCTTATGATGATGGCCGCCTGCGGAAGCGCCGGCCAGGACAAGAAGCTCGAAGGCACGACATGGAAACTCGCCAAGATGGAGGCAATCCCGGCCGCGGCCGTCGGTAAGGAGGCCGATTTCTTCACCTTGGAGTTCAATGCCGCCGATACGATGGTCGCAGGGCGTACGAACTGCAACCGCTTCTTCGGCAAGTATGAGCTCAAAGGCAAGGAACTCGAACTCAAGAACCTGGGCATGACCCGGATGGCCTGCCCCGACATGCAGTACGAGGATGCCTTCGTCAAGATGCTCGACGAGGTAGACCGTTTCGAGATCAAGGGTGCGGAGCTGACCCTCTTCGACGACCACAAAGCGCTGGCCGTGTTCAAGGCCGTCGAAAAAGAGCCTGCGAAGCAGTAATTCCGCCGACGCGGAATATTTGCGGCAGTCCCCGACGGGGCTGCCGTTTTTTTTTGTATAAGGCGGAATGAAACGACGGTTTGGTGGGG
>ERZ780053.741-NODE-741-length-11155-cov-2.2482_pt1 | contig 11155 bp, 19 predicted proteins | sample MGYA00511088_ERZ780053 | MGnify/ENA primary metagenome ERZ780053 (study PRJEB29588, sample SAMEA2150866) | human gut metagenome | biome: human gut; feature: human-associated habitat; material: faeces | place: Denmark | collected 2008/2010 ...
TGCGGAAGCTGCTGTTGAAGTTGCTGAAAAGGAAATGATACAGAAAGCTACTGAAGCGTTCCGCCATTTTGTCGAAGATTATTGTAACGAATCGGGAAGAAAGGATATTGCGGCAGAATCGGAGCACTATCTGAAGATATTCAATGAATTAATTAATGCTTAATGGAATGATTATGAAAATAGAGACTAAATTTAATATTGGTGACAAGGTCAAGTTCACTAAGGATAGAGGCCTGTTAGAGGCAGAAGTAATTGCCGTAGAGACTTTAAACAAGTCGGACGTATCGTTTATAACTTATGTTGTTATGACTAAAGATGGAAGGTTCTTCCGAAGGTATGAATATGAATTGAATGATTTAACTTTATAATTAATCAAACATGAACGAGAAAGAAGATTTTTTCTTTATGGTATATGTAGAGGGTGAACATACTCCGGCATATAAACACAGCGATCTGACAAGCGCAGAAACAGAGGCTAAACGATTAGCAGAATCTTTGAATAGAAAGGCTTATGTTCTTTGTTCTATCAAATCTTTTGAAGTAAATAAGTTTATGGTTAGAGATTGCCGTCCAGTGTTGGGCGATGATCTTCCGTTTTAATCAAATCAGTAATGAATATCGGAATATTAGCGGTTGATAGTAGTTATCCTAATCTGGCTTTGATGAAGATAAGTGCCTGGCACAAGGCAAGAGGTGACAATGTGGAATGGCACAACGGATTATGCCATTACGATAAAGTCTATGCCTCCAAAGTATTCAGCTTTACACCGGATTACGGCTACTACATCAACGCCGATCAAGTCGAGAAAGGAGGTACAGGATATGACATAAGTAAGGTTCTTCCGGTAGAGGTTGATAGAATAATTCCAGACTACGATCTATACAATATTGATAAGACTTTGGCTTATGGCTTCCTTACTCGTGGCTGTCCTAATCGCTGTAAGTGGTGTGTGGTACCGAAGAAAGAAGGTAACATTGCTGCTTACATGGATATTGAAGAGATAGCCGTTAATGGGAGAAAAAGCATCATCCTTATGGATAATAACATACTTGCATCCGACTATGGTTATCAGATTAAAACTTCGTGTAGACTTCAATCAGGGATTAGATGCCCGCTTAGTGACAGATGATATTGCCCGGTTACTTGCTAAAGTAAAGTGGATGAAACGCATTCGGTTTGGTTGTGATACTCCGGGACAGATAGCGGAATGTGAACGGGCTACGGCTTTGATTGATAAGTACGGATATAAAGGCGAATACTTCTTTTATTGCATTCTGTTGAACGACTTTAAGGAATCATTCGAGCGTGTTAATCATTGGAAGAATAAAGGAGGCCGATTTTTACCGCATTGCCAACCTTATAGGGATTTGAATAACCCACGTCAGATTATACCGCAATGGCAAAAGGATTTAGCCGGATGGGCTGATAAGAAGTGGATTTTTAGAAGTTGTGAATTTAAAGACTTTACCCCTCGAAAGGGTTTTGTTTGTAGTGTATATTTTAACTAATAACTAAGAAATTATGAGTGAATTTGTTTATCCATATGGAGCCGACAGGAATCCTGCATATTCAGAATTTAAGCAATTAGAAGATGTTCTACTTGATGAATACAATCGGAATGTTTCTGAGAAGCCGCATTTGCAGCCTATTTATCAGCTAAGATATAACGAGGCGTGGGATTTACTGTATAAGAAATATTCTGATGTTCTTATTCCTATGCCGGTAGATCAATATATGAATGAATTTTGCTTAGCGATTGGAGAATACTTCATGGTTGGTATTCCTTTGAAGTTGGTTGATGCGAAAGATAGCTTTCTAATATTTGAAGATTGTTCTAAAATAAGCACTTCAATGAGGTTTACACATGAAAAATGCGCCATACCTTCCAATGAGGGTGATCAAGAGAATAAAGAAACTACACTTGATATGTATTCAGAGTGGTCTAAACAGTTAGCTGTTAGTTACACTAAAGATGAATTGCAAAAGCAACTGACTAAATGCGAGATGCTAACGGATAAATATACGAAATCACATCTTATGGCTGTAGAGAAATCCACTTCAATGCAATCTAACTCTCAGTCGAGAGCGCAAACCCACAATGTAGTTGTGGCTAATTATGAGAAAAAATTAGCATTGAAAAATGCAATCGAAATCATTAATCTGTTTCCTGACTATATAAGTGGCATCCACTCCACAAAAAATAAAGTGGTGCACTCACAGTGCTTAATATAATACTGGTTCGTTACCGTGTCTGATAGGCGGCTTTGAACATAAAGTGCATTCCGGCTCTGCGAGCTGGCAGTTTCCAACTCAACCGGTTTTGTTTAACGTATAACTATACAGAAATGAAGCAATCAATCGAAGAAGTAGCGTACGATTATGCTACTCAAAAAACGAAATTCAGAAAAGAAGTTCTGAAAGAAGTGGATGCTGATAATTACGTTTCCCGTCATGCCGACTGTATGGAGGATTTTCAGTGTGGATATAACTATTGCATGGGACAATCCCCATGGCATGAAGTCAGTGAGGAGCCGAAGAAAGGTGAGCATATATGTGTGCAAGTTGGTAGCGGGAACTTAACATCATGGTTTGCTACATCTAATATCAGAAAGGATTTTGAAGACCATAATGTTATCAGATGGGCGTATGTTTCTGATTTAATCAAAACAATAAAATTATGAGTAAAGTAAATTTCAAAATAGAAAAAGCTGCAAACGGTCACATACTGAGAAGTGATATTTGCGGAGTTCGTGTTTACGAAAAGAAAGAGGATTTGTGTGCATTTATCGCAAATAGCCTCGTTAATGGGATTAAGTTTAAAGATGATATTGCAAACATATCTATCGAAATAAATGAAAAAACGAATAAACATTAACCCTCAAATCTAATCAGATATGAGTGAAATCGAAATTTTGAAAGACCGAATAGAGAGCTTACAAGCTGCTCTTGTTGCGAAGGAAGAAACTCACAAAATAGAGATATGTAAGCTAATATATAAAAGAATGAATAATAAACAAGTATGCGGTGAATGTAAACTATTTGCCAACGAAGATAGCCTTGGGAATGGTTGGTGTGAATATCATCAAAAAAAAGTTTTTTGTGAAAATGAGGCTTACCAAGACGGCGAGGTAAAAGGCCGCGAATTTTCTTCTCGTACATGTGGAGAATGTGACGCTTTTTGCGAGTGTAGTTTGGGCGGTTCAAATGCAGCGGTAGCTGATGATGTAGCATGCCAATATTTCGATGATACATCATTAAGTCAAATGAAGTCAACTAAATTATAAAACGGTTAAGATGCAGAATAAAAGGGATAAGAAACGCGAAGGTCCGGTAGAAGAAAGTAAACCGGACACAACAAAGAATATAGAAAATCTTGATGAGATTATTGCCCGGCAACGGGAAAGGGAGAAAAAACTTTATCCGGTACGGGTGTCTAGTACAACCGTGATTTATGTCACAAAGAGTAAAGTTACCCGGCAGTATGCGGAAGAGTATAAACGTGATAAATTGATGAGGCTTTAATATGCGAGGAAAGAAAAAGAAAATATTAACTAAGAAAGTGTATTCAAGGGTTACACCGGAAACTTATCAACGCCTTAATACAATCAAGGCTAAATACGGTTTTAACAGTGTATACGAGATTATTCAGTCTCTCATTCATTGCTTCCTCCGTGTTGCTGATCCTGCCAGCGATGCACAGACTGAACCTATCCCCTATGATATAGAGATGATGTTTGAAGAAATGTCAGAGGCAGAGAAGCATGTTGAGTTTGAGAAACCGAAACGAAAAATTTCTAATAAATCCGTAAACGATGAGTAGAAACCCGTATTATATAAAACTGATAGCCTCAAAGGAATGGAAGAAGCTACGACTCATGAAACTGAGGAATAATCCTTTGTGTGAACAGTGCAAGAATAGTGATTTGATAGTTCCTGCTACAGAAGTGCATCATATAATACCTGTGGAGTCTGTCATTGGAGAAAGCCAAATGTATGCCTTGATGTTCCAATACAATAACCTTATGAGTCTATGCCATTCGTGCCATGCAGATATTCACCGGCAAATGTTTAGTCATTCCAAAGAAGCCGTGAAAGCAAACCAACGCAGAGCAACAGAATCATTTATCGATAAGTTTTTAAAGTAATTTTTCATCGAACTTTTTCGCTCTCCCCGTGGAACAAAGTGTTAAAATTTTGTTCCACGGGGAGTTTTTTTTCAAGGGGGCGGCACCCCTCTGAAACCCACTCCTGCCTATAGAGGTACGCACGAGGTAAAAACATAGGGGGAGGGTACCCGGGGGAGGGTTTTAAACAGAAGTGCCACCCGGATATATTGATGCGCAAGTTATGTATATAAATAGCGTGTATGAAACAGAAGAATATTGAGCGAAAACTAAAGAGTTTGATGAAAGAACAGAAAACTTACTCTAAGCCTATGGATTTGGCTATAGAGCAAGCATCTATTGTTTTGGCTCAGTGTGGAAAGCTCGGCGGAGAACTGGACGAGGCATCCGGAGTATTTGATGACAAGGACGGGAATAATCCCAATGTCCAAAAAATGTATCTAATGTTGAAGTTGAGTGAGCAGTCCCGGAAATGGCTCCGTGAACTGCATTTGACCTGTGACACCGCGGGAGGTTCCGGAGAGGAAGACGATATTTCTAAACTAATTAAAGATATGAAGAATGACAGACAAAAATGAATTAAGGAAACTAAAAAATGAGACCCGGGAAAAGCTCCGGGGAATCGAGTTGCGCAGCTATCATCTGGACAGAATCGATGTCCGGTTAAATACGTATATTGAAAGCGTAATAAGCGATACTGCCGGACACAACTTATATGAACTTCTTTCCATTGTTCGGTTCTTCCGTCTGATGGAAACTTACCTGTTTAAGATAGGCGAGGTAAAGAAGTTCATTGTATTTTATGAGAGCCTGCAATTTTCGGGGTTGAACGGGCGTACCCGGTATAAGCTCACTCCTATACAGGTGTTTCAGTTTGCCAATATCCTTGGCTTTTACAAGACGGAGGAAAAAAGGCTGATCCGTGATGCTCTCCTGTTCGTACCCCGTAAGTATAGCAAGACTACTTCCGTCGCTTCACTGGCTATTTATGACCTTCTGTTCGGAGATGCGAACGCTCAATCTTATGTAGCTGCCAATAACTATAACCAGGCGCAGATATGTTTCAGTGAAATCAAAGAAATACTTAAATGTCTTGATCCGAAATTTCGGCATTTCAAGATAAACCGTGAACAGGTGTTCAATAAGATGCAGGGTAAGACCTCGTTTGCCCGGTGTCTTGCCAGCAATGCGGATAAGTTGGACGGACTGAACGCCTCTATGGTCATACTGGACGAATACTCGCAGGCTGACAGTGCGGCGCTCAAGAACGTGCTAACCTCCTCTATGGGAGCCAGGGTAAACCCTCTCACCGTGGTCATTACAACGGCCAGCGATAAATTGGAAAGTCCATTCGTGGACATGCTGGAATCGTATAAGGCCGTTCTTCGCGGAGAGATTGACAATGACTTCATATTCGCGCATATATTCGAGCCTGATGTGGATGACGCTGAAGATGATCCCCGTACATGGGGAAAAGTGCAACCACATCTTGGCGTTACCGTGCAAGCTGATTACTACGAAAACGAATACAGGAAAGCTCAAATGAATGCGGATGACATGATGACTTTCCGGACAAAGTTATTGAATATGTTCGTGCAGAACACGGGAAAAATCTGGTTTACTTCCTCTGAGGTTGAGGCTATGTCCCGCAACGATGATGACTTGTGTTCTTTGAAAGGCCGTCCCGATGCGATGGTAGCCGTAGACCTATCGGTGTGTGATGACTTTAGCGCGGTCAGCTATACGGTATACATGCCGGATGCAAGGAACTTTCACATACATACGGACTACTACTTTCCTGAAGGTGCATTGAAGGATCATCCCAACAGGGAGCTGTACAAGAAATGGGCGGATGCCGGACACTTGAGGCTTCTCCCGGGTAATGTGATAGACTACCGGCTTATAGCGGACGACATCAACCGGTGTAACCGCGAGCAGATATGTATTCTTGCCATCGGGTATGATCCTTATAAAAGCATGGAATTTGTGAACATCATGTCCGCCAGCGGAGCTAAAAAAGTACTGACTCCTATCAGCCAGACCTACGGCTCGTTTACTTCTCCGGTGGAAAGCTTCGAGATATCAGCTAAAACCGGTCATGTGACCTTTAATAACAATCCCATCAACTGGTATTGCTTCGGCAATGCGGTAATTGACGAAGATAAGCTGGAGAATCGTAAGCCAGTCAAAAGAAGCCAGAATACGAAGATAGACGGTGTGATCACTGCGGTGATGACTTTTTATTTATATAATAACTACGAACGATGAATTTGAAATTTTGGGATAAAAAGGAGCCGGCGAAATTACCGGAGCCAATGAAGGAAAGGAGCTACTTTGAAACGGTAGCCGAAACCGGTATGGCATCGAGGGTGTTAGAGGATGTTCGCCCGACAGTATCGGGGCCAGAAACAGCGATGAAGTTGGCGACGGTTTATCGCTGCGTGTCGATATTGAGCGGAAGTATCGCCTCACTCCCTTTGCAGCTGCTAAGGAAAAAGAATGGCGTGTTTATGGTGGACGAAGATAACCCGGTCAATTACCTGTTGTCGCTCTGCCCTAATGGCCGGCAATCCGCTTTTGAAATGATACGGAATGCCATTATAATGATGAATAATCAGGGGAATGCTTACATCTATCCGGATTGGAGAGGTGGGGAACTTCAGTCCTTGACCCTGTTGACTCCTGGAAGCGTCAGCTATGACAAGCTGTTGAATATCTATCTCGTAAATGATCCGGTCAATAACATCTATGAAACATTGGAAGCTGATGAAATCATTCATTTGCGTAACCTTTCATTGGATGGAGGTTATACAGGGGTTTCCACCATCCGTTATGCTGCCAGTACCATGAATATATCCGCCAGTGCAAATTATCAGAGTGAGCGGAATTTTCGACCGGGAAACACATATAAAGGCTTCATTAGTGGAGATTCCGATTCAACAACGAAGGGATATGTCCAATACCAGGAAAGCCAGCTGGAGGATGCAGCTTCCCGCTTCCGTCAGGAAATACAGTCCGGGGAAACGATCACCTATTTGCCGGGACAACTGAAATTCAATACTCTTTCCATGTCTCCGGCAGATATCCAATTGTTGGAGATAATGAAGTTTACCGTACTTGAGCTTTGCCGTTTTTACGGCGTTCATCCCGATATGGCATTCGCCGGTCAGAGCCAGAACTATAAGGCCAGCGAAATGAGCCAGGTTCAGTATATGACCGGAACCTTGCAGCCAATTTTGAGGCAAGTTGAGAATGAGTTCTTTATGAAACTCATTCCCCGCAGGGTGGCAAGCAAATACCGCATCCGGTTTGATATCGAGTCCTTCTATCAGACGGATTTGGAAACCATCGCTACTTTCTACGAGAAACAAATACTGAACGGGTTGTCTACAGTGAACGAATTGCGGGCAAAAGCGGGGAAAGCACCTGTTCCCGGTGGTGATGTCGCTATGATCAGTTGTAACGTTCAACCTATCATTGGAGCGGAACGTAAGGATGGAAATGTTAAAAATGAAAATAATTCCGATAAAGTGCCACCCACGAACGGGGATAAAACAGTAGTGTAAAAGAGGTAGATATGGAAAAACTGGAAATTAGAAGTTTTGGCGGTGACGCTTCACCGAAATTGGTTAACGAAAGAAGCATTGAAGGGTATGCGGTTGTCATCGGACAAGAAAGCAAGTACATGTACGATCCTGTGTTGCGGAAATGCTTTATTGAAATCATTGAGCCGGGAGCTATTACGGAAGAATTGATCCGTACAAGCGACATTCGCGCACTGATTGAACATAATGCTGAACGTTTGCTTGCCCGCAGCAATCAGGGACAAGGCTCTCTCAGCCTGCGGCTGGATGGATACGGGTTAGCCTATAGTTTTACCGCTGCGGGTACTCCGGATGGCGAGTACGTTGTCGAAATGGTGAAGAGAGGCGACCTATTTGGCTCTTCTTTCGGGTATTGGACGGATGAGAAAAAAAATGTTACCTGGCTAAAACGCTCAGATGGAATCCTGCTGCGCAAAGTACATAAAATAGACATAATCCGGGAACTCAGTATTGTCGCCTGTCCGGCCTATATGGGTACTGCTGTCAATGTACGCAGCATAGAAAGTTCTTTTGAACCCTCTGAATATAAGCAAGAAGTAGAAGAATTGAGAAATCTAATTAAAATTTAAAGAAATGAACAAGAAAGAAATCAAGAAATCTCGTGCCAGAATCGCAGAGATTAACACCCGCCTGGGTGAAATGGCCGACATGTTGGAAACCCAGAAAAGAAGTCTTACCACTGACGAAGTATCAGAAAAAGACGCTCTTATCCAGGAAAAGGAAATTCTGCAACTCAGAATGGAGAGAGCCATCGCCGGAGTGCAGGCTCCCGAGCAGGAAATGAAGGCGGAAGCTGTGTTCGCCGGTGCTGTCGCTTCATTCGTGCATAATCGTTCGTTGCCGGAAGGTTGCGAGGGGGTCATGAATGGAAATACTATCGAAGTTCCTCTGACACGTGCCGATACTATTCAGGATAGTTCTACGGTGACACCGCTTATCCCCTTGACTATTGGTGAAATCATTCAGCCACTGGAAAAAGGCTTGATTTTGGATAAGGTAGGATGTAAAATGCAATACGGCCTTGTCGGTGATTGGGTGTTACCTGTTGTTGCAGGTATTGAAGCCACTATTGAGGACGAAAACGCGGAGGTGGCCGACACTAAGATTGACATTACAAAAATCAAGCCGTCTCCCAAGCGTGTTTCCCTGGCTATTCCGGTTTCTAACCGCGCCATCGACCAGAGCAATAACGCCCTTCTGGAAATTGTGCGTACACAAATGGTTATGGGTTTGCAACGCTTGTTGAACAAGTGGATGTTCCAGACGACCAAGATCACAAGTAAGGCTTCCGACGGATGCTATGTCACAGCGGCGGCGGCTCCGGTGGTTACTACTGCTGCCGGTGTTGGTTTCTCCTGGAAAGATGTCATTGCGCTGAAAGGTGCAGTTATGAAAACCGGTGTCGTTTTTGATGGTACGGCGGCTTATGTCTGCTCTGCCACAACTTATGCGGAACTGGAAGCTACTCCCAAGGATGCCGGTAGCGGACTTATGATTCTTGAGAATGGTAAAATCAACGGTTATCCGGTGTTCATGACCGAATACATTGGCGACGGAGTACTTGGTTTCGGTATCTTTAACTACGAACTTGTAGGGCAATTCGGAAAAATGCACATGATTGTAGACCCTTATACCGGTGCAAAGAAAAACCTCATCTACTTCGTGCTGAATACTGATTTTGACATGCTCGCCGTTCGTACGGAGGCATTTGCTATTGCGAAGAAAACGCCTAAGGCGTAAGTTTAACCGGGCGGGTGTATTCCCGCCCACTTTCATAAAGCTGCATGGAATTATACGTGACACTTGAAGAGGTAAAGAAATCAATACCCGGTTATGTCGATTATGGTAAGGATGATGATCGTCTGACGAGGCTTATTAAAGCCGCTCAAAGTAATCTTGAAAAAAGGTTGCAACGGTCATTAACTGACGAGGGTTGTTTGAGCGATGAAGGGAATTTAGATGAGGCTCTGCGCACGGCTATCATTGTAAAAGTGGCTACGCTGTATGATACCACTTCGGAAATATCCTACGCACGCCCTTATAATACCGGAATCGTGGAAGACCTGATTACCCCGTTCATTAAATTCAGGGGAGGCAGTGAAGTATGATGCCGCGTGAAGTGATTTCCTTCCAAAGGGCGGAGACGGAACGTTCAGATAGCGGCCAGAGGGTGAAAAAATGGAAGCCCGATCCCGTTTTAACAGACATCCCGGCAGAACGCCGTAAACGAAAAATTTCCAATGATGTGTCCTTGAATGGCAACGAGGAATTTATCGAATTAGGCATAACTTTCTGGGTGCGATATGATGAGTCTATAACCGACGATCTCCGGATTACTTACAACGGTAGGCTTTATAAGATATTGGATATAGACCGCAACTTCCACGATAATTCCTGTCTGATAACTTGTACAAAAATAAATGACTGATGAATGATAACTTTATATATATCACAATCTCGAATCAACAGGTTCTTGACGCTTTGACTACCGGTTTATCCGGTATAGACAAGGATTCCGCTATAAAGAGAGGTCTGAGCAAAGGCGGTGAGGTTCTCAAGAAAGGAGGAATGGAAAGATTGAAAAACCGGATGCGTGCCGGTCCGGGAGGTAAGACCGGAAACCTGCTACGATCATTCACGGCACGCGTCAAAAGGAACAAGCCGGGAGTGCTCGCTGGTTTTCAAAAGGGGAAGAATGGCGGTAATCATTCCCACCTGGTTGATTTGGGAACAGTTGAGCGCATGCGTCATCGTAAGAGTTGGAAGAGTGGCGGGAAAGGCGGAAGTACAGGAGCGGCTCGCGCCAATTATTTCTGGAAAGATACGAATGATTTGGATAAGAATAAGGCCATGGGCGAGATACAAAAGGGCATAACGGAATTTGTGGAAAAAGTAAAAGCGAAATGTGTATGAAACTGCACGATTATGAAATAGAGAAAGAGGTGATCGGTCTCCTTCTTGAATCCGAGGAACTGAAAGTATTGGTTGAGGATAAGATATTTCCGGTGTACATTGAAGAAGGTACGACGGGCGACGCTGTGTATTATGATGGCGAAATGGGCGAACCGATAACCTGTAAGATGGGCAATGTGACAAACACCATGCACTTTTACGCTTGCGCCGTAAGCAACGCTATGGACAATTCAAACAAGATCATTGGTATTATCCAGGATATACTGGAGGGTGAGTTTAACAATCCGTGGATGCATATTCAGGCAGTTGGGACCATTAAGGAGCGGTCTGACTCCAAATATGCCAAGACAATAGATTTTTTAATAGAATGGTAATATTTTAATTTTAAAATTATGGCAGACAAGAAATTAGATTCAAGCAAAGACATCTTTAGAGGTGAGCTTATGCTTTTTATCGGGGAGGACCCGGTAGCGTTCGGATCAAGTGCAGGGCTTGATATAAGTACTGAAGAG
>ERZ780053.742-NODE-742-length-11120-cov-2.52038_pt1 | contig 11120 bp, 9 predicted proteins | sample MGYA00511088_ERZ780053 | MGnify/ENA primary metagenome ERZ780053 (study PRJEB29588, sample SAMEA2150866) | human gut metagenome | biome: human gut; feature: human-associated habitat; material: faeces | place: Denmark | collected 2008/2010 ...
ATGTTCGCCGCTGAAAACGAGTCCTTTTATATATCTTATCGCCGCTTCGCGAACGCCGAAACCCGAGCGCCTGTAATCGAATATCGCAAGGGGCAGATAAGCGAGCGACCAAAGCAGATAGAGCTTGAGCATTTTGAAAAACGCATGGGCGACCTTCGGAAGATTATCCTTTGCCGTAAGCGGCCATTCCATACGCCCGGCGAGCAGATAGCCCGACGCCATGAAGAAACAGGGCACGGCGCAGTAGATAAAATTCAGATACACCGTATTGAACGCTCCGGTGCCAAAAAGATTCCACGGCGTCGTATGTATCGCGACGACCATATACGCCCCGAGGAACTTGCAGATGTCTATTGTCAGGCTGTTGCTTTTCTGCGGGTTTATATTCTTCATTTTCACTGTCCTCCCTGCCTGTCATCGATATAAATAACATTCTCTTCGCCGAGGATCCGCCTGAGCTCCTTGAGCATCGGCGCGTTGACATCCGCGTTGTGAGAATATGGCTGACGGATATATTTTTTCGTGTCGCAATAGTAAAAATACACTGTATTATTGCCGTCAAAGAAGTCGAGAACTCTCTGAGCCCGCTCGATCTCGGGACAATTTTCACCCGCAAAGCGCAGGAAGAGTCCGGGCGTTTTTGCGGCCTTTTTCTGCGGCTGAGCAGCATTTGAAGCCTGTCTCACCTGCTCGGAGACTTTTCTCTTCGCGTCCGCGGGCGGACACGGCTCCGCCGACTCGCAGACGAGCTTTGCTTCCTCGTCCTCGCGCACGCTGAGTCTGCCGTGGATAAGAATTACATTGCCCTCGGTAAAGAGCTGAGTCTGGCGCTCATATATTTTCGGGAACACTATGACTTCTATTGAGCCGAACACATCCTCCGCCGTTATAAAAGCCATTGTGGTGTTATTTTTTGTTATCTTTTTTCTGACATTCGTTATTATGCAGAGAAGATCAACGCGCGACTCATCTTTATATATGCCGCCGACCTCATCGGCGTTACGGAGATCCGCCGTATTGGCGCAGCCGAGGCGCTCGGCGAGCTGTTCGTATTCCGCCATGGGGTGACCCATGAGGTAGAGCCCGGTCATCTCTTTTTCGAGTCTGAGCAATTCGCGCTTGTCCATCTCTTCGAGGGTCGGCATTTTATATTCGCCCTGCGGCGCTTCGCTCGGGGCGGCATCGAAGAAGCCGAGCTGACCGTCGATATTGCGGCGGCGGTCGTTCTCGAGCTGAGCCGATATCTCCGGGAAAGCGTAGAGCATCTGGCGGCGGTTCGCGCCGAGTCCGTCGAGCGCACCGCATTTTATGAGGCTCTCAACCGCGCGTTTGTTGAACTCCTTATCCTGCATACGCTTACAGAACGAATAGAAGGATTTGAACTCCCCGCCCGTTTCGCGCTCGCGTTCAATCTCTCTTATAAAGCCCGCGCCGACATTTCTAACGGCGAGCAGGCCGAAATATATCTTTCCGTCCTTTGGAGTGAAACGCTCGGAGCTGACATTGACATGGGGCGGCACGACCTCGATACCGAGGCGCGAGCACTCCGCGATATATTCGGCAACTTTCGGCGTATCATCGAGCACGCTGCTGATGAGAGCCGCCATGAACTCGCAGGGATAATGGCACTTGAGCCACGCCGTTGTATAGGCGACAAAGGCATAGGCGGCGGCATGGGATTTGTTGAACGCATAGGACGCGAATGAGGACATATCATTAAAGATATCATTCGCGGTCTTTTCGTCAACTCCGCGCTTCACCGCGCCCTCGCACTCGACCGTACCGTCCTCATTGACGAGTCCGTATATGAAATTATGACGTTCGCGCTCCATGACATCGTGCTTCTTTTTCGACATGGCGCGGCGGACGATATCGGCGCGGCCGTAGGAATAGCCCGCGAGGGTGCGGAATATCTCCATGACCTGCTCCTGATAAATCATACAGCCGTAGGTGACCTTGAGTATACCCTCGAGCATCGGGGTCTTGTAGCGTATTTTTGACGGGTCGTGGCGGTTCGCGATATATGTAGGTATCGAGTCCATGGGACCCGGTCTATAGAGCGAGATAACAGCTATCAGATCTTCTATGCTCTGCGGCTTGAGACCCATGAGCACACTGCGCATACCCGCGGATTCAAACTGAAACACGCCCTCCGTCTTGCCGGACGAGAGCATTTTGAACACTTCCTCGTCCTCGTAATCTATCATATCCTCGGAGAAATCCGGGATGCGTTTTTTTATACTGCGCTTTGCATAGTCTATAACAGTCAAAGTTCGCAAACCGAGGAAATCTATCTTGAGAAGTCCGAGCTCCTCGAGAGTGGTCATGGTAAACTGCGTGACTATCGACTCGTCGTTTCGCGCGAGAGGCACATAGCTCTCGACCGTGTCGCGGGTTATAACTACGCCCGCCGCATGGGTCGAGGCGTGGCGCGGCATACCCTCGACTTTGCGCGAGAGGTCAATAAGTCTGCGGACATTCTCGTCGTTTTCATAGAGGGCGCGGAGATCCGACGATTTGAGTGCCTTGTCTATCGTTATGCCGAGCTCGCGCGGGATGAGCTTCGCGACGGTATCGACATCGTTATAAGGCATACCGAGCACTCTGCCGACATCGCGCACTGCGGCGCGCGCAGCCATGGTGCCGAAGGTCACTATCTGCGCGACATGGTCGGAGCCGTATTTTTCAATAACATAGTCTATAACTTCGCTTCGGCGTTCGTAGCAGAAATCGACATCGAAATCGGGCATACTGACGCGCTCGGGATTGAGAAAGCGCTCGAACAGCAGGCTGTATTTCATCGGGTCGATGCCGGTTATACCGATAGCATAGGCGGTTATACTGCCCGCTCCCGAACCTCTGCCGGGACCCACGGGGATACTGCGGCTGCGCGCGTGATTTATGAAATCGTGGACTATCAGATAATAGTCGACATAGCCCATGCGGCTGATGACCGAGAGCTCATAGTCGAGGCGCTTCTGATACTCCTCCGGGATATTCTCGCCGTAGCGGCGGTGCATCCCCTCCTGCGCCATATTTTTAAGATACTCAAAATGATCCTGATTCCCGGGCACTTCAAAATGCGGCAGCTTTGTTTTGCCGAACTCGAACTCGACATTGCAGCGTTCTGCTATCTCCGAAGTCCGCTCGACCGCGTCGGGGTACTCCGGGAAGAGCGAGAGCATCTCCTGCTCGCTTTTCAAATAGAACTCCTGAGTCTGGAACTCCATGCCCGTATCCTCGCCGAGGGTATGGTTCGTCTGGATGCAGATGAGCACCTGCTGCATCTCGGCATCCTCTTTGGAGATATAGTGGACATCGTTCGTGGCGACGAGCGGAATCCCCGTCTCCCTCGACAGCTGGGCGAGCATCGGGATTATACGCCTCTGCTCGGGCAGGCCGTGATCCTGAATCTCGAGGAGGAAGTTGTTTTAGCCCATCACGGAGCGATACCAGAGGGCTTTTTTCTTCGCGCCCTCGTAGTCGCCGCTGAGCAGGGCGCGCGGGATTTCGCCCGCGAGGCACGCAGAAAGTGCAATAAGACCCTCGTGATATTTTTCGAGGAGCTCACGGTCTATTCGCGGTTTTGTATAAAAGCCCGTGACGAATCCCTCCGACACAAGCTTTATCAGATTCTTATATCCTGTTTCATTTTCGCAGAGCAGTATCAGATGATAGCGCTCGGAGTCGAGGGCGTGGACTTGGCCACAGCGGGTGCGCGCCGCCATATACACCTCGCAGCCGATTATCGGCTTTATCCCGCGCTTTTTCGCCGCGCGGTAAAAGTCGATGACGCCGTACATAACACCGTGGTCGGTCACGGCAACGCTCGTCTGACCGAGGCGCTGCACTTCGTCCATAAGCTGCTCGATGCGGCACGCGCCGTCAAGCAGGCTGTATTCGGTATGAAGATGAAGGTGTGTAAATGACATAGCTCTTCTCCGCGGGGTCAGCCCCCTATGCCGCCGGCGATTTCAACGAGGCGTTTGAGCCTGTGATTGACACCCGAGCGCGTTAGCGGCGGATCAGTCATATCCGCAAGCTCGCTCAGACTCACTTCGGGGTTGTCCCGCCTCAGCTTCGCCATTTCGGCGAGCGGCACGGGCAGACTCTCGAGTCCGACGGTTCTTTCTATTTTTTCTATCGCTTCAACCTGCACTATCGCGGCATCGACAGTGCGGCTCAAATTGGCATTTTCAAAATTGACGCGCCTGTTGACATGGTTGACCATATCTTTATGCATCTTGATTCCCATAAGCTCGAGCGTCGAGTTCATCGCGCCGACGAGGGTCAAGAACTCCTCTATCTTCTCGCTGACTTTGAAATAGACAATATGGCTCGACTTTCTCCTGACATATTTCGGGGCAAAGCCGACCTCGTCAAGCAGCTGAATCAAATCGTTGCAGAGCTTTTTATACGAGACGGAAAACTCAAGATGATAGTTTTTTTCGGGCGAGCTTATTGTTCCGCAGGCGATGAAAACGCCGCGCAAAAACGCGCCAAAGCAGCAGTCTTCGGGGAGGTTCGCCCTGTTGATGCGCAAAGAAATGTCGCTTTCGCTGTGGCCGAAAAATTCGAGGATTCGTTTTCTGTCCGCTTCGTCGGCAACAGAAACCGTGTATTTTGACACGCCCGACGAGACGGACGGAGTAATATCAAAAAGCTCTTTTATAACATCGCAGTAGAGCTTCGCGATATTCTCGTTCTCGGTGACAAAGGATATCTCGGAGACGGAAAACATTCTGCCGAAGAGCAGCATTCCGTAGGCTCTTGCCTGCGCGCAGCAATCCGAAAGCACAGGCACCTGCGCGAGCTCCTGCTTGACATCCGATGAGAACGACACGGTTTTTCCTCCTATTTTTTCATATCGCGGTGCTGGACGGTCGCGATGCAACCGATTTTTTCAAGATGAGCTTTCAGTAATTCCGCAAAGACGACCGAGCGGTGCCTGCCGCCGGTGCAGCCGACGGAAATGACCAGCTGGCTCTTGCCCTCTTTGCGATAAAGCGGGATAAGATAATCGAGCAGGTCGCAGAGCTTCGCTTCGAGTCCCCGCGCCTCGTCCCACTTGAGCACATAGTCCCTGACGGGGTCTTCAAGCCCGGTGTGCTGTTTTAGCTCCTCGACATAAAAAGGATTCGGCAGACAGCGCACATCGAACATCAGATCGGAATCGTTCGGGATGCCGTATTTGAAGCCGAAGGACACGCAGTGAACTTTGAGAGCGTTGCCGGGATTGTCAAGAAACATCTCGCAGATGCGGTTCTTGCAATCTGTCGGGGTCATATGCGAGCTGTCGATAACATAGTCGGCGATGCTCTTCGCAGGCTCGAGAATGCTGCGCTCTGCAGCGAGGGCATCGTTTATCGAGCCGTTATATTTATCGAGCAGAGGGTGCTTGCGCCTTGTCTCTTTATAGCGGCGAATGAGCACATCGTCGGAGGCATCGATAAACAGAAGCTTTGTGTCGCACTTGAGCTCCTTGAGCTCGACGATGGCGTTGAACAGATCGCCGAACGACGCGCCGACGCGGATATCGGTAACAATGGCGACCTTTTCTCTTTTTTCGCGGGAATTGAGCAGAAGCTGCGCGAAGGTCGGCATAAGCTTCGGCGGCATATTATCCACGCAGAAATAGCCTATATCCTCAAGCGCATCAACAACTCTTGATTTTCCTGCACCGGACAGTCCGGTGACGATGGTGATCTCCATTTTATTTTCTCCTATAAAATCAGCCGATGAGTCTGATCTCCGTTTCGAGCGTTACGCCTGTCTGAGCCTTGACGCGCGCCTGGACGTGCTTGATAAGGCTGAGAATATCGGACGCGGTAGCGCCGCCGCGGTTGATTATGAATCCCGCGTGCTTCTCACTGACCTGCGCGCCGCCGACGCTGACACCCTTGAGTCCGCACTGTTCAATGAGTGCGCCCGCAAAATGACCCTCGGGGCGCTTGAATGTGCTGCCCGCGCTGGGATATTCAAGCGGCTGCTTATCCCTGCGGCGGGAAATGATATCGTGCATGGTATTTTTTATCTGCTCCGGGTCGCCGGGAATCAGGCGAACGGAGGCGGCGGTTATGACAAGACCGCTGTCCTCATATGCGCTGTGGCGATAAGAGAGCTGCATAGCCTCATTGTCAAGCTCGCCGGAAGTTCCGTCGGGCGAAACATATTCGCTGTTTATGAGCACATCCTTCATCTCGCCGCCGTAAGCTCCTGCGTTCATGAACACCGCGCCGCCGACGGTTCCGGGTATGCCATAGGCAAACTCGAGACCCGAGAGCGAATTTTCGAGCGCAAAGGAGCAAAGCTGAGCGAGGCTCGCGCCGCTCTGGGCGCGAACGGTGTTTTCATCGGTCAGGGTTATCCCGCACTGCTTGCCGGTGAATATAACGGCGCCCTTTATGCCCTTGTCGCTGACGAGGACATTGCTGCCCTTACCGAGGACGAACACCGGGATATCCTCTTTTTCGCAGAAACGAACAAGCTTGGCGGTCTGCCCGGCGTCCTCGGGAGAGAGGAACAGCTCAGCGGGGCCGCCGACTTTAAAGCTCGTATAATTTTTCATTGACACTCCGCGCTCGGCACTGCATTCGAGCGAGAGGGCGTATTTTTCCAACGCTTCGATATTATTCATAATATCTCCAATATGTCGGCCGCACTGGCGGGGTTTATTTATCTGTCGAGCAGAGCGGCGCCGATGAGTCCGGCGTCGTTGCCGAGTTCGGCAGAGATTATCTGAGTCTGAACCTTTGCATGGATGCTGTATCTCTCGCGCTCGACCATCTTTCTCAGCGGAACGAGCAGGTTCTCTTTTTCATGGCCGATGCCGCCGCCGATGCAGATCATATCGGGCTGAAGGGCATTGACGACATTCGTTATGCCGGTTGCGAGATAGAAAATATACTGATTGACGACTTTTTTAGCAGTCTCGTCGCCTGCACGCATGGCATCAAAAGAAGTTCTGCCGTTGACGCGGCTGATATTGTTACCGACGAGATCCCACATGGCGGTATAGGGATCGTGGCGCATGGCATCTTTAGTCTGGCGGATAAGCGCGGTGGCGGAAGAATAGCTCTCCCAGCAGCCTCTGCGTCCGCAGGTGCAGGCTTCGCCGTCCGAGACGATGACCATATGACCCATCTCGCCCGCGGCATCGTTGACACCGGTGACGAGCTTGCCGTCTATGACAATACCGCTGCCGACTCCGGTTCCGAGAGTGATGGCGACAAAGCTGTTGACTCCCTTGCCTGCGCCCGCCTTTGCTTCGCCGAGCGCGGCGCAGTTCGCGTCGTTGTCGAGATAAATTGTCTTCTTGAGCCTCGACTCAAGAATATCGCGCGCGGGAACATTATCGAAAGCGAGGTTATTCGCATATTCGATAACGCCGTTCTTCTTGTTGACCGAACCGGGGGTTCCGATACCTACGCTGACAACATCGTTCATGGTGATGCCCGCATCTATAACAGCAGCCTCGACAGCCTTGGCAACATCCTCAAGAATGGCTTCCGCCGCGCGGGGGCAATTTGTCTTGAGCTTGCCTCTGCCGATGATTTTCATTTCTTCATTGATGACGCCGGCAACGATATTCGTGCCGCCGAGATCGACTCCTACTCTGTACATTTTTTTACCTCCAGATAGACAGTTTCTCTTTCCCTGTCTTTTTATATCAGAAATCATGCCAGACTTCAAGTTCCTTCTTCTCGGGAACTATATCATCCGTCATGCCGAGCGAATGCAGCAGCTCGCGCGCCGCATTATAGCCCATTTTCTTTTGCCTGTTATTCATCGCCGCCGCTTCGATTATTATCGAAAGATTTCGTCCGGGTTTGACGGGGACGACGGTCAGCGGAATATTTATGCCGAGTATCTCGACATACTCGTTATCGAGGCCGAGGCGGTCATAGACCTTTTCGTTATCCCACGGCTCGAGCTGAACGACCATATCGATTTTCTCGGTCATTTTGACAGCGCCCATACCGAATATCCTGCGGGCGTTTATTATGCCGACGCCGCGCAGCTCGATAAAGTGGCGTATATTATCCGGCGCACTGCCGACGAGCGTTCTCGAAGAGACGCGGCGAATCTCGACCGCGTCATCCGCTATCAGTCGGTGACCGCGCTTTATAAGCTCAAGGGCAGTCTCGCTCTTGCCGACGCCGCTGTCACCGAGGATCAGGACACCCTCGCCGCTGACTTCGACAAGCACGCCGTGGCGCGTGATGCGCTGGGCGAGCTCGACGCCCAGATATGATATAAGAGTTGACATACAGCCGGAAGTGGAATCCGGGCTTGTCAGGATCGGCACAGAATATTTCTGCGCATATTCGCGCAGCTTATCCGGGCACTCGAGCGAACGGGTGATAACGACGGCGACGGGCTCGGTCGCCATCAGCCGCTCCATGCTCGCCGCGGCGGCATCCTCATCGAGGCTCGAAATATAGTTCATCTCGGCGAGGCCGAGGAACTGGATACGCTCGGCATCGAAATACGCGCTGTAGCCTGCGAGCATAAGCCCGGGGCGGTTGACATCCTGCGAGGTGACATAGACATCCTCGACGGGCTTGGGCGCATAAAGTATCCCGAGTGAATTATCTTCCACTACTTTTTTGAGTGAAACGGAATATTTACCCATACTTCTCTCCTGTAGTTCTCCAATTCAAGAAATGATAGTGCATACGAATTATATTATAATAGATTTGGGCAAAAGTTCCAATACCTTTTTGACTTTTTTTGAAGTTTTGGGAAGCTTTTTTTAATATTTTCAGCGGGACGGCAGAAGGATTTGGAGAACGGGAAAAATGGAGCGGTGAGAGAATCGATATTGCAGAAATTTCGTGCCGCCTGCGCGGCAGCGGGTCATCGAGGTCGCCGCACCATATAAAGGCTGATTAATTTGTTTGGTTCACAGAGAAAGCGAGCCGGAAGAGAAGCTCTCTCCCGGCCGATATCCGTTTCTATGTTAGACGTCCGTTTCTCTGATTCCGAGGCTGACGGAAAGAGCCTGATCCACCCTGCCCATATCCGCACCGCCGAGCGCGCCCATTTTTTCCTTAAGACGCTTTTTGTCGAGCGTGCGCACCTGCTCGAGCAGGACTATCGAATCCTTGGCAAGTCCGCAGCCGTCCGCATTGACTCTTATATGAGTGGGAAGGTTGGTCTTATACTTCTGGCTGGTTATCGCCGCGGCTATGACCGTCGGGCTGAAGCGATTGCCGACATCGTTCTGAACTATCAGCACGGGTCTTATCCCGCCCTGCTCGGAGCCGACGACGGGACTCAGATCAGCGTAGTATATATCTCCCCGTTTTACTGTCATTTTTAATCACTCTCCGTTTTTATTGTCCGGCAAGAGTATTTTTGCCTGACAAAAGCGCGATTAAACATTAACTTGTTATTCGGGGAGCAAAAATTTCAAGTCAGTCCATTATATGTCCTGTTTTTATTTGGGTGAGACATTACGAAACTCCGCAGTCAGCAGGGCTTTCGGTATTTCGAGACTCTGCGGCAAGCCGTTATCGCCGCGTCGCAGAGTGAAATCCACGCCCGAGACGGTGCCTTTCGTCTCCCACGCGTCGCCCATATGTACGGTATGTGTATTCGCCGTGTCGGACGAAGTTTTGAGTGTTTTTGTTATCAGCTCGCCCGCTCCGCTCTGCGGCAGGGATGAGAGATCCGCAGAAAAAGTCAGATTGCCGTAGCTGAACGTGCAGGTCGAGCCGCTGAGCTTCACTTTCAGGCCGCGAACGGTTGCCGGGGATGTGAACTCAAGCTGAGCTTCGGTGAGCGAAGTCTGATCGTACTTTGCCTCATACTCGCGCTCGCCGTTTATGATATACAAATCGGCTGTGAACGCAGTCGGGATATCCGGCGGCCGGTCTTTGCTGTTTTTCAAAGGTGCGTTTTTGCATCCGAAGAGAGACAAAACAAGCAGCAAGCTTAAGATAAACGGAAAAATTCGTTTCAAGCTATCACTCCAATTGCCCGTTACCTCTCCAGGGTTCGCAGCACGCGCGGCAGAGCGGCTATGCAGTCGGAGGCGAGCATCGACGAGAGCGACAGTTCGCGCGCCGCGGCATCTCCGGTGGCACCATGGATATATGCGCCGAGCACCGCCGCATCAAGCGGATACACGCCCTGAGCGAGGAGCGCTAAAATGATGCCCGAGAGCATATCTCCGCTGCCGCCCTTTGCCATGCCCTGATTGCCGGTGACGTTGATATATGCGTCACGCCTGCCCGCGCCGGCTATTACCGTGCTCGCGCCCTTGAGCAGGATCACAACGCCGTATTCATCGGCGAAGCGGCGGGCGACATTCACCCGGTCGCGCTCGATATCGGCGATACTCATGCCGGTAAGGCGGGACATCTCGCCGGGGTGCGGAGTGAGGATAACGGGAGCTTTGATATTTTTCAGTATATCTATATTTGCGGCGAGCGCATTTATGCCGTCGGCATCTATAATCATGGGCTTTGTGCAGTTCTGCACGAGCGCCGAGACGAGTTCTTTCGTATGGAGATTGAGCCCGAGACCGCATCCGACGAGCACAGCCGAGGATTTTTCAGCCTGTTCGAGCAGCGCGGGTATCGCGCCGGACGAGAAAGTTCCCGCCTCGTTTGACGGCAGGGGCAAAAGCAATGATTCGGTGAGTTTCGGAGCTATTGCGTTATATGCGGCATCAGGAAATGCGGCAGTTACAAGAACCCCCCCCCACCTAAGCGCCGACGAGGCGGCAAGCACCGCCGCACCCTGCATATTGCGGCTGCCGCAGATACTCAGAGCGCGCCCGAATGTGCCTTTATTCGCCATAAGGTCACGGCGCGGGAATATCTTTTTCGCCTGGGCGGGAGTCAGCACGGCGAGGGTATCGTCCTCAATGCCGTCGATTATATCGTCGTCGATGCCTATTGCGACGGTTATTATTTCGCCGCAGAGCACGCGCGCGGGTTTTAATATGTGGACGGGCTTCATGCACGACACGGCTATTGTGATATCCGCTTTTATGCAGCTGCCCGGCACATCGCCGTTGTTGCTTTCGAGTCCGCTCGGTACATCGATTGAAACGACTTTTGCAGACGAAGCGTTGACAGCCTCAAAGACCGCTCTCACCCGTGCGTCGT
>ERZ780053.755-NODE-755-length-10978-cov-3.48567_pt1 | contig 10978 bp, 8 predicted proteins | sample MGYA00511088_ERZ780053 | MGnify/ENA primary metagenome ERZ780053 (study PRJEB29588, sample SAMEA2150866) | human gut metagenome | biome: human gut; feature: human-associated habitat; material: faeces | place: Denmark | collected 2008/2010 ...
CCGCGCCTCCGGACACGGCGTTGCCCGCGCCGGTTCCGCGGTTTCCCTCCGGCATACTCCGTTCGGGCGCACTGTATGCCCTGTACGGAATCTTTTTTGCAAATATTGGATAAAGTTGTATTTTTGCTTTGTCCCTCCGCCGTTCTTCGGGGCGGCGGGCCCGAAGAATATACCGGCCGATGGCAGATAACGCGCATACGATCGACATACACGACAACCGCACGGTTGTCGGATTGCTCCGTGCGGGGGATGAAAAATGTTTCGATGCGCTTTTCCGCCGCTATTACAAACCGCTCTGCACCTACGCCACGCGCTTCGTGCCGCCGGTACGCGCCGAGGAACTCGTCCAGGACACCCTGATGTGGGTGTGGGAAAACCGCACCTCGCTGATCCCCGAGATGCCGCTCAAATCGCTGCTGTTCACCATCGTAAAGAACAAGTCGCTAAACAGCGCCTCGCGCGACACGCTCAAGAACCGCATCATCCGCCAGCTGGCCGAACGCTACGAAGAGACGTTCGACGACCCCGATTTCTACCTCGAGGGTGAACTGGTGCAGCGGCTGACCGAAGCTCTGCGCAAAATGCCTCCTGAATTCCGGCAGACCTTCCGTATGCACCGCCTGGAAGGTATGACCCACAAAGAAATAGCCGCCCGCCTCAACGTCTCCCCGCAGACGGTCAATTACCGTATCGGGCAGACGGTTCGCCTGCTGCGCGAAGAGCTCAGCGATTACTGGCCGCTGCTCGTGCTGTTGCTGTGGCCTGACCTCTCCTGATAAGGAAATCTGAATTTTTTTTTCGCCGTTCCGTTAGCATCCTTTGCTGACGGATTGTATTACTTTATAGACAAGCAAACAGCATGGCAAATTTCGAAATCGACGAAGAGGTATTGGTCGCCTTCCTGAAGGGCGAGCTGGACGCGGCGCAGGCGGAGGCCGTAGAGGCGTGGTACGACCGCTCGGCCGCAAACCGCAGGATGCTCGGCCAGGTTTATTATATATTGTATGTCAGCGACCGTATCAACGATGCGGCCGGTATTGACGTCGAACGTTCGCTCCGGCAGTTCAAGCGCCGCATGCACGCCGGACGCCGTATCTCCCTGCGCCGGAGCGGGGGGCGTATTGCCGCTGCTCGCAGGTGGTGCTGCCCGACGGGACGAAGGTGTGGCTCAACTCATCGAGCAGCGTGGAGTACGTTGCCCCTTTCTTTTCGCGCCAGCGCCGCGTGAAGATGGAGGGTGAAGCCTATTTCGAGGTCGAGCACGACCGCCGGGCGCCGTTCGTCGTGTCGACCAACGGCCTGGACGTCGAAGTCCTCGGCACACGTTTCAACATCCGCAACGACGACAACGAGCATCGTGTCACCACCGTCCTGCTCGAAGGCGCCGTCAAGGCCTATGCTTCGGGACGCGAGCAGGCCTCGGTGCGCCTGCACCCCGCGCAGCAGCTGGTTTTCGACACCCGGACGCACGCCATGCGCCTGACCGACTGCCCCTCGGCCGAACGCTCGATCAACTGGATCGACGGCCGATTCTGCTTCGAGCACGATACTTTCGGGGAGATCGTCGCCGAGCTCAAGCGCTACTACAACGTCGACATCCGTTTCATGGACACCCGGCTCCGCGACATGCGTTTCTCGGGCAATTTCCGCGTCGAGGACGGCATCTACCACATCATGTCCGTATTGCAACTGACCTATAAATTCAATTACAGGATCGCCGGCAACGACATCGAACTCTACGCAAACCCTGAACGATAACCGAATACGAACTTAAAAACCTTCGATCCGCCTATGGAAAATTAACGTCTCTTTTTTCCCGGATGCCGCACTTTTCGGCGGCCTGTTTCGACACCTAACCATTACACTAACCTAAAATCTGATCCATGAAAAAAACTAACCTTGCGACAGGCAGGGGAGGACGTGTTGTCGCTACATGTTTCCGTTGTCTGTTCGTTATCCCGATGCTGCTCCTGGGATGCTTCGGCGCCACCTCTGCCGCAGCACAGACGCAGCAAGCCCTCTCGCGTGTGAGCCTCGATGCCCCGGACGCGACGGTCATCACGGTTTTCCAGGCTATCCAGCAGCAGACGGGCTGTTCGTTCGTCTACAATACGTCGGACATCGACACCGACCGCAAAGTGAGCCTTTCGGTGCACGACGAACCGCTGCAGGCCGTGTTGGACAAGCTCTTCGCGGGCTCCGACATCGCTTATACCCTTCGGGACAAACACATCGTGCTCTCGAAGAAAGCTAAAAATTCCCCCCCCCACAGCGCTCAGGGCGGCGTTACCGGAGTCATAAAGGACGATAAGGGCATGCCCCTGGTCGGCGCCACCGTGCTTATCAAAGGTACGACGACCGGTGCCGCCGCCGACATCGACGGCAATTTCTCGCTTCCGCAGGCCAAACCGGGGGACACGCTCGAAATTTCGCTCATCGGCTATACCAAACAGGAACTTCCCGTCTCGGGATCCGCCCCGTTGTCGGTGGTCATGCACGAGGACAACGAAGTGCTCGACGCCGTGGTGGTTACCGCACTCGGCATCAAAAGGTCGGAGAAAGCGCTGACCTACAACGTGCAGGAGGTCGCGGGCGACATCGTCAACACGGTCAAGGACGCCAACTTCATGAACTCGCTTTCGGGCAAGGTCGCCGGCCTTCAGATCAACGCCAGCGCCTCGGGCGTGGGCGGTTCCACGCGCGTGGTGATGCGCGGCGTGAAGTCCATCAGCGGCAACAACAACGCCCTCTATGTGATCGACGGTATCCCGATGCCCGACCTGCGTTCGTCGCAGACCGAGGGCACCTACGAAACGCCCGACGGCGGCGATTTCGAGGGTATCTCGAACCTCAACCCCGAGGACATCGAATCCATGACGGTGCTTTCGGGCGCCACGGCGGCCGCGCTCTACGGTTCGCAGGGTGCCAACGGCGTGATCGTCATCACGACCAAAAAGGGCGAGGAGGGGCGTGTGCGCGTGAACTACGCCAACAATACCACCTTTTCGTCGCCGTTCGTCATGCCGCAGTTCCAGAACATCTACGGCACCGAAGCTACGGCACCTTCCATGAGCTGGGGTACGAAACTCTCGACCCCGACCTCGTACGACCCCTCGGATTTCTTCCAGACCGGCTTCGAGGAGACCAATGCGATCTCGGTCTCGGGCGGTACGCGCGTGAACCAGTCCTATTTCTCGGCCGCTTCGCTCAATTCGCGCGGCATCATCCCCAACAACGTCTACAACCGGTACAACTTTACCTTCCGCAATACCACGCAGCTCATCAAGGACAAGCTGACGCTCGACCTGGGCGCTTCCTACATGCGCCAGTACAAGCGTAACCCGCTCGTGCAGGGCCTCTACCACAACCCGCTGATTCCCATTTACCTCTTCCCGCGCGGCGACGACATCTCCAAGTACGAGGTTTACGAGCGTTACGACGCCACGGCGGGCTATATGAAGCAGTTCTGGCCCCTGGAGTTCATCACCGGCGTCGAGAACCCCTGGTGGATCACCAACCGCGAGCTGTTCGAGAACACGGCGCACCGCTATACGTTCAACGCCACGCTCAAGTGGGACATTGCCGACTGGATCACCCTCACGGGGCGCGTGCGCACCGATAACATGGTGATGAACTATACGCGCAAGATCTATGCCTCGTCCGACAAGCTGTTCGCTTCCGAATACGGTAACTACCAGAACAACAAGATCCATCACAACAACCTCTACGCCGACGCACTGCTGTCGATCAACAAGAGTTTCTTCGACGACAAGTTCTCCCTGTCGTTCAACCTGGGTGCGAGCATCCTCGACGACAAGAACGACGGCGAAGGCTTCGAGGGCCACCTGGCCACCCTCGCCAACAAGTTCTCGGTCTACAACGTGGATATGAGCCATTCGCAGACCAAACCCTACGCCGACCGCTACCACGACCAGACGCAGGCCGTCTACGCCACCGCCCAGCTGGGATATAACGGCATGGTCTACCTCGACGTGACGGCGCGCAACGAGTGGGCGTCGCAGCTGGCCTTCACGCCCCATATGAACATATTCTACCCGTCGGTGGGCCTTTCGGCCGTCATCTCGTCGATGGCCGACCTTTCCAAAGCCGGCATTTCGTTCCTCAAGGTGCGTGCCTCCTATGCCGAGGTGGGTAACGCCCCGCAGCGGTTTATTACTGGTGTCAATACGCCTTTGCAGACGGGCGGTATCGTTTCGTCGGACTCCTATGCCCCGGCTGTCAACCTTACGCCCGAGCGCACCAAGTCGTTCGAAGTGGGCCTGAACGCCAAGTTCCTCGGCAACAAGATCTGGACGGACGTGACCTATTACAATACCAACACCTACAACCAGCTTTTCAGCTACGATGCACCGCCCAGCACCGGCTACAAACGGGCATATATCAATGCCGGCAAGGTCAACAACTGGGGTATCGAAGCGGTCGTGGGTTACAAGAACAAGTGGCGCGACTTCTCGTGGTCGACCAATGTCAACTTCTCGATGAACCGCAACGAGGTGAAGGAGCTGGTTCCCGAAGGCACGCGCGACGTGGCCGGTAACCTGGTGACTGTCGACGAGGTGAACATGGACTACGGCGGCTACCGCATGAAGGTCAAAAAAGGCGGTTCGATTGGGGCGTTCGGCGACTTCTACGTGACGGGGCTCAAGACCGACGATCAGGGACGCATCTATGTCGACCCCAATACCAATACCGTCACCACCGATCCCAATACGTGGCTTTACGGCGGCAATACCGAAGCCCGCTTCCGCCTGGGGTGGAACAACCGCTTCTCCTACAAGGGCGTGAACCTCGGCGTGCTGTTCGATGCCCGCATCGGCGGCCAGGGCGTTTCGGCGACGCAGGCCCTGATGGATCGCTGGGGTGCCTCGCAGGATTCGGCCGACGCCCGGGAAAACGGCGGTGTCTGGATCTCCGAGGATCAGAAAGTCCCCGATGCCAGGGTCTTCTACGCCAACAACGGCAACGGGCTTTCGATGCTTTCACACTACGTTTACAGCATGACCAACGTCCGCCTGCGTGAACTTACTCTGGGCTACGACCTGCCTTCCAGGTGGTTCAACGACAAGATCGGCATGACCGTGTCGCTCGTCGGCCGCAACCTGTGGATGCTCTACAACAAGGCGCCGTTCGATCCCGAGATCACCGCGTCCACGGGTACCTATTACCAGGGGCTCGACTATTTCATGCAGCCCAGCGCCCGTACCATCGGTTTCAGCGTAAGACTCCAATTCTAAAATTTCAGACCAATGAAACGATTCAATCATACAATAGGATTTTTCGCCGCTGCGGCGCTTGCCGCCTGTACTGGTGACTTCGAATCCTTCAACACCAATCCCGATGCGGTGCAGTCGGTCGACAAGAAGACCTACATCACCACCATGCAAATGGATGCCGTGATCCCGTGCAGCGACGTGGGGGCCAACGAGTTCCAGCGCGCCTGCAACCTGATGGGCGACGCCTTCGGCGGCTATCTCTCCCCGATCCAGGCCTTCAACGGCGGCAGCTATACCTGTACTTACGACCTCGACGGTACGGACTACAACAACGTGCCTTTCTCGGTGGCTTTCACCAATGTGATGCCTGCATGGCTCAACCTCAAGTACGCCTACCAGAACGGACAGGTTACCGACGATGTCTTTGCCGTTGCCGAGGTCATCAAGGTGATGGCCCTCCAGCGTACCACCGACATCTACGGCCCGATCCCCGTTTCGAATTTCGGCCAGACCGAAAACCCCTACGAATCGCAGGAGACCGTCTACAAAAACCTTCTCACGGATCTGAATGCCGCCATCGCGGTGCTCAAGGAGTATGCGGCCAATGCCGCCGACGCCAGGCCGTTGCAGAAGGTCGACGCCGTTTACCAGGGCGACTATGCGAAATGGCTCAAGCTGGCCAACTCGGTCAAGCTCCGCATGGCCATGCGCATCCGTTTCGTCGAACCCGGGCTTGCCCGGACCTATGCCGAGGAAGCCGTCAGGGACGGGGTGATGACCGCTTCGGACGACGGGGCGTGGCTCAAGAGTTCCGGTTCGGTACAGGTATACAATCCGCTCGAAGAGGTGTGGAACGCCTATAACGATACCCGCATGGGTGCGACCATCGACGCTTATATGAACGGTTACGCCGATCCGCGCCTGCCGGCCTATTTCAAAACCTGCGAGGATGGCAAGTACCACGGTGTCCGCAGCGGTCTCAGCTCGATGCTGAAGGCGGACTATACCGGACTTTCGGTGCCCAACGTCGCCAAGGATACGCCCGTCGTGTGGTTCCTCGCTTCCGAGGCCGCTTTCCTGCGGGCCGAAGGCGCCATGCTCGGCTGGGAGATGGGCGGTGACGATGAATCGTTCTACAAGACGGGTATCGAGCTGTCGTTCCTCGAACGCGGTCTTACCGCGGCCGCCGCGGCCACCGATGCCGAGGGGGATGCCGAGAGTGCGAGCGAACCCCAGGCATTCGAGGACGCTTCGGCCGCCTCGACGAAATACAACGCTTCGAAACCTTCGTCCGTCTCCCCGAAATGGAATGCCGGCGCCGGGGACGAGGAGAAACTCGAACGGATCATCACGCAGAAGTGGATCGCCATGTTCCCCAACGGGCAGGAAGCCTGGTCGGAATTCCGCCGCACAGGTTACCCCAAGGTGATCCCGATCGTCAACAACCTCAGCGGCGGCAAGGTCGATACCAACGTCCAGGTGCGCCGTATGACCTTCCCGCGTTCGGAGTACTCGAACAATGCCGCCGGCGTGGCGGCTGCCACCGCACTGCTCGGCGGAGCCGATACCGGCGGTACGAAACTCTGGTGGGATAAGAAATAATGAACCTAAAAACAACACGAAAGATGAAAAATTTCTTGAAATACGTCGCGGCCCTTGCGATCGTGGGTGCCTTTTTCGTCGCTTGTTCGGATTGGACGGATCCCGAGCGTGAAATTACGCAGCATCCCGACCAGCAGTCGCCCATCCTGCGCGATAATGCCTACTACCAGGCCCTGCGCGAATACAAAAAGACCAAGCACAAGATCGCTTTCGGCTGGTACGGTTCGTGGACGGCCGTCGGCGCATCCTACCAGACCCGCCTGCAGAGTGCTCCCGACTCGATGGATATCATCTCCATCTGGAGCCAGTGGCATTCGCTGACCCCCGAGCAGATCGCCGACAAGGAGTTCGTGCAGAAGATCAAGGGCACGAAGGTGACCTTCACGATCTTCTCGGACAAGATGCCCGAGCCGTTCCTCACCGAGATCGGCGGCGGCGAATATACCGACGAGGCCATCGAGGCCTACGCCAAAGCCTACTGCAAGGACTCGATGGACAAGTACAGCTACGACGGCATCGACGTCGACTACGAACCCGGCTACGGCGCTTCGGGGCCGTTCGTGGGACATGACAACGAGCTGTTCAGGAAGCTGATCCTGGCCATGAGCAAATACGTCGGCCCCAAGTCGGGGACGGGACGCCTGCTTATGATCGACGGCGTGCCCTATGCCGTGCATGCCGATGTGGCCGACTGCTTCGACTACGGCATCGTGCAGGCTTATAATTCTTACGGCTATACCGATTTGCAGGATCGCTTCGACGAAGCCTATAAGAAAGGCTGGAAGCCCGAGCAGTATATCTTCGCCGAGAACTTCGAGTCCCTCTGGAAAACCGGCGGCGTGTCGCATGAATGCCGCGACGGCCAGTGGGTCAACTCGCTGCTGGGCATGGCGCGCTTCAACCCCACGCAGGGTTTCGGCGCCGGTTTCGGTGCCTATCACATGGAGTATGAGTACGCCAATTCGTCGATGCCTTACAAGTATATGCGCGAGGCGATCCAGGATGTGAACCCCGCCGGCGGCGGACGGCCTGATCGTCGGTCTGACCTCGACCGGCTTGTCCAAATACCTGTTCCTGGTCGGGGACGACGGTACCATCACGGGCGAGGTGGACGAAAAAATCCGGGTCGAGCTGGCTCGTCCTGCCCCGGCCGACGTTTCGTTCCCGCTGGCTATCGACAATTCGCTGGTCGATGCCTACAACGAAAAGCACGGCACCTCCTACGAGCCGATCGACCCCGCGCGTGTTTCGCTCGGCACGCTCGGCGTGGCAGCCGGTGCGTTCTTGTCCGACGAGGTGTCCGTTACCGTAAGTTCTGCCGGGATCGAGAAGGGTTACTACCTGATCCCCATCGTCGTGGAACTTCCCGCGGAAGATATTTATACCTCGAAGGAGCCATTGGTACGCTACCTGCTGTTGTCGGCGTCGGCGGCGGGGGGCGGGGCGCTTACGGGCGTGAAGATCGAACCTGCCTCCGGGTGGACGATCGTCTGCTACCAGGGCACCGCTTCGAGCGGCGCCAACGGCGTCTGGAACCTCGATTCCGATGCGCAGAAGGCCTGCATGTTCGACGGCAAGCTCGACTCCAACTGCTGGTATGCCGCGAATGCGTCCTATTCGTGGGGGAACGGCGGCAACTTCATCATCACGCTGGACAAGGCCTACGACATCAACGGCTTCCGCTGGCATATCTACTACGAGGACTCCAACCCCGAATGTACCGATTTCCAGTACAGCGAGGACGGCACCAACTGGTATAGCCTCACCAATGAAATTTCGTTCGTGCCCAAACTCTCGGCCGACAACTGGAAGATATTCCAGTTCAAGAAGACCGTCAAAGCCCGCTATCTCCGGGTATACGTCGGCCGGGTAACCGATTTCACCAGTATGAACGAGGCCGAGATTTTCGCCCCTGCAAACTAAACCTAAAACAAGAGAACTATGAAACTGAAATATTTGGTCGCTCCGCTGTTGTTCGCCGCCGCTGCGGCGACGGGCTGTCAGGAGTCCGAGGAGACCTATCCTGAGCTACATGACCGATGCGCAGAACAATCCCGACAAATCCATGACCATCGACGAACCCCCTGCCGAGACCTCGATCACCGTATCCTCCTCGGTGGTTATGGAGCACGACGTGCGGATCCAGTTGGAAGTGCGGCCCGAACTGCTGGCTGCCTATAACGACAAGTACGGCAAAAACTACCAGATTCCGCCCGAGGACAGCTATGCCCTGAGTTCGACCGAAACGACCATCCTGGCCGGCTACAACACCTCTTCGGCGATTGACTTCACGGTGTCGTCCGTCTCGGAGTTCGCCGAGGGCGTGACCTATTGCGTCCCCGTGGGCATCAAGACCGTATCCGGCGGAATAAGCGTGCTTGAACCGAGCCGCACGCTCTTCATCGTGCTGAAAACGCCCGTGATCAGCAAGGCGATTTACCTGGGTTCGGGCAACATCTACGATGTGCCTTCGTTCCAGGAGAATTCCGACCTGGCAGCCCTTCCGCAGCTCACGCTCGAAGCCCGCGTATACATGCTCGGCTTCCAGTCCCGCGATCCTTACATCAGCTCCATCATGGGTATCGAGGGCATTTGCGGCGTGCGTTTCGGCGACGTGAAGGTCGATCCCGACTGCATCCAGATCTGCCACGACTCCTACCAGCCGGCGGCTTCCGACAAGCCGTTCAGCCTTGAGAAATGGTATCATGTCGCCGCCGTCTGGACAGGTTCGTCGTGGGATATCTACATCGACGGGCAGTATGCCACGGGCGTGGAGACGCAGGGCGAGACCATCGACCTTACGAGCGACAACGCGAAAGGGTTCCATTTGGGAGCTTCCTATGGCCGCGGCCGTACGCTGAATGGTTACGTCGCCGAGTGCCGCGTATGGACACGGGCTCTTTCGCAGGCCGAGATCGCCAACAACATGAACTATGTCGATCCCACGTCCGACGGGCTGCTCGCCTACTGGCGCATGAACGCATGGGAACCCAACGAGAGCGGTTACGGCAATATCGTGCGCGACCTTACGGGCCATGGTTACGATGCCATCGGCGACAGTTCGAATCCGACGATGATGGACACCAAGTGGAATTAGTCCGCTTATAGACCGACAAGGGCCGTGCGACCCCGGCATAAGCCGGGTTGCACGGCCCTTTTTTCATACTCCTGCTTCGGGCTGTCCCTGCTTCGGCCTGCAAACCCGCCCCGGATGGCGGCTTGTGGGCAGTCTATCGGCGGGGTCCGTTTTCTGTTCCCGACTGGAGTCGCTCCGCTTCCCGGCTGCGGGTTGTCTCCGACTACCTGTTCCCCGGCGCCGCCCTTCCGGCCGTGGCCCGTTACGCCCTCCTCCGGCTTTGCCGGTTCATCCCGATTTGTTGTTGTACATGACCTAAAGACCTTATGAAAAAAATCACGCTTATCTCTTTTTGCCTTGCCGCTTTCGCCTTTGCTTCGTGCGCCGGCGGCGGGTGCCCGGCCACGGGTATCATTCCGGCTCCGCAGCAGGTGACGTGGGGCGAAGGTGCCTTCCGTATGCCTGCCAGGCTGCTCTACACGACCGACCTCGACGGGCAGGACAAGGCCGACCTCGCGGCGTGGATGCAGCGTGCCGCGGACGGATTCTTCCCTGCCTCCTTTGCCGAGGCCTCCGACGGCGACATGCCCGCGCTCGAACTGCTCCGTACGGGCGACGGCGCCCCCGAAAGCTACCGCCTCGACGTCTCCCGCACAAAGATCACGCTCACGGCCCCCGATGCCGCAGGGCTGTTCTACGGACTCCAGTCGCTCGCACAGCTGGCCGGGCATCATGGCCGCCGCATTCCGGCCGTCACGATCGTGGACGCCCCGCGCTTCGGTTATCGGGGCTTCATGCTCGACGTTTCGCGCCATTTCCGCGACAAGGAGTTCGTCGAACGTCAGCTCGACCTCATGGCGCGCTACAAGCTCAACCGCTTCCACTGGCACCTGACCGACGGAGCCGGATGGCGCATCGAAATCAAAAAATACCCCGCCCTGACCGACATCGCCGCCTGGCGTCCCTATCCCGACTGGGAGGGGTGGAATTTCGGCGGCAAACGCTACTGCCACCGTGACGACCCGGCGGCCGCCGGGGGCTATTACACGCAGGACGACATCCGCGA
>ERZ780053.768-NODE-768-length-10817-cov-2.38209_pt1 | contig 10817 bp, 12 predicted proteins | sample MGYA00511088_ERZ780053 | MGnify/ENA primary metagenome ERZ780053 (study PRJEB29588, sample SAMEA2150866) | human gut metagenome | biome: human gut; feature: human-associated habitat; material: faeces | place: Denmark | collected 2008/2010 ...
CACCATGTATTCCTCTTCTTTCAGATTTCTTTCAAAGTTTATATTATAGTTTTTTCACCATGATTACTGTAGGTCAAGGCAATGCAAGCCCTTTCTCACCAGGAAGCCAAATTGCTATGTCTATTGAATTATTATTAGGTGCAATAATGATGACCCTCTTTACAAGTACGTTGTTCAGAAAATACACCAAATGATACAACTTTGACATTTTGTACTCAATCTGTACTCAAACCACATAGCAAGAGCCCGGAAACCCGCATAAACACTGGATTTCCGAGCTCCATTTTTTTATTCAAACTCGATCGTTGCCGGTGGTTTTCCGGTGCAATCGTACATGACGCGGTTGATGTGTTTGACTTCGTTTACGATTCGACTGGTTGTTCTTCCGATGACATCCCACGGGATTTCGGCGCTTTCGGCGGTCATGAAATCGGTGGTGGTGACGGCGCGGAGGGCGATGGCGTAATCGTAGGTTCTTTCATCTCCCATGACTCCGACGGAGCGCATGTTGGTCAGGGCTGCGAAGTACTGGCCGATTTCGTGGGCGATTCCGGCTTTGTCGATTTCTTCGCGCCAGATCGCGTCGGCGTCCTGTACCATTTTGACTTTCTCGGCGGTTACTTCGCCGATGATACGGATGCCAAGTCCCGGGCCCGGGAATGGCTGACGGAATACGAGGTATTCCGGAATGCCGAGCTCAAGGCCGGCTTTTCTTACTTCGTCTTTGAAGAGGTTGCGCAGCGGCTCGATGATTTCTTTGAAATCTACGTAGTCCGGCAGTCCTCCGACGTTATGATGGGATTTGATGACGGTGGATTCTCCGCCGACGCCGCTCTCTACAACGTCTGGGTAGATGGTTCCCTGTACCAGGAAGTCTACAGCACCAATTTTCTTTGCTTCTTCTTCGAAGACGCGGATGAACTCTTCGCCGATGATTTTACGTTTTCTCTCCGGCTCTTCTACGCCTTTTAATTTTGCATAGAAACGCTCCTGTGCGTTAACGCGGATGAAATTCAGGTCGTATGGGCCGTCCGGTCCGAAAACTGCTTCTACTTCATCGCCCTCGTTTTTACGCAGCAGGCCGTGATCTACGAATACGCAGGTCAGCTGGTTTCCGACTGCTTTGGAAAGCATAACAGCTGCTACGGAGGAATCGACTCCGCCGGACAGTGCGCAGAGGACTTTTCCGTCGCCTACTTTTTCGCGGATAGCTTTGATGGATTCTTCTACGAAGGAGTCCATGTGCCAGTCGCCGGCGCAGCGGCAGACATTGTATACAAAGTTGGAAAGCATTTTCTTTCCTTCTTTGGTGTGCAGAACTTCTGGATGAAACTGGGTTGCATAGAGGTTTTTCTCTACGTTTGCAACGGCTGCTACCGGACAGTCATCCGTATGGGCGATGATTTCGAATCCCGGAGCTGCTTTGGAGATGTAGTCGTTGTGGCTCATCCAGCAGATGGTTTTTTCGGATACGTTCTCAAACAGTGCGGAACTGGTATCTACAGTTACCTCAATTTTTCCATATTCTCTGACCGGTGCTACTTCTACTTTTCCGCCGAGCAGATGCATCATCAGCTGTGATCCGTAGCAGATGCCGAGGATCGGGATTCCAAGTTCAAAAATTTCTTTTGTATAAGTCGGGGAATCCGGCAGATATGCGCTGTTCGGGCCGCCGGTGAAGATAATACCTTTCGGCTGAATTTCTTTGATCTTTTCGATGTCTGTTTTGTAAGAATAAATCTCACAGTAAACGTTGCACTCACGTACACGTCTTGCAATTAACTGATTGTACTGACCGCCAAAATCAAGTACGATAACCGTTTCTCTTTTCAAGAACGTTCCCTCCTGTTTTTTCTTCTGTGCATGATGAACTACATGCGTTTTTTGGGTTTGATGCTAATTATAGTAAAGAAACCGTAAAATTTCAACCCCCGAAGTACAGGAATCGTGTTCTTTTCGCTGTACTTCGGAGGTTTTTCTTTTTTTCGGGTCCTTATTCTCCGATGGTGATGGTGTAGCCTGCCTGGAAGGTTTCACCGGCTTTCAGGTACTGTTCGCCGTATTTGTCTTTTAATTCGCCGTCAAAGCCGACGTTGTCGCAGCGGCCGATCCATGGCCCGGGGCACACGAACGGGGCATCTGCTTTTGGCTTGGACCATACGCCGACGCTCGGGAAGCCTTTGCAGGTGAGAGTGACATACGGTTTTCCATCCACTTCTACGCCGACGCGCTCGACTTGGGTGTTGTCGAAGATCAGGGCGTCCTCGTCGAAGAGGGTTCTGGTGTACGGGATTCTGCCGTCCTGAAGTTTCAGTTTTCTCGGATGTGCGGCATCGACGCCTGCTGTTTCCGGGTCGATCAGGATGTATTCGAGTTCGGTCTCGGTGTGGTTTTCCAGGCCTTTGTTGAAGACGATGTCATACTGTTCCGGAATCATGAATGCAGGATGTCCGCCGACGGAGAAGTACATGTCATCATCACCGGTGTTTTCTACGTTCCAGGTTATGGTCAGGGTTCTGCCGGAGAGTTCCTGGGTTACGGTGAAGGCAAAATCGAACGGGTAGACTTTTTGGGTTTCTTCGGTCGATACCAGGCGGTGTACGGTTTTGTTTTCGGTGTTTTCGATGCACTCGAATTCGTTGTCGCGGGCGAAGCCGTGCTGACCCATCGGGTATTTGACTCCTTTATGGGTGTAGAAGCCGCCGTTTACTTTTCCGACGAACGGGAACAGGACCGGTGCGTGGCGGTTCCAGAAGGCCGGATCGCCGGTCCAGACTGCCTCACGGTCAGCCGCTTTATCGTAGATGCTGCTAAGTTCTGCGCCGTGATCGCTGATCTGCACGCGCAGATTTTCGTTTTCCATGGTTCTCATGTTTTGTTTTCCCCCTGTGTTATTTTTTATGGTTTATTCTGGATAGATGAGACGGGAGTCGTCGATTCCGTACAGGACTTCATCCAGGTATTTTTTGCCGAGGTAGTTGGCCATGGAGAGGTTCATGTCCAGATAGTTTCCGCAATCTTTCGGGGATGCGCCCGGAACTTCGCCTTTGAAATCGCGGATGAATTCATACATTTCGGTGACGAGCGGGACGATGTCTCTGGAGGTGTAGTCTCCTGCCAGCAGCAGGTAGAAACCGGTGCGGCAGCCCATTGGACCGAAGTATACGGTTTTGTCTTTCCACTGCTCATGGTTACGGAGGAAGGTGGCTCCGAGGTGCTCGATGGTGTGGACTTCAGCGGTGTTCATGACGGGCTCATCGTTTGGGGAGGTCATTCTCAGGTCGAAGGTGGTGATGATGCTGTCACCTACGTGGTCTTTTCTTGAAACGTAAATGCCTGGTTTAAGTTTGATATGGTCGATCGTAAAGCTTGCAATTTTTTCCATGACTGGTATTTTCCTTTCTTTCTGTCCTTTAATAGCTGCGGAGTTCATCATCGGTATCCGCAGTGTTTTCGATGGATTTGATGATGAGATCATAACTATAGGCATCGCTTACTTTTACAGTGACGCGGTCGCCGACTTTATGACCAAGAATGGCTTTTCCTAATGGCGAGTCGATACTGACGTATCCTTTGAGAGAATTACCACGAACGGTGGTGACAAGTTTGTAGGTTTCTGTCTCATCATCTTCTTCGATGTAAACCTGGACGGTATTGTTGATGCCGACTTCGTCGTCCTTTGAGGTATCTGAAACAACGTGAGCGGTTTTGATCATTTTTTCCAGATAGCGGATGCGGCTTTCGTTGCGGTTTTTGTCCTGTTTGGCAGCTTTGTATTCAAAGTTTTCGCTGAGATCGCCCTGGGCACGGGCTTCTTTTACAGCCTCGAGTTCTTTTGGACGGACAACCAGTTTGCGGTAGTCGATTTCTTCCTGCATTTTTTTAATATCGTTTTCGGTCAGTTTATCATACATGATTTTTCTACCTCTTTTCTTGTGAGGTTATTTTAGCACAGAATACGGTAAATTGGAAGTAGGAAGACAGTCACGGTAGAATCACTTTCTTACGCACCGGAACAGCAAATGTTCCGGTGCTGAATGAACTATAAAGGTTCACTCAGACGTGGCGCTTGGTTTTGAAGGCGGAGTTCCTTTGTTGTCGCTGTTATTTGGCATTTTTCCACCTTCGGAATCGCTCATCGTTTTAACAGACCGGGTTCCGGCGGTGGTGATGATGTCCGTGAGGGTGATCTCTTCGTTGTCGGTACCGGCAGCCAGAGTATACGTTGCGTCCAGTTTCATTTCTGGGCAGGTCAAAACGATGCTGGCGTAGGCTTTTTCGGGTGTGACCGTGAAGAGGGCACTTCCATCGCTGTCTGTCAGTGTGATGATAGTGTCAGCGGACTGGGTTTCCGTACAGTAATAGGTGATAACGGGCTGGGTGGAAGCTTCGTCGAAGCTTTCCGTCATGCCGGCACTGCCGATAGCAGCTAAGGTTCCGCCGGTCACAATTGCACTTCCGTCGTAATCGAGGGCACTGTCACCATCGCTGGTCGGCCCGTACACGATCGTAGTTCCGCCGGTCACGAGAAGACCGCCGTTGGAATCAAGACCATCACCATCGGCGGATACAGTCAGGGTTCCGCCGGTAATTTTAATGTAAAGCTCAGAGTTGCCTCCGCCGCCGGGGCCTCCCTGCATCTTCTGTGGAGCATCGCCGTCAGACGGAGCATTCCCCGGATCGAAGTTCTGCGGCGCATTTCCGCCAGACGGAGCGTTCTCCGGATCGAAGTCCTGCGATGGCTGCATATCGCTGCCGTTTTCTGTATCAGGCGGCATTTGCGGAGGTTCCTTTCCGTCTGCCGCACCGGATATGCTGCTATCATCACCGGAGTTTACGGCAGCACTGCTATCGTTGTTTGAGCTTGCGGCATTGCTGTCATCGTCACCGGAACCGGCCGCATTGGCGCCATCGTCGCTGGCATTTACGGTAATGTCACCACCATTGACCACGACGCGTTTTCCTTCCAGGCCTTCGTTGCTTTTTTCAACAAGGATCGTTCCGCCATGGATGACGGTGTCGAGCTCCGCATGGAAACCGTCGTCACCAGAGTTTACGGTGATGGTTCCATCATCGACAACGATGCTGCCGGTTGCATGGAATCCATCCTGTTCCGCCTCGATCGTAAAAATCCCACCAGCAATATAGATATTTCCAAGCTCTGCGTCATCCGTATTCTTCGCTTTGACCGCACTGTTTGCAGCATCAATGTCAAAGCTTCCGTTCAGAATTTTAATCTGATCTTTGGCTGTGATCCCGTTGTCCGCAGCGGCGATTTTGTAGGTTCCGCCGGTAATCACAAGGTCATCTTTGGATACAATCCCGTGCTTGTAGTCTGCCTCGATGGTCAGACTTCCTGTCCCGTTGCAGACAAGATTTGATTTGGAGAAGATAACGCCGTCTACCGTGTTGTCGTCAATCTGAGTGTACTCGTTTCCACCGCCAAGCGTGTTGCTGCTGTTTTCAGCAAGCGTGATGAAAACTTTGTCCGCTTCGCGAACGTAGATGGCAGCATTCGTCTTACAGTTGATATGGACTCCATCGAGTACGATCTGAACCTTGTCGGAATCGGATGCGTCTACGATAATCTGGCCATCCTCAAGTGTTCCGCTTACGATGTAAACGCCTTCTTCCGTGATGGTAATTGTGCTGCCATCTGCTTTGACTCCGCTGCCGGAGACGGTAGCTGTCGTCTTATTAAGTGTAATTTTTACGGCTTCCGACGCTTTGTAGCTTCCGCTCTTCTCACGGTCTGTGAATTCGGTGTCGATAGTGGATTCGGTCAGTTCCAGATCAAAATTAATATCGGAAGCACTTTCCATTGCATTTTCCGAATCTGTGCTCTCTGATGTGGTATCCGCGTTGTCGGCAGATGTTTCGCCGGTTGACTCTGTACGGGCAGATTCGGCATTTACAGAGCTGGAAGATGTCACTGCTGTGCCGCATCCGCCGAAGGCCAGCGATGATGCAAGAAGCAGGCTGACGACTGCGCCGGTCTCTTTTTTTCTGTTTTTTTTCTTTCTGTTTCGATTCATTATAATTCCTCCCTTCCGGTCTGCGCACGACTGCACAGGATTTCAAGGTTTCCGTTTCTGCAGCGGAGCTGGTCAATCATGTTTTTCTCTTCGCCTTCCTCGCGGAATACGATGCGATACTCCAGCTTGAAAAGACTTCCCATATTCGTGGTTTTTGCCTGTACAAGCTCGCAACGGGTCAGATACCTGGCAAAGATATCGTCAAAAACACTGGTATAATCAAGGGACTCCGGTTCCAAGATTTCCATTGACGAGCATGATCACCATCTGTACGATCACAGGCATCAGAACAAGCGTGACAGCAAGGCTTTTGGTGCATTCGCTTTTGTACCTGTAAACAGCAGCGATCAACAGTCCCTGAATCAGAGACACTGCTGTGCAGGCAAAGAACTGACCAAAGGTGAAGGCGGCGGTTGTTTCTGTAAAAACGGGACTGGAAATTTTTTTAAGCATAGCAAATTCCTCCCAGAATTTTTTTATTTTCTTGTCTATTCAGAGCCCCATCTCGATTCCGCTTACGCTACATCGCGATGTTGCTTCTCGCCATATGAAGTTCCAGAAAAACCGCTCATTCATGCAAGCATGATTCGCGATTTTTCTTCTATTTTGCATGGCTCTGAATAGTTACATTTTCTTTTTTTGTGAAGCAGACTATGTTTGAAAAAGGCTTTTCGCAAGCTGTGAGTCCACCCACTGCTTCTTGCTTTTCGCAATGGCCGCAGAGGACTTACCTGATTCAGCTAACGGAATGCTGTTTTTGATACGGTTTGCCGGATATCTGTGAATGGTATGAAAGCTTTTTCTTCTGATGCTTTCTGATTTTCGATTTGATAGGCAAAGCCGTATTTAGAAAATGATGCCGGATAGATTGCAAGATCATCCAGAATTTTGCTGAACCATAGGGGCACAGCACCTGGTGTTTTCACCTCCATGAGATACCAGCCTGGTTCTAAAAGCCTGGTTCCTTCCGTTGGACCGTCAAGACACAGATTGTCGGTACGCCATCGGATATTGGTGTCGAAGGTAACACGAAAGTTCCTGTCTTCCGTGCCGAAGCAGGCGATGCGGTCGTAGGCGATGTACATAGCGGGAACAAGCCCCCGGTAGTAGTTGCGAAACCAAGTGATTTCGTGGAGAATCTGGCTGTCGAAGCCTGGTTCTGATTTTCCTGCAAGATAAGGAACCGCTTCTGATAATATCATGCGCTCGCGGCGTTTGTAGACGATTCCTTCATATTTTTTCTTTAGTTCTACGTATATGGGGCTGGTCTCTTTGGCCGGACCATAACTGCGGAGTCGCAGTTTTTCTTTGTAGACGGGTTTTTCCAGCGAACGGCGGATGAGCTGGTGATCCGGGGTATCGTAATAGAGGCTGCAGATGGTATCAAGGCCGTATTCATCCATCTGCAGATGACCCGGAAGGCTCTTGCGAAGCTTGCGAGCCATGATCGGGGAAAGCATGTATTTTGTTTCATACCGTTGGAAGGTCATGGGAATCTGTTGGCTTTGCATCATAATCGATTGATCCTTTCGTTTGATTTACTTCCGGAAATGTTTTTTACATTTTTAAGTATAATGAGGAAACTTTAAAGGAACCTTAAAGAATGGACGGAAAATGTGAAAGGTTTGTGAAAAGACGAACCTCTGTAATCCAGATCGCTTTTTGAATACCATATAAAAAAGAAAGAGCCCGTTTCCGGACAAATTCGTTGGAAACGGATTTGTTCGGAACGGACTCTTGTAGCCGATATGTAAAGTCATGAAACATATAAAATAGGAAAAGCGTCAAAAATCATCTTGGCCAGCGCTCTTTTCTGGACATGAGTGGCGCGAATGGTACATGAGGATGCGTCTGGTACCAGTAAGCTGTGGTAGCGACATCATCCTGACGTTCAAAGAGACCTCCATGACTGACGCCAATCTGCTGAAGGGTTACCTTAAGATCCTTCTCAAAAAGGATAGGATCAAGAAGGTGCCAGCGGTAGAAGCTGCGCTGTGGCATCTGATCATCATTGTGGTAATCATTATGAAGGAAGGTATCGTGGGTAGAGTAGTAAGGATATCCAAGATACGGAGTGCAGTACTGATTTTCAACAGTTTGGCCATTTTGCTGTGTTGCAAAGCTCCAAGCACCGCCGAAGTAATCTTCTGTTCCGGTTCCGCAGATGGTTGGATAATCCTTGTCTCCATCGATGTAGAATTTCATCTCACCTTCTCCGTACCAGTAGCGTTCGAGGCTGGTCAGTGCAAGATAAGTTCCAACGTACTGGCCTTTCCCTTTGATGTTGTCGAGGACAACGTAGTCTTTTGCCTTTTCCGTGATGCGCTGACGACGCCACTGGGCATGGAAATAGGCAGCATCTTCCGGAACCGTTGTCAGGCAATAGTCGATCTGATAAAAGAAGGCCGGAATCGGCTCATCACACTGATTTTCAATGGTAATACGGGCGTTTTTACGGAACGGCATCGGGAAATAGCTGTTGAAACCACGGGTCGGATTGACAGCAATCGGGACTGAGTTTACCTGGTAGGAAACACCGAAGCCGCAGCAGAAGAAATCGCCAAGCGGGCATTCAACGGATGGGAATTCTTCATCGTCCCAGTACATGCGCAGAACAAGATCCCGCAGAACATAACGGTTACGTTCACTGGTACGGTCTGTGACGGTGATCCAGATGTGCTGAATGATGCCTTCTCCCTGGATCTCACCAAGTGTTACGGTCTCTCCTGCTTCTATTTTCGGGATACACGGGGAACCTTTTCTGGACGGACCAAGATCGCTGGATGCCATGCCGCCTTTTCCTTTTTCTCCGTTCCGGTTTTCCCAGTTGATGGAACGGGACTGTCCGTTTTTCAGCCGGAAAATATTCTGTAAACCACAATCAAACATCATATATTCCTCCTTTTGTTTTGTTTTCTTTTGTTTTCTTTTGTTTTGTTTTTTCTCTCTTGGAAGCTTTTGATTTCTGCTTTTTTGTGTGTCTGCCTTTCCTACCCTGCCGTCATTTTTCCATTTTTCCGGAATTTTCTTTCTTTCATCCTTTTGCCGGAAAGACTGCTTTAAAACAGATGCCATCTCGTGTCCGCTCTGCGGTGATTTTTCCCTTATGTGCCTTTACAATTGCAGCTGCCACAGAAAGGCCGATTCCATAGCCGCCGCTTTCCCTGGCCCGCGACGCATCCGCACGGTAGAAGCGGTCAAAGAGGCGGTTGAGATCACCTTCCGGCAGGGTATCGCAGGTATTCTGCACCGAAAATTCTGCTTTTTTGCCGTTTTTTCGCCAGAAAATGTGGATTTTTCCACCCTCCGGAGTGTATTTAACGGCGTTATCCACAAGAAGAGAAACGAGCTGGTGGATTCTTGCGGCATCTCCTTCCATATGGAGTTCTTCTGCAATATCGCTCTGCAGCGCGATCCTGCCCGGATGTTTTTTGAATTTACAGGAAAATTCAAAAAACATCCGACCGGCACTTTTGCATGGGTGCTCGCAGCCGGATGTTCGATTTGCATTCATTTTCTTTTTTTCTCTGCCCGTCTCCGCAGCAGCTCTTTTGCGCCTGCATACAACAGAAAATATACCGTCAGAATCATAACAACTACAATCCTGTTATCTTTCAGGCTGAAAAAAGAGGTCACATTGACTGCCGCCAGAAACAGCAGCAGTGACACACTGAGATCAATTTTTTCTTTTCTGTCGGCCAGCACCATTCCTGCGGCCGCCAGAACCAGAAGAACGGCAATTCTTGCAATCAGATTTGCCATTTTGACGCCTCCTTACTGTTTCCGGAAGGTAATTTCCCCGGTTTTATCATCCATACCATCGACGATGGCAAGAGATTCCAGATGAATGCCGCGGTCACGCAGCAGTTTTCCTCCGATCTGGAACCCTTTTTCGATGACAACGCCTGCTCCTACGAGCTCTGCACCGGAATCCTGTACCAGGGTTGCCAGTCCTTCCAGCGCTTTTCCGTTTGCCAGGAAATCATCGATCAGGAGAACTTTGTCTCCTTTTCCCAGAAATTCTTTGGAAACAATGATATCATAAACTCTTCCATGGGTGAAAGATTCTACTTTTGTGGTATAAACATCGCCGGCGATATTTTTGGTCTGCGTTTTCTTTGCAAACACAACCGGAACATTAAAAATTTCAGCCACAACACAGGCAATTCCGATTCCAGATGCCTCGATGGTCAGGATTTTCGTGATCTCCTCTCCCGCAAAACGACGCTGAAACTCTTTTCCGATTTCCCGGAACAGATTGACGTCCATCTGATGATTTAAAAAGCTGTCCACCTTCAGGACATTTCCCTCGCGTACTTTTCCGTCTTTGCGGATTCTGTCTTCCAATAACTGCATTTTTTTGAAGCCTCCCGAATTTTTATTATACCCATTGTACTTACTTCTCACTGGAAATGCAAGTCCAAATCCATCAAATTTCGCACTGTCTCAAATTTTATTCATGGCAGCCGCCGGTGTCTCTGCAGCAGAGATCCTCTTTCCGGTCCAGATCCTTTAATTCCCACGCGGCTTCGACCAGGAACGGAATTACCGATTCCCAGTGCCGTTTCAGCACCTTTTTCCCGCCGCGGTCGCCGGAAAGTTCTTTTAGTTCTGAAAAATAAGGTTTTGAAAACCACGCCGGATTGCCGCTCTCGCCGCCGCAGAAAACGCAGCCAAGTGGAGCCTTCTGCATCTCCATGGATTCCAGAAAGCGCTCCGCCGTCTCTTCCTTCAGGTACGGCTGATCCGCCACAAAACACGCACACCCATCGGCATTTTGCA